>Ga0115567_10001138_pt1 | contig 26703 bp, 25 predicted proteins | sample COGITO_mtgs_1204_2_FD_88679 | JGI IMG/M metagenome (GOLD analysis project Ga0115567, IMG submission 88679) | Pelagic marine microbial communities from North Sea - COGITO_mtgs_120412 | ecosystem: Environmental > Aquatic > Marine > Epipelagic | place: Germany:Helgoland, sampling site Kabeltonne... | reverse complement strand
TCATTTTTATCAGCCGAGCCAATCATAACCATGACGTTATCTAATTTCAATTGGGAGTGCTTCACGAAATTGTCTGGCCCATCAATTACGAAATGTTTTTTAAAACCCCATGTTTCACAAAGCCAATTTATTGCACTATGAGGGTTTTGATATTTCATGGTTAAGACAAACTGACTTAGCTTTCATTTCTTAATCTTCATTTACTATTGTTTATATGAAGGAGCTTTTATGGCTTTGCGAATCATTGTAGCAAGTGCCTTCTCGTTAATATCAGAAAGTTTGTCTATTCTAATGTGCCGAATATATTTCCCCTGTCCTTGGAGAATTGATTTAGGGTCAGTTAGCATAGCACCCGCAAAAAAGCCAAACTGAATGTGGTCAGGTTCTGTATGAATAAAAATTATAGGTAGATCACCTTTTAACCACACCCCATTTGTCCATTTGCTCGATTCAATTAGATTGGGAGAGATTTTTAAGACTAGCTTCTGTAGCTTCGAGATGATTCGCTTTTGCCCGATAGGTTGATCTTTGAACCAGGCAGCGAATGAATCATAAGATCTCATTTTTCGCATTTGGCCCCCCTTTGTGCACTCGATATAAGACAATTTTAGTCAAAGCAATGTCAAAGTCCAGATGAAACCTTGTAGAACTGGGCTCTTAACTGTTGCTGAGGAGGCCCTATTTCTTTATGGTTAACCCGACAAATTTGGTCGTTCGTTACAGTGAGCAAAGAAGTGATAAAATCAAATCCTAAAATATAAACAGGCCTGCGCACTAATAAAAAAAGCCCACTCAAAAATTGAGCGGGCTCATCTATAAAACTACAACGCCCCGTTTCCAGAAACAGGACCTGGCACTCACCCGAGGTAACTTCGGATGAGGCCAACGACTTTTCCGCGGATAGAGATTTCATGAGCCGCATAAAACTGCGAGCTCATGCTCTGGTTTGCAGGACGCAGTTCAATTTGATTTTTTCCCTGTGTTTTATAAAAATACTTTACAGTAGAGGCTTCGTCAGAGGTTGATGCGACAACCACTGTGCCATTGTCTGCATAATTGCAGGACTCTATAAGCAACAGATCTTTATCAAATATTCCGGCATCGATCATAGAGCTCCCACTCACGCGCAAAACAAAGCTTTCGTCAGGTTTCGGTGCAAGGTGGAGGGGCACGTCTACATATTCATCGAAAGTTTTGTTCTCAAGGGGAAGGCCAGCAGCAACTGAACCTAGTAGGGGCAAAGAAACGATGTCTTTGCTCCAGTTTTGTGGATTCATGAGCGGGTCCTCTTGAGGCACAACTTGAAGGGAGCGTTTTTGATTCGGGGATTGAGACACCAAGCCTTTTTTAGTGAGCTGCTTGATGTAGTTTTGAACAGAGCCGATCGAGGCGTATCCAAAATGCTCTTGTATCTCTGAAAAAGCGGGGCTGTAGCCCTCGTCAGAGATAAACGACTTTATATAATCATAGATTTTAGCTTCATTTTTGGTCATACATACATAATGCATACATTAAAAGTATAAGTCATCAAATCTTTGCACAAAATTCGAAAACTGGCCAATAGTACTCAATGGTAATCGATAGAGTGCAACTATCGAACTATAATTATCAGTTATTTGAAAATATGGAGTTTAGGCGCGATAAAAAGACTCGTATTAACAAACCATAAATTTAGTCATGAATGAAATCATGAAAAAGGAGATTTTAAATGAGTTTAAAAGACCAAACAGGAAACAAAGTTCCACAGGTTAAATTTCAAGTAAGAGAAAACAATGAGTGGGTGACTAAAACTACTGACGATTACTTTAAAGGTAAGAATGTTGTTTTGTTTGCACTTCCAGGTGCCTTCACACCAACATGTTCTTCAACACACCTACCTAGGTACAACGAACTTTACAATGCGTTCACTAAAGCTGGTGTAGACGATGTGGTTTGTTTATCAGTAAACGACACTTTTGTGATGAACTCTTGGCAGGATATGCAAGACGCTTTTGACATCAAAATGCTTCCAGACGGAAATGGTGAGTTTTCTGAAAAACTTGGTTTCTTAGTTGATAAGTCAGCAATTGGTTTTGGAAAAAGAACATGGAGATACTCTATGCACGTAGTTGATGGCGTGATCAAAAAAATGTTCATCGAAAAAGAAGTTGACGGTGATCCCTTCGACACTTCAAACGCTGAAACAATGCTGACTTACTTAAACCAAGAGATTCCACCATCAGTGGCAGTTTACACTCGAAATGGTTGCCCTTTCTGTGCAGATGCTAAAGCTGCTCTTACAGAACAAGGTCTTGATTATGAAGAGCACGTTTTAGGTGAAGATTTTTCTGTTAAAACTTTGGTGGCTTTGAGTGGCAAAACTGCTGTTCCTCAGGTTTTCATGAATGGAAAACACATTGGTGGATGCGATGAACTCAAAAAGCATTTCGCTTAATTAGCTATAAGTTAAAATACAAACGAGATTCAAATGAAAAAGTATGATGTGATTATTATTGGAGCCGGAACTTCGGGCCTTACAGCCCGAAGAGAGATTGCTAAAAAGACTCAAAATTATTTAGTGATCGATGACGGCCCTTTGGGAACAACTTGCGCTAGAGTAGGGTGCATGCCTTCAAAGGTTTTGATTCAAGCTGCCAATGATTATCATAGAAGACATAAATTTGAATCCATGGGTATTTCGGGCGCTGACAAATTAGAGGTCAGCACCGAAGCCGTTATGGAGCATGTAAGATCATTAAGAGACCGTTTTGTGAGAGGTGTAAAAGTCGGAATGGAAGACTGGCAAAGTATGCACTTGTTAAGAGGACGGGCTAAATTCATTGATTCCAACACTGTAGAAGTGGATGGAGAAAAGCTTTGGGCTGAAAAATTTGTATTAGCAACAGGCTCCAGACCACTTATTCCAGGTTCGATGATGGATTTTAAAAGTCACATACTGACCTCAGATGATATTTTTGAATTAGAAAGTTTACCTAAGTCAGTGGCTGTGATTGGCCTGGGCGTGATCGGTATTGAGCTAGGACAGGCATTCAATAGACTTGGTGTAGAAGTGAGTGGAGTGACCTTAGACAAAGCTATAGGCGGACTCACGGATCCTAAAATCCAGGACTACGCTGCTTTAAAATTTGAAGATGAGTTTCCAATACTCTATGCAAGCGCAGAGCTCAAGGAAATCACTAGTGACGGAAAAGTTAAAATTCAGGCTGGTGAAAAAACTTTGCTTGTGGATAAAATTATTCTTTCAATGGGCAGGCGTTCAAACGCGGACAAACTTGATCTTGATAAAACAAATATGAAACTCACGGACCGAGGTCTTCCCAAGTATAATAAAAACACAATGGTCGCAGACGGAGCTGAGCATATTTTTGTGCCAGGTGACGTGAATGCGGACAGGCCAATTTTACACGAGGCCGCGGATGAAGGAACTATTGCAGGTCACAATATTTTTGCTGAAGAACCAGTGTGTTTTAAAAGAAGAAAAAGTCTTGGTATCACATTTACAGATCCGAACATAGCAACTGTTGGAAAGAGGCATTCTGAGATCAAAGAAGATTTCGTAACTGGAGAAGTGACTTTTGAAGGCCAGGGCAGAAGCATTGTAAAGTTGAAAGAGGTTGGACTTCTTCATGTTTATGTTTCTAGTAAAACCCACGAGGTGATTGGTGCTGAGTTGATGGCTCCAGACGGCGAACATTTGGCACATCTGCTTTCTTGGGGGATGAGTATGAAGCTCACAGTTTTTGAAATGCTGAAGATGCCTTTCTATCATCCGGTGGTGGAAGAGGGTTTGAGAACAGCACTCAGAAACGCGGCATCAAAACTTGAAGATAAGAACCAAGAGCTCTACCGCTGCGCTGACACTCCTATTAGGTAGTCATAAAACCTTTGTGGCTAAAATATGCTCAGAAAATCACTAAATTCTAAATTTGTTTATATCTACACAGATTCTATAAGCTTTCGACAGTTATTATTTAAATGCTTGCGCTAATTTAGTATCTGTAACAACAAAGGAGAGCATATGAACAACGACACTATCCAAGGAAAGTGGAAACAGTTAAAAGGTAAAGCTAAAGAGCAGTGGGGAAAACTTACTGATGACGAGCTAGACAAAATGGACGGCTCTAAAGATCAGCTTTCTGGTAAAGTACAAGAAAAGTACGGTCACTCGAAAGATGAAGCCGATAAAGCAGTTGATAAGTTTTTCAACTCTTAAACGCTAAACTCTTTAACTAAAGAAGCGAGGCCTATAAGTTTAATGCTTGTAGGTTTTTTTTATTTAAATTTCATTGAGACACAAAAAAAGCCCAGAGGAAACTGAGCAATTTTAGTTTTTTGTTGTTAAGCTTGCAGCTTAAAATACGAAATTTACAATTGCGCCAACCACTACTACTAAACCTACTAAATATATGACGTTTCTCATCTTAAAATTCCTTTCTTAATTAGTTCTTTTGTAGATTAACTTTTAAGACAGAAAACTTCTTGAAGTAGAGTTGAAAACTTGTGAACCAAATGCAACATCTCTAATATTAAAGAACTTAGAAGTCTGTTGTGCACAAAAAAGGCGCTTATCAGGCGCCTTTTTAATTCTAAATTGAGTTTTGTTCAAACTACTTTGCCCAAGAGCTCAATATATCTAAAAGCTCATCTGTCGTTTTTGTCTCTATGTGACCAGCTTTACCAGCATTATAAATAGCAATTGTAATAATAGCTAAAGACATAGGCTCAGGCATAAGCTCAGCTGAGTCAGGAGCATTTTTAATTTCAACATCTAAACTATAAATGGTGTCGATGATTTCACCCAACTCTTTCAAGGTCACTTCCATTCCCTGTGGAAAACCTTTAAGATGCTCGTCCAAATCAGCTGAAGCCAAAATCTTAGGAAGTTCTTCAGTTGGTGGAAACGGGCGAGGACCTGAAGGAGGTAAGAAACCACCACCTTGGCCAGAAGCCAGTCTAAGAAGTTTTACTGGAGGCACTGTTGGCTGTGGACCGGCAGTGTTGTCACCCCAGTAGGCTGTTAGCAAGCCACCTAAGCCTCCAACGCCAAATCTGCCTTCTAGTATGTTCGGTGGATCTACAGCAAATGCCTGCGAGCTAAGTGCTATTCCTAAAACTAGTGTTGTCATTTTTCTTTTGAACATAATTTTTCTCCTAAGTTGTCATCTTAACATAGAGTTGAACTGTTATTACGGTCCTAAAACTCAACTTGTAATGCTTTCTTAAAGGTGACATTTATGCGCCTAAACTCCAGGTCCCAGAAAGTTATATGCCAGAAATCTACAAGGCTTTAATACCTAAAACCCCAATAACGATCAAAAGTATGCCCCCGGCTTTTCTTTTGTACATGGGTTCTTTTAAATAGATCGTGCCTAAAATGGTCGTGATCACAATTGAGATCTCTCTAAGAGCAACTATATAAGGTGCTGGTGACTTAGTATAAGCCCATAATATAATTATATAAGAAATTGATCCAGCTACAGAAATTAAACAGGCCTCAAGCTTGTTGTTCTTAAGTGTGAAAAGAAGGGCGTCTTTCTTTTTTAGGTAAAAATAAGGCAGAGAAAAAACTCCGGCGATCAAATTCATCATCACCAGAAAAAAGAGGGGAGAGGTTTGTTGCACACCAATACTGTCAATTGTTGAGTAAGCACTGATGGCCAGACCGATCGCTAAGGCGGCTATAAAGCTGGGGGCCGTGTGTTTTGAAAAAGCCTCCTTAGAGCCTATAAGTAAGGCTCCAAAAGCCACAAGTCCTATGGCTGTATAGCCTGCAGTTGAAAAATCGGTCCAAGAAAAGAGAGCAAAGATCAAAGCCGTAAAAGCCACGCCTAAGCCCCTTGCTACAGGAAAGACGACAGACACCTGACCAATGTTGTAGCCCCAGCCTAGTAAAAACAAATAGGCAGTGTGAGCTATGCCACTCATTAAAATCCAAAACCATGTATCAGTGGTGAAGGTTGAAAAATCCGTGAAAAAAAATAGAGGGGGGGCCAATAAAGCTCCTAAGGTAAACCAGCCAATGGCCAAAAGGGTGGCTTTATCAGAAGTGGATTTTTTAGCATAAAAGTTCCAAAGTGCTTGAAAAACAGAAGCTAAAAGAACGGCTAAAACAATGGTGGTATCAAGATTTATCACTCACTCAAACTGAGCCCTAAGCTGAATATTGTAAAGGGAATTGGTCTTTTTAGTATTTCTTTTTAACATTATTCTCTAACTGCTAAAGACAGGGCTCTTTTAACAACTGGTGGCTAACAAATGAAATATTTTAGTCTCTTGAAAATTTGGACTAAAGCCTTTAAACCAAGCCATGAGAAAACTTGGAATAATAATATTTTGCATCTTTTTAACGTCCTGTAAGATCGAAATTCTTCAAACAGTGATAGACCAAACGTCAGATATTATTTTAAAGGATCAAAAGCCAACCAATTTAGAAATTGGATTGGGTTTAAAAGAGGCTTTATCGCTTTCAATCGAAAAAGGTGCGAAGAGCTTGGCTCTACGAGACGGTTTTCTAGCTAATAATGCTGTTAAAATTTTTCTGCTAGCAGAAATCCAAGAGATTAATTCTGCTCTTAAAAAAGTAGGAATGGGCAGGGTGGCAGACGAGCTTACAATAAAGCTAAATCGAGCTGCAGAGGATGCCGCTGTTAAATCTATACCTATTTTTAAAAGAGCAATTTTGAAAATGACTTTCCATGATGTGATGTCAGTGCTCACAGGACCTAAGAATGCAGCAACCGACTATTTAAAAAAGAACAGTTCGATTGAAATATTAAATTCTTTTAAGCCTGAAATTTCCAAATCACTTAATAAGGTAGGGGCAGCAAAGCTATGGAGAGAAATTTTTGTTAGATACAACTCCATCCCTTTTGTTAAAAAAGTGAACACAGATTTAGTTGGCTACACGTCCAATTAAACCCTAGATGGACTGTTCCATTCTGTGTCAGTTAGAGAGGCTAATATACGAGAATCCTCATCATTTAGAACAACACCTCTGTTAAAAAAGGTTTTTTCTTACGCTGAAAATGTTGATTAGTGAGCAAATAGCGCGACCTTGGTTGTGTTTTAACCCTTGGATTTCAAGCTGACAGGGGGCTCCAGGGCTTATTGTCTTCTTTTGAGCTGCGAAACGGGACTTTTTTTCTTTTGGATTAAAAATACCGATAGAAAAATGGTAAAATATCTAGATGACTCCTTACTAAAGGGGTCCCGAAAGGACCGTATGGCATTTTCAAAAAAAGCAGGTTTAGCTCTTGGCTTATCAATTCTTCTGGCGGCATCATTTGCTGGTGCGCAACAGTCAGCTGGTGGTTTAGCTTGTAAGTACATTCCGCCAATACAAGAAGGTTATTTGAACCAACACATCAAGCATAAGAAGATGACTTCTGAACTTGAAAAAAGAGCTGTAGATCAGATTTTAAAAAGATTAGACCCTCTAAAGGTGTATCTTCTAAAAAAAGATGAAGATAAAATTAAAAAGATGTTCTCTGGTGTTTTCAAAAAAACACAAAATGCAGAGTGTTCACCAATATACAATGCGAATGCTTTGGTTCTTAAAAAGATTGAAGAGCGTGTTGAGTTCGTAAAATCTTTTTTAAATAAAGACTATAAATTCGATAAAAATATTAAAATCACCCTAGATTCTGACAAGAGAAAAAGATTTAGTTCTAAAAAAGACATGAATGAATTTCATAAAAAATACATTCACTTTCAAATCTCGAACTACCTGTTGTCAGACACAAAGCTTCCAGAGGCTAAAAAAAATGTTGTAAAAAACTATGAGCGCATCTTAAAAAAATTAAAAAAAGAAACTGAACAAGATCAGTTGGCAGAGTATCTAGATGCTTTTGCTCACGCACTTGATCCACACTCGACCTTCTTTTCAGCGGACGCCTTAGAAAACTTCAGAATTCAGATGAGCCTTTCTCTAGAGGGGATTGGTGCAACTTTATCATGGAAAGACGGCTTTACAGTTGTGGAAAGTTTGGTTCCAGGTGGAGCGGCTGATAAATCTGGCCAAATCAAGCCTAAAGATAAAATTGTGGCCGTAAGACAAAACGGAAAAAAGAAAGCTGAAAATGTTATTGAGATGGAACTTAATGATGTTGTTAAAAAAATTAGAGGAAAAAAAGGAACTAAAGTTTTCTTGTCTGTTCTAAGAAAAGAGGGCGGAGAAACAAAGAGATTAGAAATAAAGCTTACAAGAGACAAGATCAGTCTCGAAGATGAGGCGGCTCAAATTTCTTACCACAAGAAAAAAGTAGGAAGTGAGACCAAAACAATTGGTCTGATCAACCTTCCAAGTTTTTATGCTGACGGAATGAGAAATGGGAGAAGTGCTGCTAAAGATGTTAAAAAACTTTTGAAGCAGGCCAAAGCTAAAAAAGTTGATGGAATTGTTTTAGATCTTTCAAGCAACGGCGGTGGAAGCCTAGACGATGCGGTTAAAATCGGTGGCCTATTCATCAAAACAGGAAACATTGTAAAGCAATCATTTCCTGATCCAAACAGACCTGCAATGGCATTAGCTGATGTAGACTCAACTGTGAATTACAGTGGTCCACTTGTGATCCTAATCAGCAGAGCGTCTGCAAGTGCTTCTGAGATTGTATCAGGTGCTTTAAAAGACTACGGCAGAGCTGTGATTGTAGGTTCTGATCACACATTTGGTAAGGGTACAGTTCAGTCTGTAAGAGACCTTCCAAAAAGCTTAGGTGCTTTGAAAGTGACTGTTGGCATGTTTTTTACAGCAGGTGGTTACTCGACTCAGCACAGAGGTGTTGACTCTGATATTGTGTTTCCAAGTGTTCTTGCAAATGATGATGTGGGGGAGAAAACATATGACTACTCTTTGCCACCTAAAAAGCTTCCCTCTTTTGTCTCGTCTGACGCATTTGTTCACGAAGGCCCTTCAAAATGGCAGATCATTGATAAGAAGACCGTTGCCAATTTAAATAAAGCTGCACAGGCAAGAGTCAAAAAGAGCAAGAAGTTTAAAGAGATTCAAGACGACATAAAAAAATCGGAAGAAAGAGGCAAAGTCTTGGATTTAGCTGAAGTCATGAAAGAAAAGACTGATAAAAAGGACAAGAAGAAAGATTCTGATAAAATTTTAAGCAAAAAAGAAAAGCTAAAGAAGTACTATGAACGTGCTGATGTAGACGAAGCTCTAAACGTAGTCGTTGATTTGATTCAACTTCAAGACAAAAAGCCTCTCACTTTAGGAGCTCACCAGTCTAGAAGAGGTGCAAGCTCTGTGGATAAGAAAACGAAGAGTAAAAACTAAGCTCTCTCTTAGAAAAATTATTAGAGTTTAGGCTCTTCTTTTGGTATACAAACCTCCTACTTCAGGGGGTTTTTTTATGGCGGCAAACGCAGTGCAGGCTTCAGGCAAATCTAAACCGGCAAAGCCACCTATTAAGACTAAAAAAAACACAGCATCAAAAGACAAATTTGGAGGCCTTAATAAAGACCTGCTTAAATCCATGTTAGATTTGATGATCAAATCTCGTGTTTTAGAAGAGCGTTTAATCAAGATTTACAAAACAGGTGAGGCCTTCTTTTGGATTGGAGCACCAGGTGAAGAGGCGTTCGGAGTTCCCTTGGGGATGCTCACAAGAACTGGTCAGGGCTTAGACTATGACTACCTTCACCTTCATTATAGAGGTACACCTACATTGATCGCTATGGGCATGAATCCAGAAGACTCCATTAGACTCATCATGAACAAAGAGGGAGACGTCTGCACAGGAGGTCGAAACTTCTGTAACCACTATTGTTTTCCTGAAATGAACGTCACGCCGGTTTCTAGTCCTATTGAAATTCAGTATGGTCTGTCACTCGGGACAGCAAGAGCGCAAAAAAGACACGGCAAAGGATCTGTCTCAATTGTGACAGGTGGAGATGCTGGAACAGCAGAAGGCGACTTTGCATCATGCTTAGTTTGGGCATCGCGCCCTGGAAATGAGCTTCCGATTTTGATGACAGTTCAAAACAATGGTTGGGGCATCTCAACAGATTATGAAAGCCAACATGGTGAAGATAAAATTTCTGACCGCGGGAAAGCATTTGGAATCAGATCACTGACCATCAACGGAAACGATCCAGTTGAATCATACATTAAACTCAAAGAGAGTTTTGATTACATTAGAAAAGAACAAAAATCGGTTTTACTTGAAGCTTATGTTTCTAGACTCTTTGGTCACTCTTCTGGAACGGGCGCTAATTTTATTCCTGGACAAATTGATCCAGTCACTGAATTCCAAGAACGCATGCTCAAAAACAGCATGATCAAAGAAAAAGAAATCAAAGAGATTAAAGATGGCTACTCTAGCGAGTTTCAAGCTATGTTCAAAAAAATCCAAAGCGAAAAGGGCCCCTCCGCTTCAACAATCTGGGACCACACTTTTGTAAACAATGAAAATGCAGACTGGAGGAAATTCTAATGGCAACTATGGTACAAGCTGTAAGAATGGCTCTTCACTTTGCTGAAGAAAATTACAATTTAAAAGATGTTTTCGGACAGGACGCTGGTCCTCCACTTGGTGGAGTTTTCACAGCCACTCAAGGTCTTAAAACTTCATGGAACACGCCCCTTGATGAAAGAGGCATTGTCTCAACGGCAATAGGACTTGGGCTTACGGGCGAGAAGTGTGTGGCCGAGATTCAGTTTGCTGATTATATTTTCAACACAATTGATCTTCTAAAATATGCAGGAAATTTAAACTGGTCGAGCAATGGCAATTACAATCTGCCCATCACTTTGATGACTCCAGTTGGAGCTGGCATAAGAGGTTCTATTTACCACAGTCACTCCTTTGATGGATGGGCAACACGTATGCCCGGATGGAAAATCGTGATGCCTTCAACTCCTCTTGATGCCTACGGGTTAATGCTCTCAGCGATTGAAGACCCAAATCCAGTTATGTTCCTAATGCCCAAAGCACTTACACGTGCAAAAGGCAAAGAGCTTATTCCAGGTGAGCCAGAGACTGAAAAAGCTTTAAAAGAAGCGATTGATGCACCACTTGGAGACCGCTCTAAGTGGAAACCAAAATGGCCTAAAATTGAAGAGTACAAAGTTCCAATCGGCAAAGCTAAAGTCGTAACCGAAGGCACTGACTTAACTATTGTAAGTTACGGCAGAACACTTCCACTTTGTGAAAAGATTGCCAATAAGCATGACGCTTCAATTGAAGTTATCGATTTAAGATCACTTTATCCTTACGACTGGGAGACGGTTTACAATTCAATTAAAAAAACCAAGCGTGTGCTTTTTGTAAACGAGGAGACTGAAGTGACCAATTTTGCAGAGCATTTAAGTTACAGAGTTGTGACTTCTGATTTGTTTTACAGAATTTACGCCCCGCCAAAAGTTCTAGCTGGTAAGAATGTGCCAGGTATTGGGCTGCATCCAAATTTGGAAGAAGCGACTGTTCCTTACGAAGAAGAAATTGAAAAAGAAATCAACGAAGTTTTAAAAATTCAACCCTAAATATCCCATTAAAAAAGAGACTCCAAAAAGGTAAACACAATGAGCAAGCACAAAAATCACCCAGCGTTAAAAGAATTTGATAAGTATTTTTACTACCATCAGTCGGTTCAGTCTCCTGACGTAGACGTTCAGTTTTTTGACCGTATTTACAAAGAACTTCGAGGTGAAGAAGCAATCACTTTGAAAGAAGATTTTTGTGGAACATTCTCAATCTCATGTGAATGGGTTAAGTTGAATGATAAAAAACAGGCCGTTGGTGTAGACCTTGATCCAGAGCCTATTGAATATGGCAAAGGAAATTACTTTCAGGAACTCAACGAACAGCAAAAAGCCAGAGTGAACATCATTCACGCTGACGTTCTGGATCCTAAAAACCCAAAAGCCAACATTGTGGCGGCATCAAACTTTTCTTACTACATCTTTAAAGAGCGCGAAGTGCTTAGGAATTATTTTGAGGCTGCGTTAAAGTCTGTTGAAAAAGATGGGATTTTTATAGTCGATTGTTTCGGTGGAACCGCTTCAACTGAGCCTATAGAAGAAGAGACAGAGCAGTCTGATTTTTCATACTTTTGGGATCAGGACAGCTTTGATCCAGTTACTAGCGGTGCTCAGTTTTACATTCACTTTAAACGTAAGGGCGAGAAGAAGCGCAAGAAGGTGTTCTCTTATGACTGGCGCATGTGGTCTATTCCAGAAATCAGAGAGATCATGATTGAGGCCGGTTTTAAAAAAACCTGTGTTATGTGGGAAGGAACTGATAAAAATGGAGAGGGGGACGGGAAGTTTAAGCCTGTCGAAAAGGGGGAGCATTGCGAATCTTGGGTAGCCTACGTAATTGGTCTAAATTAGCACTAGTTTTCCTTAGTTTTTCAATATCCTCAGAGCTTTTTGCTGCTGAGACAATCACTTCCTACGATGCTCTTTTGAAAAAAGCATTTAATCAAAGTGCCGAGTACCAAAAAATTCAAGCTCAACTTGAAGTAGAAACCATTGATGCAAAGTCTATGTTGGCTTTGTACAACTGGAGCCTAACAGGTGGTGTTTCGAGAGTGGACGCTGAAAGGCCAATTACAAATCCTTTTGCCCCCAACCAACAGCTGACAACGACTTACAATGTTAAACTAGAAAAAGAGAATTTATCTGGTGTAAACCCTTTCTTAGAGATGAGATCTGATGATTCCGGTCTTACTTTTCCAGATGGCAGAAGCACCAGCTTTCAAACAGCAACTATTGAGGCTGGATTAAGAGTAGATGTTATGAAAGCCTTGCTTTTGAAGAGCTCAATTCAAGCCTTTTCTGAATCAATCACACGCAAAGAGCTTGCTGAGCTTTCTCAAAAATCTGCTAAGCAAGCCTTTGCGACAAAAGTGTCCAAGGCCTATTACCAAGCTCTAAAAAGCAACAAAGCTTTTGAGATCTTAAAAACACAGTGTTCAGAGTACTCACGTCTTCAAAGCATTTCATCTAAACGCTTTAAAAAAAGACTGATTCAAGAAAAAGATTTTCTTATCATTGAAGTCTTATATCAAAATTGTCAGTTAGATAAAAAAACTGCTGAAAACAACAAAACAATGGATGAACTCGCACTCTTAAAAGTGGCAGGCTTGAGCTTGGACACAAAGTTGAACTTTAATAACGCTAAGTTTCCGATTAGTTCCTTAAGTTCAGGCAAAGTAGATGTCACGAGCAATGTAGACTATCAGCTAGCGCAAAAGCTTTTAAAGGCTTCAGAACAAAGTGCAGCTTCACTCAAATCGGATCTTTTACCAGATTTAGATTTCTCTTATAGCTTACTTTCTCAAGCAGCTGGAAACTCTGTTGGCAACTCGTTAGGAGAGGCCTCTAAATTTGATCTGCTTACACACAATCTGGGGCTAAATTTGAAATATGAATTTGGAGAGTCAGCTTCTAAACTTGAAGCTAAGAGAGCCTTGGCGTTTCAGGCTGTTAAAAAGTATGAGCTTTTAGAGCTTGAAAACTCTTTGGATAGAGACGCCACAACCATTTCTAAGAGTATTCTTTATCTAAACTCAGGACTCTCAAAAGCCAGGTCACTGGTTAAGCTTCAAGAACGAAAGGCTAAACTCTTTAGGCAAGATTTTGCCAACGGAAGGGGTAGCGTAAGGGATCTGGTTGAGGCCCAAGTGGCTTATTTATCAAGTTTAGAGCGCTCCTTACTTTTTCAGTTTAATTTGAGCGGTTCAAATCTTGATCTTATACAAATTAAAGGTGAACAGATTGAAAAATTTAACTAAGTTTCTTTTAGAAAATTCACTATTCGTTCATTATATAACTTTAGTTATAATAGCGCTGGGACTGTTTGCTGCATTTAAAATGCGTAGAGAGGCTCGGCCTGCAGTAAACTTTGACCGTATCGCAGTAACAGTGGGTTATAACGGCGCGTCTGCTACAGATGTTGAAGAACTGATTTTAAAACCGATTGAAGATGAAATAGATGCTATAGACGGGATAGAAGAGTACCGTTCAACAGGTTTCGAAGGTATTGCCTCTATGAGCATCAAGCTTGATCCTGACTACCCTGAAAAAAATGACATTATAGATGAGGTTCAAAGAGCGATTGATCAAGTGACTCTTCCTGAAGACGCTTCAGATCCAATAGTTCAAGAGATCAAGGCTAGTAAAATCACAGTTTACAGTTTTGCACTGATGGGGGACGTGGACCCCTTGACCCTAAGAACTGAAGCCAAAAGGTTAGAAAATGATTTAAAAAAAATAGAGGGAGTTTCAAGAGTCGACATCAGTGGTCTAGAAGAGCTTGAGTATAGAATTCAAGTGAAACCAGAAATTTTAAATAGAAAATCAGTTGGTATTGGCGAGGTCATGACCACTCTGAGAAACTGGAACAAGGTTTCTCCTGGAGGCGAGGTGGATGTGGACGGGAAAACCTTCGCCATTCGACTAGACGAGCAACTTAGGACTGAAGAAGACATTGAAGACCTTACTATCAGGGCCAATGACGGTGGGGTCGGTGTTAAAATAAAAGAGATTGGGAAAGTGGCTCTACAAGCAAAAGAGCTAAAACAGGAACAGTTGGTTAATGGTAAAAGAGGAGTGTCACTTTCTATTGTTAAATCTGAGTCTGCGGATATTGTAAAGGTCGTTGAATCTGTAAAAGCTTTTTTAAAAGGTTATAAATTTAGAGAGGGAATCGAGTCTATAGTTTACTACGATGATTCGGTCAGGATTTCTAACAGTTTAAAATCAGTATTTATGAATGCAGGCATTGGGCTGGTTCTGGTTTTAGTCTCACTTATGCTTTTTGTAAGTACAAGATTAGCTCTGATCACATCAATAGGAATGCCAATAGCCTTTCTAGGCGGGTTGTTCACGATTTACATGATTGGGATGACTTTGAACAGTCTGGTCGTTCTAGGAATGATTGTTGTTCTAGGAATGCTGGTTGATGACGCCATTGTTGTTGCTGAAAACATTTACTCTCATATAGAAAAAGGTGAAACGCCTTATGATGCTGCTGTTAAGGGGGTCTCAGAGGTGGCATCCCCCGTCTTTGCAACAGTTATGACAACGGTCTTTGCATTTTTGCCAGTGGTTTATATGGAAGGAGTGATGGGGCAGTTTTTAAAAGTAATTCCCATAACGGTTATTTTTATTCTCGCCTTCTCCTTATTTGAAGCTCTTATTATTTTACCCACTCACTGTGCTGAGATTTTAAAACAAAAAAAAGATGCATCTGAAAATCAACCTAACGGTCTTATTGAGCGTATGCGAAAGCGTTATGTTTCTTATGTTGAGTGGTCTATTGGATCAAAAACGTCTTTATCCTTAATTGTATTGAGCTTTTTTATTTTAGTGGGAGCAACAGCTGTTGTGCGAAAGAATGTAAAGTTTGAGCTTTTTCCTAGATCGGGAATCGAGTATTTAAATATTTCTTCAGAGTTTCCTATTAACACTTCAAAAGATAAATCCAAAAATTTTGTAAAAAAGCTTTATGCTGAGTTTAAGCAAGAAGATTTTTTCAAAGATATCTTTGCCATGTCTTCTCAAGTGGGTTCAATATCAAAGGGTGGAGCTTCTGGTAGTCGAGAGCAGGGAAGTCATTTGTCCCAAACAACCCTTAGACTGACGGATGATCAAGATTTTGTTTACAGAGAAAATGAAGTTGTTGAAAAAATTAAAATGACTGTTGAGAGAATAGCTAAAGAGACGGGGGCTAAAGCCGCAGTAGGAGTTCCAAGAAGAGGGCCTCCTACTGACAGTGATATTCAGGTTTTGATCACGTCTCCAGAATTTGCTGAAAGCACTAAAGCCTCAGAAGTCTTAGTTGAGTATTTAAAAAATCAAAAAGAAAACCAAAACATTCAATCGGATCTTATGAATCAAACTAAGTACTACAGAGTAAAAATAGACAAAGCACTTGCTGTCGAGAGTGGTCTTCGTTTTGCTGATGTGTCCAGTACAGTTTTTTCTGCCTTTTATGGAGCTGCTGCTACAACAACTAGAGTTGGTGAAGACGAGGTGGATATTGTGGTGTCTTTAGACCGCAAAAGCCGAGAAGATATAAAAAGTTTAGAAGGTCTCATGTTTTTAAACTCAAGAGGGATTCTGCTGCCTTTAAATAGTTTTGCTACAATTGAGATGGAGACCACAACCCCGTCAGTACAAAGGATTGATGGATCTAGGGCTATTTCGGTTTTTGGAGATGTGGATCAAAAACTTTCTTCGTCACGAGAGGCAAACATAAAATTAAAAAAAGAGTTAAAAACCATTACTAAAGAATTTCCAACTGTAAACTTTGAAGTTGGCGGTTCAGAATCACAAAGAATGGAAACAATGAAAGAGACAGGAATGCTCTACATTTTTTCTCTTATGGCCATTTTTATTGTGATCTCACTAAGTTTTAACTCCATAGGCTTTCCACTTCTTGTTTTGTTTGCCATTCCATTTGGAATCATTGGTGTGATTTGGGCTCTCTTCTTACACAACACACCACTTTCATTAATGGGCATTGTGGGAATTATAGGTTTGTCGGGTGTTGTAGTTAACGGCTCGATTATTTTAATTCAATTTTTATTGGAAGAGATTAGATCGGGTGTTTTGTTAAAAGAAGCCATTATAAATGCAGTTACACGTAGGTTTAGACCTATTGTGATCACATCCGTTACAACTCTCTTGGGGCTTGCGCCAACAATTTATTCAGCTGGTGGTAAGGATGCTTTTATTCAGCCGCTTGCACTGTCTTTAGGGTGGGGACTATTGGTCTCAACGCTACTGACATTGTTTTTGCTGCCGGCATTTATTTATTTATTCACAACTAAATTTATTAAATAGCTCGAGTTAAAACTTGATATATATCAGACGTATATCTTTTTATTAAAACTTAGCTTTAAAAAACAAGAATAAACACCGATTATAAGGGGAGGAAAAAATTATGAGTTATCACTATTTTATATCCCTTGCCGCAATTTTACTTTTGATGTCCTGCAAAGGATCAGAAACTGATTCGCAAACAGATTTAGTCTTTGATGGAATAAGCTGCACCCAAGTAAAAGAAGACCTCAAAAACCCAACGGATTTTGATCAAGTGGTTGAGCTTGTTAATGCTCTTCCCAAGCCGCTTGAGCTTTCATGTTTTCTATATAACTTTGATCCGCCTTTTAAAATTTTTGCTGTAGACAATGAGTTTTCAGCTCAGCCATCTCAAGGACCAGACAGTCCTCGGATATTAATAATACGAGATGACTTCATTGTTTCAGTAGTCCCTTCAGGTTTGGGAAAAGATCTAATTGAATTTAGTAAAGTGACATCTTCTGACCAATCAATAAAAGGTGAACTGGCTTTTCCGATAACTGATCAAATCCCTGCAGATAAACCGTATACTGAAATTTTGGAGAACCCAGAAGTTATGGGTTCGGGCACTACTTGTAAAACCTGTCACCCTGAAACCCATATTGGGAATAATATTTATGAATCTACGATTTTTGATCCAATGCCCTTTCAGCGCGTTCCAGCTTCTCAGTTACAGACTGGGCTCACGCTCTGTCAAAAAGGTGTAGACACCTTTAGGTGCAATATTCTAAAAGCCGTTTTTTCTCGAGGCGAGGTTGAAGATTTACCTTGGCCTTTCTAGGGCGTTTTTTTGATATAATTAGAAATTAAACCATGGAGATAGTGCTCGCGTTTGTTTAACTTTTCTTTTTGAAAAGAAAAACGTGATAAATCGGTTGAATTCAAAACACTAAATCTAACTTGATTAAAGTTGTCGATATTCAAATCAACATAAAATTCACCATCTTTGTTGTCGTAGGCTTTATAGCTAGTGTTTTGAAGTGAGTTGAGGCTGTTGTCTTGTGTAACTTCGTATATCGTCACTAACTCGCCACTTGAGAGCTCTTCAATTTTGTGAATTTTTTCAGAAAATATAGGTGAAAACTTTGCATGCTTTTCAGATGTAAAATCGATTTGGTTTGGATTGGTGTCTATATATTTATAACAGTCTGTAATGGTAGAGTTTTGTCTTTTGCAGATGTAGCCATCTTCTTTGCGGGCTTTGATCAGCTCTTTTTCTTTTGAAGACCTTTGGTAAAGCCTGTGTATGTGCTTGGTGCTTACGGCTTGGGTATTTGTGTACTTAAAGTCCCCAGTGGGAACTTCCACTGCCCAGGCCTGGGCACTTATAATTGTAAGAATGAAAGTTACTATTATGGCTGACTTCATACTGTTTCCCTTTGATACACTTTAAGTCTAATCAGCTCTCAAATCAGCGTAAAGACCAGAAGGCAAAACTTAGGTCTAGTTGCTGCCAAGTTTAAAGATATCTGCCGAATAAGTCTTATGACTTTAGTATGGATATTTTTTACATTTCTAAGTTTTGGAGGACCTGCGCAGGCAGGAACTTCAAATGATAAAAGTTGTATTAAATGGATGCTGGATCAGTACCCTGATGTAAAAAAAACAGCTACTTACTTACCTGAGCATGACCTTCTTATTGAAAAGCTGCCGACTCCAAATGGGCCGGTAAGTCTTATCCACACTCAAAAGGGAAGTGTGGCTTCAGTGCCACACGCTTCAGCTATGGATTGCCAGCCTAAAAGAGGAGTCTTTGGTGGCAGAGAAATCAAAGGAATATCAGGCTTTTTAAATTTAGCTATGGCAACAAAAATTTCAGGCATGTATTTTGAAGATGAAAGTACGTTGGATGCTTTTAATTTTTTAAGAAATATGCCTACAGCCTGTGACAAAACTTCATACCCAATTTTTTCTAAAAACATAAATGCTGTTTGTAAAGACGTGGCTAAAACAAGAGGGGCATCTTTTTTAGTCGGCGCTGCTATTAAAATTTGCAAGAGGAAGACCAAGTGAAATCTATAGCCCCGGCCTTTTTGCTGTTGATGTCTTTCTCAGTTGCTGATGCGAAAGATTTTGATTCAGATTGTGTTTCTGCAATACTAAAAAATGCCGCGACCGGTGTGCGCACTAACAATATATATCTACCAAACAATAAATCATTAATAACCTATAAATTTTACGAAAATGAAAAAACTCAAGAAGTTTATACTGAAACAGGCAGAGCTTTTACAGATGTTTCAGAAAACACTTTGTATGCACTAGAGCTGCGGACAACCCAGAAAGAACTATAGCGAAGAGAGTGAATGAAATTTTTGAAAAGGTTTACAATTCTAAAAAAAATGGACGTGCCAAACAGAAATTTGTTAATGGAGTTTTTTCAACTTGTAACAGATCAAGTTTTGTTGATCTGAAAATAAATATTGCCAAAAGCCGCGCTTCAGGGATGAATGACCGCAATCAAAGCGGGGCGGTAAACGACTAAGCGCCAGCCGTAAGCTGTTCCTTTGTGAAGAGCCAGAAAAGATCAACACCTAGTTCTTCTTTAAAGGTTTTTCGAATCTCTTCTTTGGGACCTCTCATGATCACACACAGGGCCGTTGTGATCACCGCGCCAGACTCTCTTAAGTCTTTGATACTCTCTTTAAGTTGGCCACCAGTGGTCACTACATCTTCTATAACCAATAAATTTTTGTCTTTAATTTCCAGCCCCTCAGCAAACTGACAAGTCCCGTAGGTCTTGGCTTCTTTTCTGACAAAACAAACAGGCTTGCCAGACTCTAATGATAGAGCCGTGGCTAAAGGAATGCCGCCAGTTTCAAGACCCGCTAAAGCATCATGTCTTGATTCAATATAATGAACTGATTCTTTGGCGATAAGTTTTAATATATTTGGCTGAGCTTCAAATCTGTATTTATCAAAATACTCATTTGATCTTTGTCCAGAGCGTAGTAAAAAATCGCCTGTGATGTGTGAAGCTTTAAAAATTTCTCTAGCAAGTTCTTCATTGTAGTTCATTTTTTTATTCCTAAAATAATGTCTAGTTTCGAGCTGTTGGCTTTTTTTCAGGTCTGACCATTTTGTTTTTGCGGCTCAACCAAAGATCCCTTGCATGCTTGCGAAGATCTTCTACTGAGTCGGTTTCATCAACAATTTCAACACCAAGAAGAGTTTCAACAACATCTTCTAAAGTTACAATACCGTCTGGACTTCCGTACTCGTTTACCACTAAAAAAATATGCTCTTTTCTTTTGATGAATTGGTCCATGCAAGCTGCTACGGAAATTGTTTCAGGTACGGTGTGTAGAGGATTAGAAAACTTTTCAAGGGGCCAGTCATCAAGGTCCTGAGAATAGGCCTCCATAAGTTTATACCTAAGCACAAAACCAGTAACGTCATCAAGCGTGTCATTGAAAACAGGAATTCTAGAAAATTCTAAATTTTTATGCTCATCAAAAATTTTTCCAACAGTGTTTTTTTGATCCAAAGCAAACATCACTGATCTTGGAGTCATAATGTCAGTCACCTCTAGTTTGTTGAGGGTAAGAAGGTTTTGAATAACAGTGCTTTCGTTACGCCTGATAGCACCTTCGTCAGCCCCTAATTCAGCAGTCACAATCATTTCTTCTCTGGTGATTGAGCTTTCATGCTCATCGGAATCTAAGAAGTCATGTAAAAGTTCTGATAAGATAACAAAGGGGTAAGTGATGTAGATTAAGTATTTAATCACCACCGAACAAAAAGGAGCCAGGCGTTTAGCGTGAACAGCCCCGATGGTTTTAGGAATGATTTCTGAAAAAATGAGAATGGCCAGAGTCAAAAGTATTGAAGACAAGGCAACAAGATCATTCCCGAAAACCTTGAGCACTTGAGCACCTACACCTGCTGCACCAACTGTGTGCGCCACTGTGTTGAGCGTTAAAATGCCCGCAAGAGGTCTATCAATATTTTCTTTTAGGTCTCTTAAGAGTGGACCACGTTTGTGGTGGTCTTTTTCTAGAACAGCAATGTAGGCGGGTGAAACGGAAAGGATTACAGATTCTAAAAGCGAGCAAAGAAATGAAACTGCAATTGAAAGACATAGGTAAAAAATCAAAAGGCTCATGCTGTGAACCCTATTGAAGATCTTGTATAGTTGAAAATTAAGTTGGTTTTATTGAAGGTTGCTTTGAAACAAAGCCTGGGAACGTCGTCCATTTAGATGTTTTTACTCCTGTTGAAAAGCCAAACTTATCTGAAAGATTATGCAAAGTAAACTAATCTTAATTGAAATCGACAGGGCACCTTTTACAGGTCTTGAAAAACCCTACTGCCCGTAGATTGCTTCTGGCCCTGGTATTTACCGTCATAGGGTTTAAGTGCTGGTTTGTCCATTGAACAAAGAACCAACTGACAGATGCGTCTTCCAGCCTCTAATTTAATAGGGAGTGAGTTAGCATTATAAAGCTCAAGAGTGATTTGACCCTTGAAACCTGGGTCAACCCATCCAGCATTTTGAATAAAAAGACCTATGCGGCCAACAGAAGAGCGGCCTTCAACGAAAGCTGTCATATTGTCTGGAATTTCCATGTGCTCCATGGTCGTTGCCAGTAGAAAAGAATGGGGAGGGATGATCATCGTATCCCCCTCAAGCTCACGGTATTTAATCTCTTCTGAAAGTGAAATCACGCCCATGTCCATATGCCTGTCTTCTACAGTGAGATAGTGGTTTCCCAATCTCAAATCAATAGAGGCAGGTTGGATAGAGTGTTCACAAAGAGGGCTCACTTTAAGTGTGCCCTCATCTAGAAGCTCTTTTATTGTACCGTCAGATAAAATCATTTCTATGTTTCCTTATTTATTTTCTTCTTCGCGTTTCTTTTGGTATTCAGCCATCAGCTCTGTTTGAACATTTTTCGGAACAGTAGCGTAACGTGCAAATTCCATTGTGAATTCACCTTTACCCTGTGTTGCAGAACGAAGCTCAGTTGAATAACCAAACATTTCAGCCAAAGGAACTTCAGCTTCCACAGTAGAGAAGCCTTCGTTTGCAGTTGAACCCTGAATGATTCCACGTCTTTGGTTGATTTGTCCCATTACGTTTCCTTGAAACTCTTCTGGAGCTGAAACTTCAACTTTCATCATAGGTTCAAGAGCTGTAGGTTTTGCTGCAGCGTAAGCTTCTCTGAATGCACCCATTGCACAAATCTTAAAGGCCATCTCAGATGAATCGACATCATGGTAAGCACCATCCACAAGATCCACTTCAACACCAACAACCTGAGCGCCAATCAAAGTACCCTTAGCCATTTGGTCTTGGAAACCTTTATCTACTGAACCGATGTACTCCTTAGGAATACGTCCACCAGTAACTTTGTTGTTGAAAGCATAGAGATCATCAGAGTTAGGATCCATTGGTCTGATTGCACCAACAACTTTCGCGTACTGACCTGAACCACCAGTTTGCTTTTTATGAGTGTAGTCATAAGCAGCTTCTGCACCGATTGTTTCACGGTATGCAGCCTGTGGCTGTCCTGTTTCAACTTCAACTTTAAATTCACGTTTCATTCTTTCAACATAAACCTCTAAGTGAAGCTCACCCATTCCAGAAATGATTGTTTGCCCTGACTCTTCGTCTCTATGAACGCGGAAGGTAGGATCTTCTTTTCTAAATTTGTTCAAAGCTTTTGTGAAATTTGAAGCTCCACTTTTATCTTTAGGGCTTACAGCAAGTGAGATCACAGCATTAGGAACAAACATAGAAGTCATTGTGATGTTTGCTCTGCCATCAGTGAAAGTGTCACCAGAGGCACAGTCTACACCAAAAAGAGCTACGATGTCTCCGGCGCTGGCTTGATCAATATCTTGCATATCGCTTGAGTTCATTCTTACAATACGTGGAATTTTAACTTTCTTTTCAGAAACCATATTGTAGATGAATTCACCTTTCTTTAGGGTTCCTTGATAAACTCTCATGTAGGTAAGCTGTCCGTACTGTCCTTCTTCTAGTTTGAAAGCAAGAGCAACTAATGGAGCGTCAGGATCGTTACTGAGTTCAATTTCTTTTTCGTCATTGTCCTGATTAAGACCAACGTTGGTGATCTCTGTCGGGCGTGGAAGGTAGTCAGCAACTGCATCAAGTAGTTTTTGAACCCCTTTATTTTTGTAAGCAGAGCCGCAAAAAACTGGAGTTAACTTAAGTGCAAGTACACCTTTTTTGATTGCATTTTGAATTTCAGCTTCTGTTGGAGTCTCTTCCATTAAAAACTTTTCACCAACAACATCATCAAAATCAGCAGCGGCTTCAATCAGTTTAGTTCTGTATTCTTCAGCCTGCTCTTTATATTCAGCAGGAATGTCTTTTTCGACAACATTCTCACCACTTTCACCTTCAAAGTAGTAAGCTTTCATTTTCACTAAGTCGATAACACCCTCGTGCTTATCTTCAACTCCTATTGGAATTTGAGCCATAACAGCATTGTGGTGAAGTTTTTCTCTTAAAGCTGTCATAACTTTAAATGGGTTTGCACCTGAACGGTCAAGTTTGTTTACGAAAGCGATTCTAGGAACATCGTAACGCTTCATCTGTCTATCAACTGTAATAGACTGAGACTGAACACCTGCAACACCACATAAAACCAGAATTGCGCCGTCTAAAACGCGGAGTGATCTTTCCACTTCAACAGTAAAGTCAACGTGACCTGGAGTATCGATAAGGTTGATTTCAATGTCTTTCCAGTCAACGTTTGTAGCGGCTGATTGAATTGTGATCCCACGCTCTTTCTCAAGTTCCATTGAGTCCATTTTTGCACCAACGCCATCTTTACCACGAACATCGTGAATGGCGTGAATTTTACCACCGAAGAAAAGAATTCTTTCTGATAAAGTTGTTTTACCAGAATCAATATGTGCGGAAATACCAATGTTACGAACTTTGTTTAAGTCCCAAGCTTTTTTTGCCATGAGATCACTCCTTAAGTGTGTGTAATTTATCTCAAATTATTATTATCAGCAGAAATAACTAGCAGTAAAAACAAAACAATGGAAGCATCTAATTAATGACTAAATACACGTCGGATCAGGCTCTTCAAATACCCAAACAAGACCTCCAAGTCCTCAAAAAAAACTTTGGATTTGAGACTTTTAGATCTCATCAATTTGAAGCTATAAACGCCTTGAGAAGTGGCAAAAATGTCTTTCTTCGAAAGCCCACCGGCGGAGGCAAAAGCCTTATCTATCAGTATTTAGCACTAGAGCAGCGTGTGCTGGTCCTTTCGCCACTAATCGCACTTATGGATGATCAAGTCTCACAGGCTAGAAAAAATGGAATTTCTGCTTTTTGCATGCATTCTCAGCAAGACAACCAAGAAAGAAACAGATCTTTAAAAGCTTGGAAAGAGGGCGGGGCTAAACTTTTATTGGTCACTCCTGAGCGTTTCGGCAAAGAAGATTTCTTCAAAACGTTGACTTCTAAAGAGGGGCGTCCGGACTTTTTTGTAGTCGATGAGGCTCACTGCGCCTCACAGTGGGGTCATGATTTTAGACCGGACTACTCTAAAGTTGGTGAGATTAGAAAAGCTCTTGGAGAGCCACCGGCTTTAGCCTGTACAGCAACTGCAACAAAAAAAACCGAAGAAGAGGTCAAAAACATTTTAGGCTTTGAAGAGAAAAGCACTGAGAGTTTTTATGATTCAGTTTTACGAGAAAATATAAACTGCTCTTCTGATGACTGCTTCGACTTTGAAGAGAAAAAACAAAAAGTTTTTAAACTGATCACAATAAGCTCAGGTCCTATGCTTGTTTACTTTTCACTAATTAAAAATCTTGAAGCTTTTGCAAGTTTTCTTGAATCAGCACAAATTCCTTTTACAAAATACCATTCTAAAATACCTGCTAGATTCAGAAGACAAAATCAAAAAGATTTTGTTAAAGGCGAGCTAAATTTGATGCTCGCAACGCCTGCATTTGGCTTGGGAGTGGACAAGCCAGACATTAGATCTGTCGTGCATTTTGAACTGCCAGGTTCAGTCGAAGCATACGTTCAAGAGTTCGGTCGAGCGGGGAGAGATGGCGAGCCCTCTAATTGCACGTTGTTTTATTCTCAAGAAGACATTCAGGTTCAAATGGACTTTATCAAATGGGGGCACCCGGGTGAAGACATCATCCGCTGGGTTTACAAACAGATTAAAAACACCAAAGATGTCGGCTACCCCTTTAACAACTTACAAGAGCTCAAACGCAAAATGAATTTTTACAACTCTTACGATTTTAGGTTGGAATCATCTATAAACATTCTTTTAAGATGGGACTGCTTGGTTCAAAAAAACGGACTTTTGTTTGAGGGGCCGGGTGATATTGAAAAAGTTCCGGATGTTTTAGATAAAAGCACAGCTGACTTTATTAAGAATCAACAGATGAAACTTTTAGATCTTTTGAGCTTAATTAAAAATGAAGAGCGAGAAGATTTTTCTAGTTTTCTAATGGAATATTTTGGAGAGAGCTCATCTTGAACGAAGAAGACCTGATTGCAGTAACAGACGGCATCAATACAGATGATTTGATTTTAGCTTACAAAGGCTTGGCTTTTCCTTGGCCTATGGAGGGTGAGCCATTAACGCCTTGGTTTTCACCAGACCCAAGAGGTCTTTTAGAGTTTAATGATTTTCATATAGCAAGATCTCTAAATAAGTTTTTAAAACAAACAAAGTTTAGAGTTACGTATTGTCAGAATTTTGATGCGATCATTGATCACTGCGGCCAAGTTGAGAGAAAAAATCAAGAAGGCACATGGATTTCAAAAGACATAAGTCGTGCATACAAAGAACTTTTTAAGCTTAAAAAAGCTTATTCGGTTGAAGTTTGGAATGAGTCTAACTTGATTGGAGGCATGTATGGTGTGATTTCAGAGCGTTATTTATCTGGAGAAAGCATGTTTCATTTAGAAACAGGCGCCTCTAAGCTTGCTTTGGTAAGCCTGGTAAAAAGGCTAGAACAAATGGGGTTGTGCTTTCTTGATACACAAATGGTGACACCTCTACTTAAATCCTTTGGTGGCAAAGAAGTTTCGAAAAATGAGTTTCGAAAAAAAGTAGATCAGAGTATAATATTAGAAGAGGGTTTCTTTAGAGAACTTGCTGGAGGCTAATATGGAAAACAATATGGAAGAAAAAAAAGTTGTACAAGCTGACCGAGTCATTCTTTTGTCTTATTCAATACTGAACACCGAAGGCAAAGTGATCGAAGCTAGACCTCCAGACAATCCTGTTCAGTTTTTAGTTGGCCACGGACAAATTCTTAAAGCCCTTGAGGCGAGAATTTTAGGAGAAACTGAAGGCTTTAAAGGTGATTTTACATTTACTGCTGAAGAGGCCCATGGCCCCTACAAAAAAGACCTTGTTGTTGAAATGAAAAGAGATCAGTTTCCGGAAAATGTAGAAGTTAAAAAAGGGATGAAGTTTGAAAGTCGTGGACCTAAAGGCGAGGCTGTTGCGCTTCACGTGATTGATTTAAAAGATGATGTTGTTTTAGTTGATGGAAATCATCCACTTGCAGGCGAAGCACTAACTTTTGATGTGACTATTTTAGAAGTCAGAGATGCGGCTCAAGAAGAAATTGCTAGAGGTCAGGTCTTGACAGACATGGAGCCTGCAAACAAAACTTTGCACTGATTAAGTTTAAAATGAAAAAAAACATTATTCTTCTCTCCGGCACAGACAGTTCTGACAATTGTCTGGCGCTCAAATTTATAAAAGACCACTATCCAAAATTTAAAAACCTTTGTTTTATTCCTGCCCAAGAAGAGGGTTCTGAAAGCGAATTTAAGCAAATTAAAAAAGATTTTAAGGGCAAACTAAAATTTAAAAAAGTAAACTTCATGCCTTTGGAGACGTCTTCGGCAGCTGAAG
>Ga0115567_10001135_pt1 | contig 26711 bp, 25 predicted proteins | sample COGITO_mtgs_1204_2_FD_88679 | JGI IMG/M metagenome (GOLD analysis project Ga0115567, IMG submission 88679) | Pelagic marine microbial communities from North Sea - COGITO_mtgs_120412 | ecosystem: Environmental > Aquatic > Marine > Epipelagic | place: Germany:Helgoland, sampling site Kabeltonne... | reverse complement strand
CTTGGTGCCAGATTCGAGCCAGAAGGTAACCCCTAAAAAAGTGGAGAAAGCGGAAGCAGGTGCTCATATCACTGCATTTTTTGATATGGACCGGACTCTAATTAATGATTTTTCAGCAAAGAAATTTATGACCACCCGTCTTTTTAGTGGAAAGACGACCGCAAAAGAGTATCTCACACAATTTGCTACTGCTTTAGTCTTCTCGTCAGGAAATAGAGATTTTGAGATCTTGACAAAAATTGCAGCATTAGGCGTGAAAGGAATTCCTGAGAAAATATTTAAAGACTTAGGTAAAATGGTTTTTTCTGAATATTTAGCAACCACCATTTACCCCGAATCGAGAGAATTAATCGCATCACATTTAGAAAAAGGACATCGAGTGGTTATTATTTCGGCTGCAACTTCTTATCAAATTGAACCCATTGCTAAAGAACTTGGGATCGATGATATTTTCTGTACGCGAATGGAATTAAGAAATGGAAGGTTCACAGGCCGTGTTTCTGAAATGTGTTGGGGAGAAGGCAAAGCGAGAGCCGCTAGAATGTTTGCTAAAAAGAACGATATAGACCTTTCTAAAAGTTACTTTTATTCAGATAGTATTGAAGATTATCCTTTATTTAAAATTGTAGGGAAACCTGTTGCAACAAATCCAGATCAGAAACTATCACAAATAGCGTTCGAAAATGACTGGCCAATTCTACGATTTGAGGAACCAGTTGGAAAACCAGCGGTGAATGGTTTTAGAACAGGTTTGGCGATTGCGAGTATTTATCCTTCCGCTATTAAAGGATTGATAAAAGGAGCTATTACAATGTCAAGACAACAAGCTGCCAATGCCACATTTGCGAGTATAGGTGACTTAGGAACTAAGTTAGCCGGACTTGAAATAGCTGTTAAAGGAAAGCATAACTTGGAAGAGATCAGGCCTGCAGTTTTCTGTTTTAACCATCAAAGTGCGGCAGATTTTTTTATATTAATGAAAATCATTCGCAATGATATTACTGGAGTGGCCAAAAAGGAACTTGAAAGAACGCCAGTAGGCCCTATTTTCACAGCACTTGGCGCCATTTATGTAGACAGAGCTAATAAAGAAAAAGCGATTTCGGCTTTACAACCTGCCGTAGATGCGCTTAAAAACGGGATATCGGTCGTAATAGCTCCTGAAGGAACCCGAAGTGGAAGTAGAGCTCTTGGACCTTTTAAGAAAGGGGCTTTTCATATGGCGATGCAAGCAGGGGTGCCTATTATCCCAGTGGTAATTAAAAATGCCTATATGGCAACACAAAAAGGAAGTAGCGTTTTAAAACCCACCCATATAGAAGTAGTCGTGCTAGATCCTATAGATACATCTATATGGAAACGGAAAGATCTAGACAAACATATTGAAGAAGTTAGAAATTTGTATCTTAATGAATTGGAAGAATAAGTATTTCAGTCATAAAATTTAAACTATATGAAGCTTAACGTAGGATTATTAGGAGGTGGTTCTTGGGGAACTACGGTTGCCTCGATTACTGCAAAAAATGCAAATACAACGCTATGGGCGCGTAATCAAGATACTGTTGATGAGATAAATACCTCACATACCAATAGTAAGTATTTGCCTGGAGCACTTTTAACCAAAACCTTAAAAGCATCTACCTCTATCGAAGAAACCGTGCAAGATGCAGATGTTTTGATCATGGGGGTTCCCGCACAAAATTTTAGGGAAGTGCTACGTGCTGCAAAACCTTATATAAGACCTTGGATTCCTATAGTTAGCTTGGCAAAAGGGCTGGAAATAGGCACTAAAATGCGAATGACCGAAATCATCGCTGAAGAACTTCCAGGCCATCCTTCTGGAGTATTAACAGGGCCTAATTTAGCGAAAGAAATTCACTCAGGTCAGGCGGCGGCGGCTGTAATAGCTATGGTAGATAAAACAATTTCTAAAAAATTACAACCTGTTTTTAGCACGGGTTTATTTCGGGTGTATACAAACAACGACGTTATTGGCTGTGAACTAGGAGGCGCCTTAAAAAACATTATGGCCATTGCTACAGGAATGGGTGATGGTGCCAATGCAGGAGATAATACAAGAGCTGCATTAATAACAAGAGGACTTTCTGAACTTACTCGCTTAGGTACCGCTATGGGCGGAAAAAGAAGAACCTTTGCTGGATTGGCAGGCATGGGAGATTTAGTCGCTACTTGTTCTAGTGCAAAGAGTAGAAATCACCATGTTGGATTTGAAATTGGACGTGGTAAAAGCCTTGAACAGATCATTGATGAGATGAATGAAGTCGCCGAAGGTGTAAAAACCGCAAAGGTAGTGATGGAGCTTGCTGAAGATTATAATGTAGATATGCCAATTTCACGAGAAGTCTACAAAGTTTTATATGAAGGAAATACCGTAATCGATGCTTTTAAAGGCCTGGTAAAATTAGAAAGTGGCTCTGAGCAGGAACCAGGATAAAAAGCTATTGTTTCTTCAGTAGCGAATCAAGAATGGCTCCTTTAGCTGTTTTTGGAGGTATTATTTTTAGTATTTTAGAGAGCGTAGGAACAATGTCGATCGTGCGTGTTGTATCTTTTGTGCTCCCTTTTTCTATTCCAAAACCATAAAAAAGTAGGGGCGTGTGGGTGTCGTATTCATAACCGCTACCATGATCTGAGCCTGTTTCTGCATACACAAGCACATGCTCGTTCAAGGCATATAGTACATCTCCGCTTCTTTCAGAATTAAAACCATTTACTAAATAGGATTCAATGGTTCCCGAAAATTCGCCCTTTTCTATTTGTGATCGGGTAAGCACGGTTTTAACCTGTGGTTGTTCCAATATGAATTGCTGAATGCTTTCTTCAACTTCTGAAATATCCAGGTTGGAAGTAATGATCAATTCCTTGTCAAGAAACACTTGATTGTTCGAGATATTCTTAATGATTTCTGTAGTTCCATATTTTTTAAAAATGTGATCTTTAACTTCGATTTTAAAGGTTGCTTCCTTAAAATAGCCACCAGAAATGTTTTTTTCTTTTAAGGCAATTGCATTTTCTGAAGCTCCATGATCTGAGGTTAAAAATAAGGTGTAATTGTCTCTGCCGACGTGGTTATCAAGTTCAATTAAGAACGCCGCCAGATCACGATCCAGACGAAGATAGGTGTCTTCTATTTCTTTGGAGTTGACACCAAAATTATGTCCAATAGCATCAGTGCTGGAGAGACTTACCAACAAAAAATCAGTTATAGTATCTTTCCCTAGCTGTTCGCCTTTTAACGCCGCTACAGCAAAGTTGAGCGTATAGCTATTACCAAACGGTGTAAACTCCAAGAGGTCATATCCTTGGTTTTCGGATGCCAGTTTTTTTAGATCATACGGGAAGTTAGGACGGGCTTTTCCTCTAAAACCTCGTTCAACAGCTCGATCGTCCTGATCGCTTTCGGTATATTTTGCTATGGGCAATAGGGGTTCCCATGCGTTCATATATGTTTCTAACATGGCCTTTTCATTAAACCGCTTTACCCATACCGGTAAGGTATTCATATAATAGGAGGAGCTAATCCAATGCCCTTGGTTATTTCCTCTGAACCAATACGCCGCATTTGCATTTTTTCCACCAGATAAAATGGCTGATCGGTCTTTTAGGGCGATACTTATGGTTGTACTTTGCGCGCTACCTTGCTCTTTGAACGCATCGGATATGGTATTTACTTGTAAGTATTTTGGAGAACTACGATCTCTCTTGCTGCCAGTACCCACGGGTGCTACTGAAGGATCATATACACAGTCAATGAGGGCACTTGTTTCTACGTCGTACCAGTAATTACCTAAAATTCCATGGTTCTTAGGTGTCGTGCCCGTATAGATGCTGGCATGCCCTGGAGCGGTTTTGGTGGGAATGTAGTTGAGGTAGTTGCTCTCACAAGAAAAACCTTCGTTCATCAATCGCTTAAAACCACCTTCTGCAAATTTTTCAGAAAAACGCGACAGATAATCATAGCGCATTTGGTCGACAATGATGCCAACTACTAGTTTCGGTTTATCATCATAATTTTGCCCGTACGATTTCAGAAAAGAACAGAGGAGGAGCCCAATGATAGATGAAAGCTTGATTATTATTCTAAAATGCATGTTGATGAATCTTTGCCAATACTATAACTCGACAATGCTAAAGGTATTGTTTTGCCTGTTTAAAACATCACAATGGAGATCTCAATTAATAGGTAGTGCCAATAATTAAAGCAAACTAAAAGCTACATCAACCTATATTAGTTAAACAGATTTAAATTTTTTGAGCAAATCAAGCACAAAAAGTTTTAAGGGTTCTTCATATATGAACTATGGCAGTTAATTTAATGAAGACAATGTTACTTAATATACACTTGATAGCTCATGGATGCCTTTCCCCAATTGTAGTTTGCACCACTGGCGCTCCACATATTAAATTTATAGCTGAATGTTTCTGATCCTTGGACGTGCTGCTCTATATAGCCTTTCACATCGTAAGTGATGGTGCGGTCTACAGCGCCTGGACTATAATTTTCGATATAGGTATTGGTTAATGTGGCCATACTGCTTATACTTTCACTTTCGGGGCTTGAATAATACCCTAAGGACAATTTACGTGATGCTTGCTGTTCTTCATTTCCGTCTTTAAGAAAACGTATCCCAATATAGGTGCTTGGCGGAGCGGAGTTGGTTAAAGTGCCCATAGGTACAGAATAGTTGATAATCACTTTAACCTCCCTGTTGGCCGGGATGATAATGGCTGCTTGCATACCTAGGTCAATGTTATTGTTGGTAACTGAGCCTTGTAAGCTCTTATTGACAGGTTGTGCAGCTAAGACCTCGTCTGCATCGTAAAGCATAAAGGCTCGTGCTTTGGTCATATATCCGGCGTTGTCTATGGTTAGTAGATGGCTCCCAAAATCTTCGCTCATGGATCTTACGCGCATGTTCCCGTTCACATCGAGCGTCGCGGTAGGGGACGTGGTATTGATACCCACTTGTGAGTGGGTGATATGGGTTGAAAAAAATAAAAGGAAAAATAGGGGTGCAACAATGCTGCACGTGGGGAATTGTGTGAATAGGTTCATTTGTTTGTTTTTGAATGATCTTGTGGGGTAAAATCGAGGCTAAATTATTAAAAACTAATGATTTATAAAAACTGTTTTCAGCGAAAATACCGCTAAAGGGAAAGGTTTTTTAAGATGTTAAAATATAAAAATGCTCGCATCCCTTTATGTCAAGGTGTTTGCTGAAATTTGGCCTAGGTATCTATTATTTTAATTAACAAAAGTTTAACTAAATTACAGCACGATTCATGCGGATAATCTATGAAAAGATGGGTTTATCGTTAATATAGTTTGTTTCATATTGTAAGAAAATTCTTTTTTGGTCTAAAAAAAGGTGAGTATTTACTTTAATTTTCAGTCATTTTTTGTTCGGGTATAATTTTTGACTAGTAATAATGTAATACCGATGTTGCTCTATATAGATGATACACATGATGTAGTTGAAATTATATTCTACGCAATCCTTATATTTAACTTTTATTTTAAACTATGAAGAACTTAGGACCCTTACTTTTTTGCATAACCTTTTCAATTATTGGTTTTGCTCAAGATACAATAGCAATTGATAAAAGCAGCTATTATGGAATTGATGAGAACCATAAGATGATTGTTTTTCAGCAGTTGTTTTTAGATTCATTAGTATTAAATGCTAACAAGATAGAGCGTTTTGAATTGGAAGGCGAAACATATTCTATGCTAGAGAACCAACAAGCGCTCCTAACTACAGAAAGCTATGATGTTGTAAAAGCAACTGATACATTTAAATTGTTTGTAACAAGCTTACCAATCATCAAACTTAACTCAACCGATAGCATCGTCGATGAACCTAAACGGCATGCAACCTTTAGTTATGTAGACATAGCTAGTAGTTTTAAGTCAAACGTTGGTATAGAATGGCGGGGTAATAGTGCGCTTAAGTATCCTAAGAAATCTTATGACCTGGAGCTTCGGGAAGATCGCTTTTCAGAAAAATCTATTAATTTTAAATTCGGTTCGCTACGGGACGATGACGATTGGGTTATGAACAGTGTCTATAACGAACCACTCAAGTTACGGTCTTATTTTTCCACAAAACTTTGGCTTGACGTGCAGAAGCCCCACTATATTGCTGAAGAGCCTAAAGCTAAGAGTTATACTGATATGGTGTTCGCGGAGGTATTTTTAAATGAAACGTATCAAGGGGTCTATCTGTTTTCTGAACAGCTGGATAGAAAATTACTGCAACTTAAAAAAATTAAGGGAGACACTGTTCTCGGAGAACTGTTTAAGGCTGGTAGCTATAATGACGGAACTGCGTTTAAAGCAGCACCAGAATTTAATAATGCCTTCCCGCATTGGGCCGGTTTTGAAATGGAATATCCCTATGAAAACTACGAAGCCCACTGGGATAACTTACATGATTTTATTGCATTTGTGAGCAACAGTACCGATTCGGAATTTAAAAATAAAATCAGTTCTTACTTGGATATCGACAATGCGGTCGATTATTTTTTATTTATCAACTTATTACGAGGCACCGACAATATGAGTAAGAACTATTTTCTTGCCAAGTACGATCAAGATACGCCCTACTTTTTTGTGCCTTGGGATTTAGATGGCGTTATGGGCACAATACAAGACGGAAAGCGAATCGCCACCACCGATGACATTTTAACCAATAATCTATTCCAAAGGCTAAAGGCAACCAATGCTTCTGATTATAGGGCGAAAGTAAAAGCGCGCTGGAAAGAACTCAGAACTAACGTATACAGCGGTATGAAACTATTTGAGCATCTTGATAGTACTTATAATTTGATGAATGATCAAAAGATTTACGAACGTGATGAACTGGCGTGGGGCAGAACCAATAAAATTGCCGATGATTATGAATACCTCAAAAAGTGGTTATCAGAACGCTTGGTTTATCTTGATTCTGTGTTTGAGGAGTTTGAATAGGGGGGAAGTGTTATTTGTAATTTAATTATAGAGCCACGTTAATAAAATTAAGAGTGGTTTATTTTAGATGGGTTTAAAACCATATTTAATGAAACCTCAAATATGTTTGTGCAAATATTCAGTTAGGGTTAACAAATATAACTGCTATTCAAAAAGAGTAGCTTACTCCGACACCATAAGCAGGTCCTAAAAATATGTTGCTACCATCCAGAACATAAGAGAATGTTAGATAAGCTCCAATTTCTTCGGTGATAGCGCGAAATAGTGTGGTCCCCACTTTATGGAAATCCACAGCAAACCTTTTAAAGTTTTGTGGGCTTGGTGTTCCCAAATAATCTATTCCACCAAAAGAATGTTGGTAATCATAGTAAGCATCATAATACCAATTTGTGGTGGCTTTTCCCAGTTTCAAGGTGGCAGGTAAGCTGTTAGGGGTTTCTTTAAACTTAAAAGAAAAACCACTTTGTAAGGTAACGAACCATCCACTATTCCATTTATAATGCACCATCGCTCTTGTTTCAAGAACGGTTGCCTGCTGGCCGATGTCATTCAGGTCACCGATCTCATAATCACTCAAAGGCGTTGAAAAACCTAGAGCACTGCTTATTTCGAATTGTCCATTTTTATTTTTAACCGAATGTATCCTGTATTTTACGAAAAGGTTTACATCCTGAAGATTCTTATTTTCGGCACTTTCTATATAAGGAATTGAAGCGATTATATCAAGGTCGTCTGTAATACCATACGCGCCATAAATGGATAAATAATATGCCTCACGCAAAAGATCAACCTCATTATCCCCAGCTAAATAGCCATTCGAATCTTCATAGCCTCCACCTAAAACAAGGGTGCTTCCGCCTTTGAGGTTGTAAAACCCGTCAATTTTTCCTTGCGCGGTTGTTATTTGAACTATTAGAGCAAAAAGTAAAAATGAAAATAATAACTTCATAATCTAATGTACGAAAGAATCTGTCTATTAGTTTTAAAAAGCAATATTGGTAATATAGGGTATAAAAAAAAGCCCTTCTCGAAAAACAAAAAGGGCTTTACTGTAACTATAAATTTTAGTTTATCTGTTCATTGAAATCAAGAACTCTTCATTGTTCTTGGTTTGCTTAAAGCGGTCATTAATAAATTCCATTGCTTCTACTGGGTTCATATCTGCTAGGTATTTACGCATCACCCACATTCGTTGTATGGTATTCTCATCTAATAAAAGATCGTCTCTACGTGTACTTGAGGAAGTAAGGTCGATAGCTGGGAAAATTCTTCGATTCGATATTTTTCTATCTAACTGAAGTTCCATGTTACCCGTTCCTTTAAATTCTTCAAAGATTACCTCGTCCATTTTTGAACCTGTTTCAGTAAGTGCTGTTGCGATAATACTTAGGGATCCACCGTTTTCAATGTTACGGGCCGCACCAAAGAAACGTTTAGGTTTGTGCAATGCATTTGCATCGACACCACCACTTAATATTTTACCACTTGCTGGCTGTACTGTGTTATAGGCTCTCGCTAAACGTGTAATAGAATCTAAAAGAATAACAACATCATGACCACACTCTACTAATCGCTTAGCCTTGTCGATCACGAGATTTGCTACTCGCACATGTTCGGTTGCTTCTTTGTCAAATGTAGATGCTACCACTTCACCACGTACGTTACGTTGCATGTCTGTAACTTCTTCAGGCCGTTCGTCTATTAATAGAACAATCTGGTATACTTCTGGATGATTGGCTGCAATTGCGTTTGCAATATCCTTAAGAAGCATGGTTTTACCCGTTTTGGGTTGTGATACAATCATACCACGTTGTCCTTTTCCTATAGGAGCAAAAAGATCGATAATTCTTGTTGAAATCGTACTTTGCTTATCAGCAAGGTTGAATTTTTCTTGAGGAAATAAGGGTGTTAAATGTTCAAAGGCAATACGGTCACGCACTACATTTGGACTCTGACCATTAATTTTATTTACTTTAATTAAAGGGAAATATTTCTCTCCTTCTTTTGGAGGTCTTACCTCCCCTAAAACAGTATCTCCACTCTTTAAGCCAAACAAACGGATTTGAGATTGTGATACATAAATATCATCTGGCGATGATAAATAATTATAATCACTAGAACGCAAGAAACCGTAGCCATCTTGCATAATATCTAGAACACCTTCGCTTTCAATGATACCGTCAAATTCAAAATCTGGTTCTTTATAGCGATTTCGTGTGTCTTTGTTTCCGTTATTGCGGGTACTTTTTCTAGTATCGTTTTTGTTGTCTTTACGATTATCGTTTTTACTGTCTTTACGATTATCATTTTGATTAGAGCGATTGTCTGTTTTAGAACGATTATCATTCTTAGATCTAGAATCATTCTTAGAACGATTGTCATTCTTGGATCTAGTATCTTTTTTGCTTTTTGTATCTGTATCGCTCTTTGAAGAGGAATCATCGGATTTTGATGTGTCTTCATCTTTTATCGAAGAGGAATCATCAGATTTTGACGTATCCTTTGCTTTTTGAGAACGATTGTCATCGCTACGCTTATTGCTCTCGCGAGGCTTACGCGGCTGTGGTTTTCTAGATTGAGTTTTGTTTTCTTCTTTCTTATCTGAAGAATCTGTGTCATCAGCAACCACTGCTTTAACCACTTTTGGGTTGGCAGCTTGATAGTCTAGTATTTGGTAGACTAGATCTAATTTTTTTAAACTTCTGTATTTTGGTACTTTTAAAGCTTTGGCAAGTTCCTGAAGTTCAGGTAATTTTTGTGCTTTTAATTCTGAAATTTCTAACATGTAAAAATGTATGTGTTTTAGTAAGTAATATAATCCTTTTATGAAATGGGACTAATTGAAAATTTTATCGAAGACTAAGTAACCGTGATTGAATTGGTTACGAATTGATATTGCAATAATACAATAATTATTTAAAATCTGAAGTTAATTCTTTCAAAAAGAAATCTTATTTTTGCCTTGCAAAGCAGCATTCGCTATGGTACAACGCATACAAACCGTTTATTTAATTATCGTAATCTTATTACTAGGAGCCTTATTTATGTGGTTTCCTGTAGTTGAAGATCCAGCTGGTATGCCCATCATGCAACGAGATGAACCATTAATTTTTGGTTTGATTTTTGGTGGTATTGCTTTGACAATAATTTCAATTTTGAGTTTTAAAAAGCGACAGTTACAATTTGTGCTCAATCGCTTAACAATCATATTAAACTTTGTATTACTGGGAGTTTTCGTATACAAGTCACTAACTTTATCCGGAGAAAATTTATTTTCTGAGAAGGGTATTGGGGTACTTTTACCTATCATTTCTATCGTTTTTCTAGTGTTGGCCAATAAAGCCATCAAAAGGGACGAAGACCTTGTAAAATCTGTCGACAGGTTACGTTAAAACAGAACTTAGTATATTTTAGTGCAAGGCCCTCAAAGAATGCCATCTTTGAGGGTTTTTTGTTCTTAATAATCTCGATGAATCGTATTCTTTTTGTTAAATCAAACTCATATGCAAAGGTGACTGAGTGATCCTTAAAGCGAGTAGCGCATTAAGGATCGTACCGAAGTCAGCGTTTAAATTCAATTACTTCAAGATTGGAGATTTTACCCGAATCAATTTCAAACCGAAGCATTGTGCGCACTTTATGAAATCCATGCGTACCAATAGCCCCTGGGTTCATATGTAACAATCCGTTTTTCTTATCATTCATCACCTTTAATATATGTGAGTGACCACAGATAAATAATTTTGGCGGATTTCCATAAATTTCTTCTCTAATGCTTGGGTTGTACCTGCCTGGATAACCACCTATGTGCGTGATCCAGACGTCTACCCCTTCTTCAGTAAACCGATTGTGCAACGGAAATTCTGACCGTGCCTCCGCATTATCAATGTTTCCGTAAACAGCTCTTAAGGGCGCAATCTTCTTTAATTGGTCTGTCACTTTAAGATCGCCAATATCACCTGCGTGCCATATTTCATCCGCTTTTTCAGCATAGCTCACTATTTTTTTATCGATATAACTATGGGTGTCGCTAAGGAGTAAAATCTTTTTCAATGCAGTGTTCTGATTTAGAATTCAAAATTAGCGATATATTGCTTTACTGAAAGTAAAATAGCAAGTTTCTAATTTTGTATTTTTGTTTTCTTCGGAAAAAATAAAAAGTGCGTTACTTTATAGAAATTTCATATCACGGAAAAAAGTATCACGGTTGGCAATCACAACCCAATGAGATAACCGTACAAGAGGTTTTAGAAAAAGTGCTTTCAACAATAATGCGTAATCCTATAAAACTAGTGGGAGCGGGTAGGACTGATGCTGGAGTTCATGCAAAACAGTTATATGCTCATTTTGATTCCGAAGCGATTATGGAAAAGGAGGAATTGGTTTTTAAACTCAATGGTTTTTTGCCTTCAGATATTTCGGTGCGCTCCATTAAAGAAGTTAAGGAAGATGCGCACGCACGTTTTCATGCGGTAGAAAGAGAATATAAATATGTTATCTCTTTAAAAAAGAACCCATTTAATGAGGGTTTAGTACATCAAATTCATCATACACCAGATGTTGAATTAATGAACGCGGCTGCTAATATCCTATTGCAGCATAACGATTTTCAATGCTTTTCACGTTCTAATACAGATGTAAAAACGTATTTTTGTGCGCTTAAGAAAGCAAATTGGATCGTGCAACAAGACCAATTAATTTTTACAATTTCAGCAGATCGTTTTCTACGTAATATGGTACGTGCCATTGTAGGTACGTTGCTCGATGTTGGATTTGGCAAGACCTCTCTTACGGCGTTAGAGGAGATATTAGAGAGCAAGGATCGAAGAAAAGCAGGAGCATCTGCACCTGCGCATGGGTTGTATCTCACTAAAGTGATATATCCTGAACACATATTTAATAAAAAGGAATGAGTAAAAAGGAAGATAGCGGTAAAGCATTCGATTTTCGGTTATTCGGCAGGTTGTTGAAACTTACGAATGCCTATCGATTGATTTTCTATTTCGTTGCGCTGGCAGCAATCGCGATGTCTATTCTAGCGGTATTGCGACCTTATTTATTAAAGGAAGCTATCGATAATTCAATAGTACCTCAAGATCCAGATGGTTTTATGTACTACATCATTCTCATGGTAGTAGTGTTGGTTTTGGAGGTGCTCTTTCAGTTTGCATTTATTTTTTACGCCAACTGGTTAGGGCAGAACGTTATCAAAGATTTACGGGTGAAGCTTTTTAAACTCATGACGAGTTTTAAAATGCAGTATTTTGACAAAAGTGCCGTGGGTAGGCTAACTACTAGGGCTGTAAATGATATTGAAACCATCTCTTCTATTTTTAGTCAAGGTTTATTTATGATTATAAGTGACTTGCTAAAAATGTTTGTTATCGCGGGTTTTATGCTCTATCAAAGCTGGCGTTTATCGTTGATTGTCTTTGCTATTTTACCCTTAATTTTATACGCAACCCGACTTTTTCAACGCGCGATGAAAGTTGCCTTTGAAGACGTTAGAAATCAAGTAGCCAACTTAAACTCTTTTGTACAGGAGCGCATTACCGGAATGAAGATCGTTCAGATCTTTACACGTGAAAAAACCGAACATAAAGCCTTTAAAGAAATTAATGAAAGGCATAAGAAAGCGTGGGTAAAAACCGTTTGGTACAACTCTATATTTTTTCCTATTGCCGAAATGGCTTCTAGTGTTGCCATCGGTCTCATCGTTTGGTATGGTGGTCTTAATGCTGCTGGCGGAGGCCTAATAACCTTGGGATTAATCACCGCTTTTATAGAACTGTCACAGATGCTATTTAGACCTTTGCGTCAAATTGCAGATAAATTCAACACGCTACAAATGGGAATGGTTGCTGCAAACCGTGTCTTCGGAATTTTAGATACCAAATCTCATATAGAAGATACGGGTGAATTATTGCTTGAAAACCCACGAGGAGGTATTGAGTTCAGTAATGTAAAATTTGGGTATATTCCAAATGAGCCTGTGATAAAAAACATCTCATTTTCTGTAAAACCTGGAGAGACAATTGCAATAGTTGGGGCAACAGGTGCGGGTAAATCGACCATTATTAATTTGTTAAGCCGTTTTTATGAAATTAATGAGGGTGTCATTTCCATTGACAATCGGTCTATAAAGGAATATACTTTGGCTTCCTTACGAAGCAATATAGCAGTTGTGCTGCAAGATGTTTTTCTGTTTGCAGATTCGATCTTACATAATATCACTTTAAACGATCCTTCAATTACTGAGGCAGAAGTGGAAGCTGCAGCAAAGGAAATTGGAGTGCATAAATTTATAAAAACACTTCCTGGTGGCTATCATTATAATGTAAAAGAAAGAGGGGCTATGCTTTCATCAGGACAACGCCAATTATTAGCTTTTTTACGTGCCTATGTAAGTAAACCAAGTATCTTGGTACTGGATGAAGCAACTTCTTCCGTAGATAGTTATTCTGAAGAAATGATACAGAATGCTACCGAAAAAATTACAAAAGGCAGAACATCCATCGTAATCGCCCACAGATTAGCCACCATTAAAAAAGCGGATAAAATTTTGGTGATGGACGCGGGTAAGATAGTAGAAACGGGAACCCATAAAGAACTGCTTAAAAAGCAAGATGGCTATTATCGTAATCTTTACGAAGTCCAGTTTATGACCGAAGAAGCCATGTAAGAAATGCCTTGTCTGGCTTTTTCTGCTTCTATCATTTCATTCATTCCACCGGTTGCGATTAGTGTAATAAACACAATAACAGTATAAATTATCATTACTACAAAAAGTAATGCTATAAAAAGTAATGTTCTTAAGAAGATCCCTTTGAGCGTAAGTGGATACAATTTTTTATAGCAATACGCCGTATACAGCATAAGGAGCGCCATAAAAATATATCCCATGATATAAAAATTGGCTCCAAATAGAACAATAGAAGGTAGTGTAATTAAAATACTGGTGATGGAGTAGTGGGAGAACACATAGGTCATGATCGTTAAATGCTCTACATAATTATATTTTTTAAGGGTGTAAAATGTAAGATGACTCAAGATGGCATACAACGGAAGTGTCAGCAATGTCATCAATGAGAAATAGTCATAAATCCATTCTACACTGCTAACATCTATTGGATTATTCTCTTGTAATATAACAGAGATGTCCAATGCCTCAGGAAAAAATCGTTTAATGATAAAAATCTGAAAACCAGTAAGGGTTAACGCGATTGTAAAATAACTTACAGCGGGCAGGTATTTTTTACGAACTCCGTTTAAATATGCACCAATTACTTTATCTGGTTTTATAAATAGGTGTAAAAAAGTCTTAAAAAAGGTATTGTCAACGTTTAAAAACCGTTCACTGAACTCTTCTGAAAAATGTTTAAAAGTTAAACGTTCGGTAACCATCTTAGCACCGCATTTACTACAAAAGGAATCATCGGCCTCTAAGGGGTTTGAACAGTTTTTGCACTGTTGAGATTCTAACGGGGAGTATGGGACTACCTCAGTTTCAGCGACCGATTGTGGTACGAATTCACTCATCTTTAAATCAAGTCTTTTTGAAGGATGGAAAGCAATTCTTCTATGGTTGAAAAAAGTACAAAATCCCCTTCTTTCAAATATGAAATTTGTCCGTTTTCTTCTGAAACCACAATGCAAACGGCATCGGTTTTTTCAGTAATACCTACCGCAGCCCTATGCCGTAAACCAAAGCGCAATGGAATGTTTCGATCATTTGAAACAGGTAAAATAACACGTGTCGCGGTAATATTATTATCTTCAATAATCATGGCGCCATCATGCAGCGGGCTGTTTTTATAGAAAACACTTTCTATAATGGGTTGATTCACTTCCATCTTCATCTCATCGCCAGAGTCCTTTATAAATTCCAGACTATTGTTTCTTTTAATGACAATAAGCGCTCCTGTTTTAGAATCGCTCATTTTTTGACACGCTTTGGTGATCGCCTTCACATTTGTAATGGTTTCAGGAACACTCGAGAGTAGCTTAAACTTCTTCAAAATTCGTTTTCTAGCACTAAAGTTCGTGGAGCCGAGCATCAATAAAAACTTACGTATTTCCTGCTGAAAAACAACAATGAGCGCAAACATACCCACGCCTAAGAAGCCTCCCAGTATTTTACTAAGAAGTTCCATTTGTAATAATTCGGTTAAACGCCAGATACCATAAACAATAACGATCCCGATAAAAATATTGATGGCAACAGTGCCTTTTACCAAGCGATAGAGATAATAAAGAAGAAAGGCAACTAACAGAATGTCAATTCCGTCAATTATTCTGAATTTTGTAAAATCTAATAGGTCCAAAGAATGGTTGTTTTGGGTAAATTTAGTTTAAAATCTTTAGTTTTTCTACGCTATAGGTTTTAAGTTTTGCAGTAATGTTACACATTCTACAGCTTCTTTTACATCATGCACCCGCAGCATGGAAGCACCTTTAAGCAAAGCAATGCTGTTTAGCACAGTGGAGCCATTCAATGCATTTTCAGGATCGGTTTGCAATGTTTTATAAATCATTGATTTTCGAGAGACACCTACCAGATAAGGGATTTCAAATGTTTTAAAAAGTTCAAGGTGGTTCAGTAATTCAAAATTTTGGGCTCGATTTTTTGCAAAACCAAACCCAGGATCAATAATTAGATCATTTATCCCAGCCTTTCTGGCATTCGCTATCTTTTCAGAAAAATAAAATAAGATTTCTTTTAGTAAATTTTCATATTGGGCCTCCTTTATCATGTTTTGAGGTGTTCCTTTCATATGCATCATGATGTAGGGAACTTGCAGTTCTGCCACGGTATTGTGCATATTAGGGTCTAAATTTCCACCAGAAATATCGTTTACCAACGCAGCACCTAACGTAATGGCCTCTCTTGCAACCGCACTTCTAAAGGTGTCTACAGAAATAAAAGCTTCTGGAAATTCCTTGAGAACAGCTTTTATAGCATGAGAAACACGGTTTAATTCCTCTTTTTCGGTTACCGCATTCGCTCCCGGTCTAGAGCTATAACCGCCAATATCGAGAAAGGTAGCTCCTTCTCGCAACATCTTTTCTGCCTGTAGCAGTATGGTTCTATTGGTAGTGGTATTGCCGCCGTCATAAAATGAATCTGGAGTAACATTAATGATCCCCATGACTTTTGGAACAGACAGCTCGATAAGTGTACCTTTACAATTGAGTATTTTCAATTTTTTAAATTGATTTATTTACCCGAAATTTACGCAAATTCTTAGACATCCACATGGCAGATACCTCCAAACAATATAATGACGTCATCGAACAATGCAGGGCGCTGTTTATCAATAAAATGAAAGACTACGGAAGTGCTTGGCGTATTTTAAGGTTGCCTTCTTTGACGGATCAAATTTTTATTAAAGCACAACGCATAAGAGGGCTTCAGCAAAATAAAGAGCAGAAAGTGGCCGAAGGTCAGGCCAGTGAGTTTATGGGGATTATCAATTATAGCGTGATGGCTTTAATTCAATTGGACAAAGGGATCGTAGAGCAACCGGATCTATCCTTAGAAGATGCAACCCAACTGTATGATGAGAATATCGCCATTACAAAACAGCTCATGTTAGATAAAAATCATGACTATGGTGAGGCTTGGCGTGATATGCGCATAAGTTCATTGACCGATTTAATTTTACAGAAATTATTACGCGTAAAACAGATTGAAAATAATAAAGGAAAAACCTTAGTGAGTGAAGGCATTGATGCTAATTATCAAGATATGATTAATTACGCAGTTTTTGCATTGATTCATTTAGAAGGATAGCTTAAATAATTTTATATGAAAATACTAGTAGGAATATCAAGAATATTTGTTGGAATTTTATTCATTATAAGTGGATTGATCAAATTGAATGACCCTATTGGGTTTTCATTTAAATTGAAGGACTACTTTGCTCCAGAAGTTTTAAACTTAGAGTTCCTTGTGCCCTACGCATTGCTCATCGCAATATTTGTAGTCATTTTTGAAGTATTGCTCGGTGTTATGATCATCGTGGGATATGCGAAGAAGTTTACGCTTTGGAGTTTGTCTCTTATGATTGTTTTCTTCACATTCCTCACGTTTTATTCGGCCTATTTTAATAAAGTGACCGACTGTGGATGCTTTGGCGATGCACTAAAATTAACTCCTTGGGAATCCTTCTATAAAGATCTGGTATTACTCGTGCTAATTTTGATTTTGGTGCTCGGCAGTAAATACATCCAACCCTTCTTTACCAAATTCGCGCGAAGCCTCATCGTGTTTATCACATTTGCAGGTTGCTTATTTGTAACGTATCAAGTACTACAGCATTTACCGTATATTGATTTTAGACCTTATAAAATTGGCGCTAACATTACCGAAGGCATGCAAGTACCAGAAGGAGCTCCAAAACCTATGTTTGATTACAATTGGAAATTTGAAGTAGACGGAAAAGAAAAAATTGTAACTACAAAAGGAGAGTATCCACAAGTAGATGGAATATATATAAGCGTAGAGACCGAAGAGATTCAGGCTGGTTATGAACCACCTATCCATGATTTTAGCATGGAGCGGGAAGGCGAAAAATATACAGAGCAGTTTCTGAATGAACCCAACCTGATTGTAATTATTGCTTACAACTTGGTGAATTCTGAAAAAGACGGATTTATACCGGTTCGTGAAATTACAAATGAAGCTATAAAAAAAGGATATAAGGTTATTGGGCTATCGGCTGCATCGCAAGAGAAGACCGAAGCTTTAGTAGATGATTACAACCTTAACTTCCAGTTTTATTTTTGTGATGAGACTACCTTAAAAACAATCGTACGGAGCAACCCAGGTATTTTAGAATTGCAAAAAGGTACCATTACTCAAAAATTACATTGGAATGATGCGAATAAGTTACAATTAAAAACGCTTGACAATGCAGCTCCGAGTCTTGATATTCCGCTGAAGCGAAAATTAGACAGCATCGCTATTTTAGATCAGCAATACCGAAAGCTAATGCAAACCGAAACACTCGAAGAAAGAAAAACAATGGGAGAAGAAATGGGACTGACTGAAGAGCAATATAACGGAGACCTTTGGGATTTTCAGAATGTATTGGATAGCACAAACATGGCTTTTGTAGAAACCATATTTAAAACAAAAGGCTATCCAGGAAAATCTATGGTTGGGGAGCCGACAAATACCGCAGCATGGTATGTTTTACAGCACAATCCAGATAAAATACCTACGTATCTCGCTATGATAAAAAAGGCAGGGGAAGATGGTGAAATTCCGTTTAGATTAGTTGCCATGATGGAAGACCGCTATCTTATGAACGAAGGGAAACCCCAAGTATATGGTACGCAGGGTAGAAGCTATGGTGATGAACGCGGGAGCTTTATTTGGCCGATAGAAAATCCAGAAACTGTTAACGCACGGCGTAAAGAGGCAGGCTACACACAAACAATAGAGGAATACGCTAAAGACCTTTTTGGTGAAGAGTTTGAGTATAAAGTGGTAACGATGGATGAAGTAAATAAAGAATAGGTGGTACGCTATATACTTCAAAAAATAGGATATGCGTTGCTCACACTACTCGGAGTGGTAACTGTTATTTTCTTTTTATTTACAGTGTTACCGGGCGATCCTGCCCGAATGATGCTGGGGCAGAATGAAAATGCAGAACAACTGGCAATTGTTAAAGCAAAATATGGTTTTGATCAATCGATAGGTATACAATACCTTCAATACTTAAATGATCTTTCTCCAGTTTCATTTCACAGCTCAGATAATAATGATTACACTTTTTTTTCTGATGAAAAATATACGGGTTCTACTTTGTTTACAATAGGTGAAACCGAAGTAGCTATTAAAAAACCGTATTTGCGTGAATCATTTCAGAAGAATGGAAAAAAAGTAAGCAGTGTCATTGCCGAAACACTCCCTAATACATTTATTTTAGCGGTTTCAGCCATTTGTATTGCAATGTTTTTAGGCGTGCTGTTAGGGATTATTTCGGTGCTTTTTAAAGATGGGTGGATCGATAAAACAATTCAGTTGGTTAGTACGTTGGGGATGAGTGTCCCTTCCTTTTTTAGTGCAATCATCTTCGCCTGGGTTTTTGGATTTCTGTTACATGAATATACAAATCTAAATATGACGGGTAGTTTATATGAAGTAGACGATTTTGGAAATGGAAAATATATTCAATGGAAAAACTTGATACTCCCAGCCATAGTTCTGGGAATTCGTCCATTGGCGGTTGTAAGTCAATTAATGCGAAATTCGCTCCTAGAAGTATTAAATCAAGATTACATTAGAACTGCCAAAGCAAAGGGCCTGTCCTTTTTTACTATTATAAGAAGGCATGCGCTTAAAAATTCTTTAAATCCGGTAGTGACCGCCATTTCTGGTTGGTTCGCATCGATGTTGGCCGGAGCCGTTTTTGTTGAATATATTTTTGGATGGAATGGCTTGGGGAAAGAAATTGTAGATGCCTTAAATACCTTAGATTTACCCATTATAATGGGCGCCGTGATCACCATCGCCACACTTTTTATTATCATTAATATCTTGGTGGATATCATTTATGGATGGCTAGACCCAAAAATTAGTAGACAGTAAAATAGGTAGTAGGTAGTAGGGAAAAAGAATTGAAAGTTATATAAAAGTAAATAAAAGCAATAACAATATGAGAAAGCAGATAGTAGCAGGCAATTGGAAGATGAACAATGATTTATCACAAACACAGATGCTTTTAAAAGAACTAAAGTCAAAGATGCTGCCCGAAGAAGTTCGTATCATGGTGGCACCAGCCTATACCAATTTATACCAAGCGTATGAAACGTTACGAGATCATAAAGTTGAAGTGATTGCCCAAAATATGCACCAATCAGACAAAGGTGCTTTTACGGGCGAAGTTTCTGCTGCTATGCTACGAAGTGTTGGCGTTAAAACTGTAATTCTAGGACATAGCGAGCGCCGTGCTTATTTTAATGAAGACAACTCGGTCCTTTCAGAAAAGGTGAACACTGCCTTAGAAAATGAGATGGAGATCATTTTTTGTTTCGGCGAGGAATTAACAGATCGTAAAGCAGGTAATCATTACGATGTTGTAAAAAAGCAATTAGAAGAAGGGCTCTTTCATATTTCTGAAGAAAACTGGAAACATGTAATCCTTGCGTACGAGCCCGTTTGGGCCATTGGTACTGGAGAGACTGCAACACCAGAACAAGCACAGCAAATGCATCATTTTATACGTGAGACTCTTTCAGAAAATTATACAAAAAAGATTGCCGATAGTGTCTCAATTCTATATGGAGGTAGTGTAAAACCAGATAATGCGAGAGAGATTTTTAGCAAACCAGATGTTGATGGAGGTCTTATAGGCGGCGCGGCACTAGATAGCGAAAGCTTTATGGAGATTATAAATGCCTTCGAATAATAACACATATGTCACAATCATACATAGAATACAAGTTTACTGTAGATCCCATTACACCAGGCGCAGAAATATTAATTGCCCAATTGGGCGAAGTAGGTTTTGAGAGTTTTGTGGAAACCGAAGAAGGTGTGGAAGCTTACATTCAAAAAAAGGAGTGGAGCGAAGCGATTTTAGACGATATCCAAATCCTTTCTTCTTCAGCATTTTCTATTGCGTTTAAAATGAACGAGATCGATCAAGTAAATTGGAATTCAGAATGGGAGAAAAATTTTGATCCAATTGTGGTGGATGAGTTGTGTGCCGTGCGAGCCCCATTCCATACGCCTTTTAATGTGCCCTACGAAATTGTAATTGAACCCAAAATGTCTTTTGGTACGGGCCATCATGAAACCACCTTTATGATGTTACAGCACATCCTTGAAAACGACTTTAAAGAACAAACGGTGCTGGACATGGGATGTGGCACAGCAGTTTTGGCTATACTTGCCGAAATGCGTGGAGCTAAAGAAGTAGATGCAATCGATATTGATGAATGGTGTATTGAGAATAGTATCGAAAACACCCAGCGCAACAATAGTGCGCACATACATGTTCAATTAGGAGATGCGTCTGCTATTCCAAGAAAAAAAGGGTATGACTCCATAATTGCCAATATCAACCGAAATATACTGCTCAATGATATGGAGGTCTATGCTTCGGTATTGAATAAAAAGGGAGCCTTATATTTAAGCGGATTTTATAGCGAAGATCTACCACTAATCAAAGAAAAATGCAATATTCTGGGGTTAGAATTCGTTACTTCTAAAAACAAAAATAATTGGATTGCTGCAAAATTTGTATCTTAGGGCAACTATTTTTCAGCATAAATAATTCCTCATGAGTACTAAAGAAAAATATCAGGAACAAACTGATGTCCTTGAAGCGTTAGAAAATCAAATCGTTCTCTACAACGATGAGGTTAATACATTTGATCATGTGATTGATACCTTAATCTATGCGTGCGATCATACGCCAGAACAAGCAGAACAATGTGCTATTATTGTACACCATAATGGAAAATGTACAGTTAAAACTGGAGCGATGGATGAATTAAAACCTCGTTGTTCTACCCTTTTAGAAGCCGGTTTGAGCGCAGAAATCATCTAAACGTTAGTTATTTACGAATTACATATTTAACATAATTAGCAGATAATTTTTGTTAAATATGTATTTTATTACCTTTTTTACTAATGTATTCATAATATTTTCTTTATTTTTAGCGATGGTTAACCTAATATATTTATTAATTCATTAAAAACCATTAATTATGAGAAAATTAAAATATGGGCTTTTAGGCATGTTTGCCATGAGTCTTTTTTTTGTGTCATGTTCTAAAGATGAGAACAACGAAACCATCGAAGAAAACCTTCAAAAAGAAGTTCCCCAAGACATTATTGACATTGTTAAGCTTTTAGAGCTTAATGAAAGTTTTGTACGCTACGGTACGTTCCATTTCCCCGACGGAACTACAGAAGAGCGAATTTTTATCGAAGAGGATATCACAATGACCGAACAGCAACTTCGTGATCTGGCCAAAGATTTAGATCAGGATGATGGTACTCAAAATAAGCAGTACGTTACTAATAATCTAGTGAGCCAAGGTAGAAATATTTCGATTATTGGATATACAGGCGGAAGTCAAGCGCTATCTAGCAAAGAGCAGACTGCTTTGCAATGGGCTGTGAACAATTATAACCGTTTAAATATATCGATAAGCTTTACACTTACATTTGGTACTAATTACCAAAGTAAGGATATGGTAGTATATAATAACACTGTAAACAATTCTGGTGGAGCAGGAGGAAGTGCAGGTTTTCCTAGCAACGGCTTACCTAATAAATTTGTACAGATTTATGGTTTAAGTGGCTACAATACCAATGTAAACGAACATGTAATTACACATGAGATGGGCCACTCAGTTGGTTTTCGTCACACAGATTGGTTCAGCCGTCAAAGTTGTGGTCAAAACTCAAATGAAGGTACCGCTGGTGTGGGCGCTAATCACGTAGGCGGAACACCTACTGGATACGATTCTACGTCATTGATGTTGGCTTGTTTTGGAGCGAACGAGGATGGAGAATTTAATAGCAACGATATTACTGCGCTAGAAGCAATTTATTAATAACCAACCTAGTAAATATGAAAGAGCTCATCTTAACGGATGAGCTTTTTTTTATCATCAAACCATTTATTGTATCATATTTTCAAGTACTGAAAGCTTCTATATGGGTAAAACTTTGTAAGTTTCAGATTCTATAATAGACCTATCTACGAATGTGTACTGTTACTTTTATACCTTTTGAATCAAATACTTTTATTCTCACTTCAAACCGGGATGAAGCACCAGGTCGCGAGACCTTGCCCCCAGAAAAATATAAAGTAGACAATGTTGAACTCCTATTCCCTAAAGACAAGGTTGCAGGAGGGAGCTGGATAGGCGTTTCAGAAAAAAAACGACTTATCTGTTTGCTAAATGGTGGCTTTACTGCACATGAGCGTGCAGAAAGCTATAGAATGAGCAGGGGGATTATTGTAACAGAATTTCTTACCTCCAATGATGTTGAGGCTTCTATTAAAAAATTTGATTTTAAAGGAATTGAACCTTTCACGATCATTTTGGTTCAGTGGCAACGGCATTTACAATTACATGAGCTGGTTTGGGACGGTAACAAAGCACATTTTACCGAAAAATCACTTATCCCACACATTTGGTCCTCTTCTTTATTATATTCGCAAGCGATGAAAGACAAGCGTGAAAATTGGTTTGAATCATTTTTAAAGAAAACTAAAAAACCTTCTGAAAAAGAACTTCTTATGTTTCATAAAACAGCGGGCGATACAAATTTAGAGAGTAGACTTGTGATGGATAGAGGATTTGTAAAAACCAAAAGTATTACACAGGTCGTATATAACGATAACAACGAACTGAAGATGCGTTATGAAGATCTTCAACAAAACACGATAACCCAGAATACTTTTTGAAAAATACTGGAAAAATACTTGTCCTTGCCTTTCCCGATACTTTTGTAACCATGAGTACCGAATTCATATGTAGGATATTACCGTTGGTGGGTTTAGGGACTAAAGAATATATAAAAGCAGGACATGCAGCACTTGTGCTTATCGAAAATGAAACAGGAAAAGTGGAATACTTTGATTTTGGTAGGTATGTTACTCCAAAAGGGCACGGTCGCGTACGCAGCGCAAATACGGATGCTGAACTTAAGGTTCCGTTTACAGCTAAAATAAACGAAAGCGGCACGCTAGAGAATCTCAATGATATATTACTTTGGCTGAATGCGAACCCGAAAAAAACACATGGCGAAGGCAGACTTTTAGCATCAATTTGCAATGGTATAGATCATGAATTAGCTAGAGAATACATTCTGCAGCTTCAAGATAGAGGAAGCGTTCCTTATGGTGCGTTTGACAAAACCGGAAGTAACTGCGCTCGTTTTGTGACCGATACAATTATAGCAGCCACAGATGAGAAGGCGATTATTAAAGCACTCAAAATCAATAAAATTTTTACGCCAAGCACAGTTGGCAATGTGGAGAAAGCCGCTTCAGAAAAAAAAGTGTATCAAGTCGTTAATGGAAAAATAGAAACTTTTAAAGGAAGTGCTCTAAACGAAAACCTCAAAAATTATTTTGATAAAGATAAACCCGCAATCGATACTACTACAGTGGTAGATAAGCCCTGTTTAACTACCATTAGAAGCTCGGTTCAAAAATTGGAAGGTACGGGTTGCAGTGCATGGTTTGAGTTGACAAATGAACCAACCTTACCAAAAAATCAATATAGAATTCGAAGGTACAATGAGGACCATGCGTTAGATTTTGACGGTATTTATGTTTCTAACACTTTTGATCTGTCAAAGGAGTATACATTTACTTACAACTCGCATTGTGCTTTTTGTCATGTCTTACAGGAAGGAACTATTATTAAGCTTGATAATATTGGCGAGTTTTCGGCAATTAATTTACAGCAAAAGGTGCATTCAGCTTAAAGGTTGGGACATTTACTTTAAAGAGTCTTTTGGTCTCAAAATTTATCATTCTGTAATAACCACTCATCGCACCTATGGGGGATAATAGCAAACAACCGCTATGGTAGGTATGCTTTTCTCCAGGTTGCAAAATGGGGGTTTTGCCTATTACTCCTTCACCTTCCACAACTTGTGTCGCATTCAGCGTGTCTTTAATTTCCCAATATCTAGAAATAAGCTGTACGGTATGGCCACTGGTATTTTCAATAGTGATGGTGTATTTAAAAGCATAGGTAAGTTTCAGGCTTTTATAAAAAGTGCCCTCAAATTGCGTCTCTACTGAAACTTTAATGCCTTTTGTAATTTTTTGTACCATATTAGTAAACTGCTGCTGTTATAAAAAAGAATAATGTAGCAAACACCGAAGCGCCCGTTAAAAATACAAAATTTAGAATCAAAAACTTCAAGATTGTGATAAAACGGTGCTGCCGATAAAAATTACGAAGTGCTTTATAAAAATAGAACGGACCTATTAACAAGAACAAAATTCCACTTAAAATAGAAGTGTCTATAATTGTTTCAAAAATGGAAACAATAAAGAGTGCAATAAAAACAAAGCTGAAAATATGAAAAATAAAAACCAAATGTTCCATATAAGTTCGCTTGGTTCTACAGTAAAGTAACCAGAAAAATAAGGCGTAAACAGGAGCAAAGAAGAAAAGGAAAAAAGGGGTCTTACCAATCAAATAATTTACAAAACCGAAGGGATTACTTTTAACCCGTTCTATGCTCATATTACGGTCATAGAGATAGCGGTTAAACTTTGTATTATCATGCTTTAAGCTATCCAGCGCTAGATTTGCATCTTTAATTTTTGTATTTTCATAGAAGTCAACGTAGGTGTCTAATTTTTCATAGATACGTTGCGACCAACCAATAGTGTCTAAGGCTGCTTTAGTGATGTATTTTGGATTTGCTTTTGCGATGGAGTCCTTTTTCAACTTTTCTCTAATGGCTACCGAGTCTTGAATAGTCTGCGACATCTTAAACCCAGGAATTCCATTGATTTCGATATCTTCCTGCGGTGTTTTAGCCCCGTCAAAGGTTTCGTTAAAAGCTTCTTCAGTGAAATTAGAATTAAATTTTGCGCCTTCGTTTGTCACATAGGTGTTGATGATGCCAAAAAGAATGAAATAAATAATCGATACGCTTAAAAAAAACCGAAACGGGTTGGCGTATTTTAAACGCTGCCCTTCAATATAATTCCTTGTAATCTTTCCAGGACGGAACAACAAATCAAAAACAGTATAGCGAAGTCTGGAATCATAACTTACAATGCTATTGACAAATTCTCCTATAAAATCTTTTAGTGATAAGGCCTTTGTACTATTAAGTTGAGAACAATAAGGGCAATAAACATCGCTGAGGTCTAAAGGTTGACCACAATTTAAACACTCATTGCTGCGATATTTAAAATGCTTTCGGCTTTTTTGCGAAACCGATTTGGTACTCTTTACAAGTTTTTTGTTGCCCATCCCGTAAAGATAGAATGTTTTTTAAATTTTACTGCTCAAATGCCTCAGGTTGTTTTAACGCGGAATGCGTAGCCACAAAACCTTCCAAAACATGGAAAAAATTCAAGATTTCCTCTTTTGAATTACCTGAATTAATAGTAACCAATCGAATAAATTCTTGATTTCTAAAGGTCCCGAAACCTACCATGAGCGTTCCGCTTTCGTATAATGCAGTACATAATTGCTGTGCAGGAATATTTTTGTAATTAAAACAAATTGAAATCGAGTCGTCAAAACTGTAAAAAGTATAGTCGGGGTGATTTTTAATGTAATCTCTCGCCACATCTGCCAGATAGAACTGGTTATCCACCATTTTTTCAAGTCCTTTGGTCCCTACAGATTTCCATAGGGTCCAAAGTTTCAGGGCATCGTTTCTGCGACCACATTGTAGCGAAGTTTTCCCCAGGTTATAGTCGTCGCCGTCTGTTTGATAAAGGTAAGCGGCATCATTGCTAAAGGAATCGTACAAGTGTTTTTTATCGTTCACAATAATAATAGAGCAAGAGAGGGGTGTCCCTAACATCTTATGTGCGTTGATACTAAAAGAATCGGTCTCTGAAAGCCCTGCTACGAGATGTTTATATTTAGAACTGAAAATTACACCACCACAATACGCACCATCTACATGTAGCCATAATTTGTGGGTTTTACAGATTGTTGAAAGCGGTTTAATTTCATCAAAAGCTCCTAATACAGT
>Ga0115567_10001128_pt1 | contig 26831 bp, 30 predicted proteins | sample COGITO_mtgs_1204_2_FD_88679 | JGI IMG/M metagenome (GOLD analysis project Ga0115567, IMG submission 88679) | Pelagic marine microbial communities from North Sea - COGITO_mtgs_120412 | ecosystem: Environmental > Aquatic > Marine > Epipelagic | place: Germany:Helgoland, sampling site Kabeltonne... | reverse complement strand
TCATAGAGATTTTCATTCTAGAAATATAATGATTAAAGAAGGGGATTTGAAAATTATAGATTTTCAAGATGCAAGACTGGGTATTGCCCAATATGATTTAGCGTCATTACTCGATGATTGTTATTATAAAATAGATACAGGTAATAAAGAAGAGTTAAAGAAATACTACTTTGAAAAAATGCATAAACATATTGGCCAAGATAATTATGAGAAATTTGACGATCTATACTCAGACATGGCCATTCAAAGAGTATTTAAAGCTATAGGTAGTTTTGCTTATATCTATGAGAAAAGAAAAGATGAAAGATACCTAAAGTATATTGGCTTCGCAATGGAGAAGCTTAGAAAGTATATGTTCAAAGATAAAAAATATAATGAGCTAAGAAAGTTACTTTTTGGAATCTATTATGAAAGTTGATAATGTTCTTATTCTGGCAGCTGGAAAGGGAACAAGAATGGGTGAGATTGGAACAATAGTCCCAAAAGTCCTATGGCCGATCTTTAAAAAATCAATTCTTGAATTAGAGATCGACTATGCTAAGAAATTTAATCCAACAAGTATATATATTAATCTTTATAATTATAAAGACAAAGTTCTAGAGTTCGCTCATATGAGAGAATCATTTCAAAGTATCGAATTTATAGAAGAGAGGCAGACCTTAGATATTGGTGGGGCCATACATAACTTGGCCAAAAAATTATCCTATAAGGGAAGTCTACTCATTCTAAATAGTGACCAATTTATAATGCTCAATCAACAAAAACTAAGTCAGCTAGAGAATATGTCTAAAAAATCAGATGCAACACTCTTAGTTTATAAGGTTGATCCAAAAGCTGGCTATGGTGGACTAGAGATTAAAAGCAATAAGTTAAAGAGCTTGATTTCAAAAGAAGAGTCTTCAAAAAGAAGTGAGCTTACAACCTATACTGGAATGAGCATTGTGAACCTTGAAAGCTTAAGGCCATGTGAGGGAGAGTCAAAATTTTTTGAAAGTGTCGCAAATCCACAAAAGATGGATATAAGCACTTTGAGTATTGATGATTGCTTGTACTGGGACTTTGGCACTTTAAGTCGTTATAAAAAAAGTATTAAATCAATACTAAGTTCACAGGATGATTTCATAAGCTTCTTAAAAGAAACATCTAGCTTTCCTAGAATCGACTCAAGTGATAATCGCCATATCAAAATAGATGAGGAATTTACTTTAGCAGGTGATGAGCTAATCTTTAAGCGCTCTTAGCTTTAATGGCATCTACAGGACAAACCTTAATACAAAGCTCGCAATTTACACATGACCATGGGTCTATAGCATAACTTGCACCGTCTGTTATAATTGATCCCTCAGGACAAATTTGTCTACAAGAGTCACAATTTATACAAGAGAAATTAATTTCAAGATCATTTTTCATAGTCTTTTTTTTGCCTAATTATAGTAGTAGTATAATCTAATGAAATTATACTACAGAAGTGGGCTCCTTTGGAACCAGATATATTTTCTTATTGTATCGATTGTATTTTTATATGCAATAAGCACAATTGGTTCATCTCAAAGTCCATTTAGCTTTATAAATTTACAGTCCTACCTAGTTACTAATAAGCTTCTTATCGGCTTTGCAGGAGTTGTTGGTATATTTATATTTCTTTCAAAAAAAGTAAGCCAAGTGTTATTCTTTTCGTATGGACTTACTTGTTTTTCTTATGCAATTTACATTTTAATTTATGATTTTAGTAAAATCAGTGCAGTCCTTACTTCAATCTTTTTAATTTTATTCTATTATTTCTATCAACTGTTAAGTTTTGAACTTAAAAAGGCCTATAGAAACTCACTCTTTAAAAGAAATGAAGTTTTTGAACCACTTTTAAAAAAGATACCTGTAACACTTTATGCCACAGATAACACAAAACTTAGTGGATACCTTATCAACTGGGATGAAGACAGCTGCTACGTGAAGATAACCAGTGGTGAACTTGTACCCGGTATTAAGGAGTACGATGTATTTACACAATTTAAAGGTTACAAACTTGAGGATGTCGCAGTGCTCGCAACCGCTGACTTAGAACACAAAGAGATTGGCCTTAAGTTTGATGAAGAAAGCTCCTCATTTGGCTGGAGACACTTTTCTGATATAATCGAAATGCTAGGATATAAAGTGGAGTACCTAAAATGATCAAAAATGTATTAAAAGTCTTATTATTAGTTTCTTTATGCTCATGCTTTGAGGGCAATGATACCGCAACTGGGTCGCTGAGAAACTTTGTTAAAAGAGTATCGGCCAATAGTCTGTCTCAAGAAGACTATTCGGATTACGCTCAGGGTGATTTACTAGATAGTATTTTGGCGATGGATGAAGAGGAGTTTAAAAGCTATCAAGAGCAATCAACTCTAGATGGTGTTCAATTAGATATATTATCTGAAAACTGCAGTAAAACGAACTGTACAATCACATACTTAACTAAATACACTTCAAAAACTTCAGATGGCTCTAGCTATAACTCAGAAGTTAGAAAAATCGCCGAACTTGAAAAATTTGATGAAGCTTGGAAAGTGATTAGCGTGCAAAATGTTAAGACATATTTAGAGGCCCAAGAAGGTCTAAATCCCCTAAAAGACTAGTTCTAGATCATAGACCAAGTTAGCCTCTTTATGCTATGGTGAGCTTATGACAGAAACTATATTCAAAAAATATGGAAAGCGAAATCTTACTGGAAAACCTAGGTATTTAAAATCTAAAATACCTAGAGGAAGTAATTACAATGAGATTAAAGCTTCTCTAAGGGAAAAGAACCTCTTCACAGTTTGCGAAGAGGCGAAATGCCCTAATCTTGGAGAGTGTTGGGAGGCCAAAACCGCTACTATGATGGTTTTAGGTGATACCTGTACTAGAGCTTGTAAGTTTTGCAATGTAAAAACTGGTAATCCTAAGGGAGTACTGGATGCAAATGAGCCACAAAAAGCCAGTGATATGGTGAGGCTTATGGATCTAAACTATATCGTAATTACTAGTGTTGATCGCGATGACCTTGAAGACTTTGGTGCAGGCCAGTTTGCAAGGATAGTTAATAAAGTTAATGAAGATCATAAAGACGTTAAGGTAGAAGTTTTAATTCCAGACTTTAATGAAGAGCCAGAGCATATGCACACTTTAGCTAAAAGCGCTCCTTTTGTTATTGCTCAAAATATAGAGACAGTAAGAAGATTAACTCATCCTGTAAGAGACAGAAGAGCTGGCTATGATAAAACTCTAAACGCACTTAAATTTTATCATAAGAACTACCCAGACATTTGGACAAAGTCCTCTATTATGGTGGGACTTGGCGAAACAAAAGAAGAACTCACTCAAACGATGGTTGATCTAAAAGAAGCTGGTGTAAATATTTTAACCTTTGGACAATATTTAAGACCAACTCTAGCCCACTTAGAGGTTCAAAAGTATTACGAACTAGATGAGTATGAACACCTTAAAAAGATTGCTTACGATATCGGCTTTGACTATGTAGCAAGTGGCCCAATGGTAAGAAGCTCATATAAAGCCGGAGATTTTTTAAAGTTTATGGATGAAAAGAAAAAAAATGCATAACCGTTTTGAAGCCCTCTCATTTCCAAAAGATGCAGACATAAAGTTTTTCAATAATATTGCAACTGTCACTAAGTGGAATTGGGATTACGAAGACTCATTGCGCTTTCAAAAAGAGGCCCAAAAATTCATACAAGAAAATAGAGACCTTAAAGTTTATATATTTTGTAATCATCCTCATTGTTTCACTTTGGGACGCGCAAATGAAAGAGGTAACGATACCCTCGTAGCCTTTGATGAGTCAGTTATTCAAACATTAAGTCTTGATGTTCATAAAATCCATAGAGGCGGTGGGGTTACATTTCATTACCCTGGCCAGTGGATCTTCTATCCAATTGTTGAAGTTAATCAAAAAGAATCCCTAGATGATCTTATGTGTTGGATGCTAAAAAGTGCTAAGTCTATCCTTGAAGAACTTGGCATTGATAAGCTTATAACAGCAAAAAAGCTCATGGGCGTTTGGAGAGAAAAAAAGAAAGTCGCCTCAATAGGACTGGGACTTAATCGATTTGTTACTGAGCACGGTTTGGCCCTTAATTTAATTTTTGATCAAAAGATGTTTGATGAACTTAAGAAAATTAATCCATGCGGCTTAGATTCTCAAATATATATAAGCGCTGATCAATTTATTTCCTCAGATAATCTTATTGAGAAATTTCATGAACTCTTTATAAAGAAATATCTTTCATAATAGGGGCATCAAGGCTTATAAATGATTCTGTCGATTGCACGGCCTCAATAGATTGAAGTTTCTGTGATAAAAAATGATGAAAATCACTAATACTTTTTGTGTGAACCTTTATAAGTAGGGCAAAGCCACCAGTAGTAAAATGAGCTTCAACAACTTCAGGCATGAGCTTTAATTTTTTATAACTTTATCCATATCCTTAGAACTTTGAAGATGTATCCCTAGAAAAACAGTTACATCTAATCCGAGCCTTTTTAAGTTTAGCTTAAGTGTGCTGCCTTCAATGACACCTGCTTCTTTTAATTTATCTACTCTTTGATGTATCGTTCCGCCTGAAACAATCAATTCTCTAGCGATTTCTATAAAGGGCTTACGGGCATCCTTCATGAGAAGGGTTAGAATTTGCCCATCTAAACTATCAAATTCGTATTTTGTCGTCATTTATTACACCTCTAAATACTATTATAACACTATTTATACATTTCTATTGAGCAATTAATGAAAATAGCCTCAATAGAGTATTAAATATTGATTCAATCGACGTTTAAACCGATAATTTAATAAGCAAAGGAGCTTTTATGTGCGGTTTTCTCTATTTAAACGATAAAAAAACAACGAAGGATCAGTTTATAAAAGCCTTGGCCAAAATAAAGCACAGAGGTCCTGATAGCACTGTGGTTGGCCAAAAGGGAAGCTCGTGGCTAGGCTTTAATAGATTGGCCGTAATGGACTTAAACGCCAGAGCTGATCAACCTTTTACTGATAAGGCCCTAAGCCTAATGTGTAATGGCGAAGTCTATAACTATAAAATGATTAAAGAGATGTACCCGCAATATGACTATAAGTCTGAAAGTGACTGCGAGGCTATTCTTCCTCTATTTATTGATAAAGGAATAAGAGAAACTTGCGAAACTTTAGACGCAGAGTATGCTTTTGTTATTTTTGATGAAGTAAGAAATAAAGTCTTCGCTGCAAGAGATCCAATGGGGATTAGACCTCTCTTTTATGGTGAGAGCGAAAGTGGAGAGCTATGTTTTGCAAGTGAAGTAAAAGCCTTACAAAAATTTGTAAAAGTTATATTACCTTTTCCGCCAGGGCATTTTTATGATGGTGAAACAATTATGAGTTTTCACGATCATAGTTTAAAGGAAATTGATAAAAGTATCGACTTCGAAAATGCGCTAGTAGGTATAAGAAAAAAACTTGAGAGTGCCGTTATAAAAAGGTTGAACAGCGATGCTAAAGTGGGCTTCTTATTGAGTGGAGGACTAGACTCGTCACTGGTATGTTCTATCGCACAAAAGCATAGTGATAAACCAATCAAAACATTTGCAATAGGGATGAGTAAGGATGCAATAGATCTTAAGTACGCAAAAGAGGTTGCAGACTTTATTGGATCAGATCACACTGAAGTTATAATGGAAAAAGAGGATGTCTTGGCCTGTGTTCGAGATGTTATCTACTCTTTAGAGTCTTGGGATATCACAAGTATAAGAGCAAGTGTAGGGATGTATCTCGTTTGCAAGTACATAAAAGAGAACACAGATATAAAAGTTGTCATGACTGGTGAAGTTAGTGATGAAATATTTGGTTATAAATATACTGACTTCGCTCCTAGTGCTATGGAGTTTCAACTAGAGGCCGCAAAGAGAGTGCGAGAGCTTTATATGTACGATGTTCTAAGAGCAGATCGATGTATTAGCTCTCAAAGTTTAGAAGCAAGAGTTCCCTTTAGCGATAAAGAATTTGTAGATTTTGTTATGAGCATCGACCCTTCAATAAAGATGAATACCTATGGACAGGGAAAGTTTCTTTTAAGAAAGGCTTTTGAGGGTGACTATCTTCCAGATTCAATACTATATAGAGAAAAAGCGGCTTTTAGTGATGCTGTTGGGCACTCGATGGTAGACTATTTAAAGGCATACGCTCAAAGTCTTTATACGCAAAAAGAGTATACAAAAATAAAAGGCAACTATAAATATAAGTCGCCGTTTACTAAAGAGTCATTGATGTATAGACAAATCTTTGAAGAATTTTATCCAAAGCAAGCAGAGCTTATTAAGGATTACTGGATGCCAAATAAACTTTGGGACAATTGTGATGTCAAAGATCCATCAGCAAGAGTGTTACCAAACTATGGCAAGAGTGCCGCTTAACTCTGTTTTTCTTCTACTTGGATATAGTGGTTTGTAAAATCAACACCTTTTTGAGCTAGCATTAAAATCTCAGGGTGAGTATGAGGGTTTAATTTTATCAGGTAGAAGATATTTGAGATACTTAGGATAAAGTTCTTATTCTCAAAAGCTTTGTCTGCTCTTACAGAATTAACTTTAACAAAATCCTCGTCCTTAACTCTTGATTTAACTTTAAAGATATCCATTTTAACTTTTTGCAAAATTCTATTTAAAGATTTTGCAAAAAGATTCTTTTTGAACTGCTCATTTATCTCAAGGCTCTCAAAATTATCATCGTTAAAAAATAATTGATCAACTTTATTATCTACAGCATTTATTTGCTCTAAAATAGGTCTAACTAATAGAAGAAGTATTAACCCTAAGGCCAATATCGAACAAATAACAACGACTAATGAAATTTGTAAAACGCTGGAAGTAACTTTATAAAAGAGATCATTATTAAGCTTATAAATGCCAATATTAAAAACTTCGGAGTCTAGTTCAAACTTTGTTTTATATATTAACTCTTTTTGTGTGTCTTGCTGGGAATCAAAGTGAAAGCTCTTACTATAGTTTAAGTTGAGTTCTTTAATCATGGAGTTAACTACTTTGGTCTCATTAAAATTGTCATTTTTTTTAATACCCTTTAAAAGCTCTATATTTCTTTGAAGCTCACTTTTTACTTGAGTAGTTGACTCTTGTAAGGAGCTATTAAGGTTGTTGTAAACAAAATATATAGAAAAAGGGAGCGAAGCCATTAAAACTAAAGTTATAAATTTGATTGAAAATTTTTTGAATAAACTATTCATTTAAGCCTCCTTGCATAAGATGCTAATATTTTCGAACAAACCTGTGTTAAAGTAGTCTTAATATATCGAATCAATACAAGTTTAGTGATTTAATACGTGTTAATTTGATGAATTTTGACTTCTAAACTGAACAGGGGTCAAAGATGTACGTTTTTTAAACTGTAGGTTAAAGCTTGATTTAGAGTTAAAACCAGACTCAAGAGCAACAGCGAGAATAGTGATATTTTTAAATTCTTGAGAGATTAACTTCGTTTTTGCATCATCAATTCTAAAATCGTTAATATATTCATTAAAGTTCTTATCTAAGATGACATTTATAGATTTTGATATTTGATAGCCTGGAAGAGCAACTTTGTTCGCCAGTGAGCTGAGTCTTAAGTCAGGATCTAGATAAAGCTTAGATTTCTCAATTTGAGATCTGAGTTGAGTGACTATATTCTGATAAAAAACTAGCTCCGATGCGCTAATATCATTTATTAAGTCTTGGTCTTCACTTAGATCAATATCACCAGCTTTTACTGGAGTTTGTCTAATACACCCATAAGTTGTTGCAACTGCTAAAGTGACCATAAGTAGTAGGCTAAAGTTTATTCGATGAAAACTATTAGGAAAATTATCCATATTAGCTTTTAAAATATTGATGATGGTAAAGATACAACAAACACCTATTAGATAAATAAAATGAATTTTAAGCCAAGTAAAAGTATTATCATCAGCATTCGACTCACTTGCTCTAATATTTATCTGAAGTTTACGAATAAGGTTAAGACCAATAAAGCTAAAGATAATGTTAAACATGATTTGTGTAAGGTGAAGGATCGTTGTTTTGTAGTAAGTAGAACCTAAGTATACTAGGTCTAGTCTTAATATATAGTCTTGTGAATTATAAAGGATATTAGAGATTAACATAATAACTGAAGATGCAATTAAGAACTTAAAAGTTTTGGTCGATTTATAGTTTTCAAACTTCATGAGTATATAAAGTAAAGACAGTGCTCCAAATGTATAATAAACAAATCCAGAAATAAGAAGAAAGAATGGCGCATAAAAAATTCTTATCGTAACAATAAGGTAGAAGTAAATTCCGCTTAATAACAGCGATAGGTCACTGGCCAACAATATCAGTTTAAACTTGATTGGTTGAGTATTAAGAATCTGAAGTAGCAACTGTTTAAAAACTAAAGTTATAGTTAAGATGGATATTAATATAACGGCTATAGTTGAAGTAAACATATTTTGATTTTATAGTACTTTCTAGTTTTAGGAGACTAAATGTTACTTAATTTTGTACTATTTTTAGTTATTTCTACTTCGGCCATAGCTGCTACAGAAGAAATAATCTTGTGGGAGAGGATTAAGACTTATCCATCCACTGTTGAACTACTAAATGAGGCGCTAAAAGTAACAAATGATAAATTTGGTGATGTTCAAATAATCTTATCTAAGAAATTTCAGCAAGATGAAGCCTTGGAGAAACTTAAAACAGGACAAGAGCTAAACTTAGTATACTTGCCACCGGATGGGTCTAAAAAAGATCTTTATATCCCCATTGAAATCCCAACAGACAGAGGAACAATTGGTTTAAGAGTTTGCTTGATTAACCCTGAGGATGCAGATCTTTTTAAAGCAATTAAAAGTGTCGATGACTTTAAGAAATATGGGATCAAAATAATTGTTGGATCTAGTTGGCCTGATAGAGATATCTACGAAAAAAATAAAATATCTATAGTTCACTCAGAGATTTATGAGAACTTATTCTCAATAACTGAAAATACGCCTAAGTCATGTTTTTCTCGAAGTATAAATGAGATCGAATCAGAGCTAGAAACAGCTAAGATTGCTAGTCTTGTGGTTGAGAAAAACATACTGCTAAAATATAACCTTCCAAATTATTTTTATGTATCAAAAAACAAACCTCAATTTGCTAAGAGGCTTGAGGAGGGACTTGAAATTCTTCTTAAAAATAAAAAGTACTATCATATATTTTGGAAACACATGGCATCCTCTCTTCAGAGCTTAGATATAAGACAAAGAAGAGTTATAAATTTTTCTAACTTTACTGAGGTTGATTACTCAAGAGTGAGAGGCGAGAGTGAAATTTGGTTACCGCTTAGGATATAAAAAAAGCCCATCTAAAAAGATGGGCCAAAGTATTATAGTGCTTGGTAATAGTTTTTCATCATTATGGCATCCTCTTCTAGATTTGGAGAGTTGCAGATAATATAACCTTTACAGTCTTTATCTTTAAGTGCTTTAAGCATTGCTTGCCAGTTAAACTTAGACTTCTCTAGGTTTAGGTGTTTTAAATCACCTTTAGAGTTAGAGCTAATTCCAGAAACATGAATATGCATATTATCTAAAGAATCTTTTCCAAGTTTTTTCTCTAAGTGACCTAGAACCTCAACCATTTCTTCGTAAGTATTGTATTGATTTGTTCTCGCAAATAGGTGAGAGAAATCCATACATGGTTTAACGCTGTTTACGTTTTGAGTTAAAGTAACAAGTTCTTCTAGAGATCCAAATTGTGAAGTTTTTCCAGTAAGCTCTGGTCTTAATTCAATTTCGATATCTAATCTACCAAGTCTCTCTTCGATAACATTCATAGATTTTTCAACTAAATCAAAAACGTCATATGGAGAATCTTTCATGTAAAATGCAGCGTGAAAAGTCATCGACTCAGCTCCACAAAGATCAGAGATCTTGGCCGTCTGAATGATTCTCTCAACTGAAGAGTCAATTTTATCTTGCTCTCTAGCATTTAAGTTTATGTAATATGGGCCATGAGAAGTTAAAGGGATATTAAGCTCGTAAGAAACCTTTCTAAGAGCTGAAGAAACTTCTTCTTTCATTCTGACACCGTGCGCAAACTCTAGTTGCATACAATCTAGACCTAATTCAGAAATCGTCTTTACGCCTTCAACTGGGCTGTTCTTCTTTTGTGTTGCGTTTGGTACGCCGGCAGTTCCAAATAATAGTCTATCAAATGACATTATACGTGCTCCTTTATTAACTAGTTTCTCTCAATCAACTTTATACTTGTTTCTAAGAGTTTTTATACAGCTTTTACACCCTGTGCCAAGACCGTACTCTTCTCTCAAAAAATCAAAATCTATACTATCTTTTAGATGCTTTTTTATTTCGCCAAAGTTGATACACATACACTCGCAAATTAAAAAATCATCTTCGAAATCTAAGTTGCTGTTTTTATTAGTTTTTGATCTTAAAACTTCTAATTCATAAGGATCAAATTCATCCATTGTCACACCAATCTACTAAGCTTTCGTGTGAGGTTTATAGCGTCATATAGGAAATAAGTCGAGGGCGAAGGTGTTATTAATGTAATAAAGATAGGGGTTATAAAATGTTCTCACTAGTAAAAGGGGCCAAAGTTAAATAAAATGATCTAAATAATTGAAATTATGAGAAACGAATGATCATTTTAAGGCTATTACTAACATGTTTATTGATGTTTATAACATTGAGTTCACTGAACTATTTAATCTACGATAGACTGTCTATTTTTTTCGTTTCACTCGTTATTATATTTATCTTTTTGCTTTTAGCTTTTGGTAATAAGGTATGTTTAAACTTCTTTAAGGCCCAAGAACTTACGCAAAGCGAAGATGAAATTCTCATTAATTTTTTAAAAGCTGTAAGCTTCACAACGGGGTCTAAACTTCCAGATATTTATGTTTATGAAAATGCAACAAAATCCTGTCTAGTACTTAAGTCAATATTCAGTTGGACTATTCTACTTGATAAATCTCTTCTAGAGAAAATGAGTACAGAGCAAAAGTACAATTTGATTCAGGATATCTTTAGATTAAAAAAGGATAGAGCAATTAACTTAAGAACATTTGGTATGAGTGTTCAGGTGATGCTTTTAAATATTCTTAATATAAAATTTTTCAGATACGCACCACTAAAAATCACTTACGTATTTTTTGTAACTCCAATCTTAAAAATAATTCAATCTCTAACAAATCCAAGTGTGAAAATTTACCTAAATGACTCTTTAAATGAATTCACATTAGAAAATAAAGAATACTTCAATGGCGTTTCCTCTAAAATTTATTTCTTAAAACTATTAGAAGGCCAGAGCGACAGCCTTTATAAGTTTGTTAACTATGATATCTTTCTCGGTTTTAAGGGGGAGATTTGAAAGGCATAGTTAAAAAACTAAAGTCGATAGAATACAATAATCTCTATCCCCTTTTTTTTACAATAATTTTTATTCTTATTTTAATCCAGTATTCTTTTAACTCATTAGATGCCATATTTTATGACTTATGGGTTAGAGCCGATTTTGTGAATAACACAGACCAAGAAACTGTCGTTGTTTATATGGATGAAGAGAGTGATCAATTTTTAGGAGAGATATTTCCTTATACTCAGGCCACACACTTTAGATTTATAAAAAAAATAGTTCAAGACGATCCTAAGGCCATTGGGTACCTGGTTCCAATACCAGATCCAGAGGATGAAGCCCAACTAAACTATATAAAGAAATTTAGCTCTCAAATTGATGATTATAAGTCTGACGGTGGAGTTTTTCGTTTCGGTACAAGTAAAGATGCTTGGGGAGAACAAATACCTACAGATAGTTTAAAGCACCTAGGGTTCTCACTTGCACTTATTAATAAAGATGGAAATATCTTTGCGCAAGATGAAGTTACTAGAAGGGCCATCTTAAATTTTTCTGGAGAGAACTCTTTTCATCTTTGGATGGCCAATAAGCTCAGGGAGTTTGAACTCAAGCCTGACTTGAATGCAACCAACTACAACGGAGCCTACTATAACAGCGAAGCGGATGCGATCTTTTCTTTATTTAGATATGGAAGTAATCCCCACAGTGAAGATAAAATAAAGACAATTCCTTTTCATAGAGTTGTTGTTGGAAATTTTCCAAAGAATTTTTTTAAAAATAAATTAGTTTTAGTTGGCTCTAGGTATTACTCTCACTCAGACGACTTTACTAACACGCCTTTTGGAAAAGAGGTAAATAGAGCTTCTAAGTTAAATGTTCATGCACAAATAATTGATGCACTCAAAAAGAATAAAACAGTCTTTCAGGTACCTAACTTTATTACAGATTTTTTGGCGATATTAATTGCAGCCTTTTTATCCTTTATCATATCTAAAGTTCAACCCACCAAGGGTCTTCTTATAACCATGTCGATAATGCTGTGTATGTTTATCGTAACTTTCTCTTTGTATATAACCGTGGGAGTTCTTTTACATTTATCTCATATTATTCTAAGTATATTTGTCGTCTACTATATTTGGGTTCCCTTTAGGGCCATAGGTGAATATCAATCTCGTTATGCTATAGAAGAAGAAACGAAAGTTCTTAAAAAAGTTGATAAGCTCAAGCAAAACTTTATCTCTTTGATGAGTCACGACTTAAAAACTCCTGTCGCTAAAATTGCAGGTATTGCAGATATTTTAAGAGTGCAATACAACAATAATAATGAACAAAAAGGGCTGTTAGATAATATTATTAACTCCACAAAAGAGCTAAATAACTTTATCTCATCGATTCTTGATCTTACAAAGATTGAGTCACAAAATTTAGATATAAGGCTAGAGTCTAAAGATGTAAATGTACTGCTCGAGTCCACAGTTGATACACTTAAATTTGAAGCAAATGCAAAAAACATGAAGATACATCAAGACCTTGCACCGCTCTATCCAGTGCAAGTCGATGTTGTCTTAATGAACCGTGTTATTGGAAACTTAATTGGAAATGCTATCAAGTATGCCGGCGACGGCACTGATATATATATAAAATCTTGGGATGACGATGAGTGGGTTTATATAGAGATTGAGGATAATGGTAAGGGAATTAGTCCAGAGGACTTAGAGAATATATTCGAAAAGTTCTACAGGGTTAAAAATGACGAGAATCACCAAATAAAAGGTTCAGGGCTAGGGCTTTATTTGGTAAAGTACTTCATAGAACTACTTAAGGGAAAGATTGAAGTCTCTTCCGAAGTAGGAGTTGGAACTAAGTTTATAATTAAATTAAAGAATGAATAATATTTAGGAGAATAACATGCAAAAAGTTTTGGTCGTAGACGATGATAAAGTCTTACAGCAATCAGTTAAGCAGGCTTTAGAGTTTCATCATTTTAAAGTTGACGTTGCTGATAATGGTAAAGAAGCCGTCGCAGCAGTTTATAGAGAAAAATATGAACTAGTTGTTATGGACGTCAATATGCCTGAGATGGATGGTATTGCAGCTTTAACTGAAATTAAAAAACATGACCCTTCAATAATTGTTCTCATACTAACTGCCTACTCAAATGTAAGTGACGCTGTTAAAGCAGTTAAAGAAGGTGCCTTTAATTATTTAGAAAAACCAATTACATCTGAAAACTTAGTGGCCTTAATTAAAAGAGCATTAAAAGCCAGATCGATGGTTGAAACGACTGCTTTTTCAGCTCCAACACTTTCACTGGGTGATAGTGAGGATGATAAATTTGTTGGTGAATCCAACTCTATGAAAAAAGTTTTTAATGTTATCTCAAAACTTGCTCAAGTAAATACACCAGTTTTAATTAGAGGTGAATCTGGTACAGGTAAAGAGCTTGTTGCTAAGGCGATTCACTTTAATGGACCAAGAAAAGATAATAAGTTTGTGGCCGTAAACTGCGGGGCCATTGCCGAGAACCTCATAGAGTCAGAACTCTTTGGTCACGAAAAGGGAGCCTTCACTGGAGCCGATCAAAGAAAAATTGGAAAGTTTCAATTTGCTGAAGGTGGAACACTTTTCTTAGATGAGATTGGAGATGTATCCGCGCAAATGCAGGTAAAGCTTTTAAGAGTTCTTCAAGAAAAAAAATTCACACCTGTTGGATCAAATAGAGAGATCTCTGCTGATATAAGAATTATTGCAGCTTCTCATAAACCATTTGAAGAGATGATCAAGGATGGATCTTTTAGAGAAGATTTATTTTATAGACTCAATGTACTTCCAGTATATCTTCCACCATTAAGAGAGAGAAAGTCTGATATTCCACACTTAGTTAATTATTATATAAATTATTTTAATAATGTTCACAATCTTGATGTAAGAGATGTAAGCCCTAAGGCGCAAGAAATATTAAAGAACTACACTTGGCCTGGAAATATTCGAGAACTTAGAAATACGATTGAGCACTGCTTTATTATGGAATCAAGTGATCAAATAACTGAGTCCTCACTTCCAATGAAAATGGCCGAAGGCAGCAGCGCTGAAGCTGTTGAGGAAAAAGAAGATGCGGTCATCGACTTTAAGGGAATTCAAAATTCTGTTCTAGATGATGAGCAAAGCCCAGAAGTTAATGATCAATATAAATTTACATTTGCTAGCACTGAGAATGGACAAGTAAAAATGGATTTTCAAACTGCAAAAGATAGATTTGAAGCCGAATTCATTACCCAGGCTTTAATGCTAAATAAAGGTAAGATTAACCAAACAGCTTTAAATGCTAATATTCCTAAAAAGACTTTACTTAGAAAAATAGAAAAGTATGAACTCAATCCTAAGGATTTTTACTAAATGAAAAAAACAGCTCTACTTTTTGCATTAACAGTTTTAATAATCGTTGTAGACCAGTGGTCAAAGCTCTATGTCGATGCAAACTTCTATTTAGGTGAATCCTATAAAGTTATCGATGGGCTTTTTAATCTGGCCTATGTCAGAAATTCTGGCGCAGCATTTGGCTCTTTTGGACAGTCTCATGAGTGGGTGAGAATTGTTGTCCTTCGAATCGTGCCAGTACTCGCCTGTCTTTGGTTATGTTATGCAATTATCAAGGGTAAAAAGAATACGGCCCTTATTAACTTGTCTTACGCACTTATTTTAGGCGGAGCAGTGGGCAACTTAATCGATAGATTCAGATTGGACTATGTTATCGATATGTTTGATTTTTATCAAGGCAGTGCTCATTTTGCGACCTTTAATGTGGCCGATAGCGCTATCTCTGTAGCAGCTGGACTACTTATTATAGACTATTTAATTCATTTGAAAATTAAGCGTGTGTAAAAATGGTGCGTCCAAGAAGATTCGAACTTCTGACCCCTACCATGTCAAGGTAATACTCTAACCAACTGAGCTATGGACGCACTGTGAAGCAACAATATATCTTTAAATGAATGAGTTGAAAATATAAAATTTTCACATCTTGTTTACCATCATCTAAGCAATTGCTAAAACCTTTTAAACTTTAGTTTTAAGGGGAACAATGAAACTTCTATCAATACTTTTTTTAGTAGCATTCACGGCCAATGCTTCGGATTTATTCTTAAACTTTACTCATTTTAGTGATGATGGCGGAGAGTTTAAGTATACAACTTTTAAAGTTGATACTAGCAAAATGACTGAAAACTCAGCTATTTCTTGTAGCTTTAGAGCTCTTGACGCTGAAGACTTTGTTGAATTTAACGTCATTAGAATGAATAAGCTCTATATTGCTTCAGTTTCTGAAAGCACTAATGGTGATTCATTATCTAGAAATGGCGCAGCAATGAGTAAAAGTCTAGAGACTCTATTTGCCTCTTATGATGCTGGTGATGGATATGTTTTTAGAACATTAATAATGGGATCTAAAACTATGCTTGAAGAGTATTCAAAACTTATCAGCATGGATGATGGGCCAATGACTCAAAACGAGATAGATCTAGCTAATGCAAAAGAGCTAAAGTTTGATCAGCTTTACAATCTAATGGTAGAGGGCGAAAGCTATGAGGCCAGCTGTGAGCTAGAGCAAGAGAGCGATTTATAAAAATTTAAGTACTTAAATTTATATACAAAAAAGCAGGGCCTAGCTCCCTGCTTTTTTTATGCATAGATTGGTGAATTAACTAAAATGTGCTAACAATAATTAGTTTATTTTTAAGTAGAGGATAAAAATATGGGAACTAAATTACGCTTTGTTACTGCAGCGAGTCTTTTTGATGGTCACGATGTATCGATAAATATTATGAGAAGACTTCTCCAATCAAAAGGAGTTGAAGTTATTCACTTAGGTCACAATAGATCTGCTGGTGAAGTTGCTCAGGCAGCAATAAATGAAGATGTTCACGCGGTTGCGATTAGTTCTTATCAAGGTGGGCATAATGAATATTTTAAATATGTTCGCGAGTTACTAGATGAAGCAGGTGCCACTCATATTAAAGTATTTGGTGGTGGCGGCGGAGTTATAACTCTAAAAGAAATTGCGGAATTAGAAAAAAATGGAATAACAAAAATATATCATCCTAAAGATGGAATGAACTTAGGTCTAGAGGGAATCATCGATGACATGATTCAAAAAGCAACTTATGAAATCCTAGATGGATATAAATTTGATAAAAAAGAGAATTTAGATGATGTTGAAATATCAAAAGTAATCACTCATATAGAAGATAAGGGAGAGCTTCCCTTTGAAGTAAAACCTAAAGACACACCGGTTCTTGGAATTACAGGAACTGGTGGCGCTGGAAAATCTTCTCTTATTGATGAATTACTTTTAAGATTTAACAGACATTACTCAGATAAAAAAATTGCACTCATTTCAGTTGATCCCACGAAGAAAAAAACTCAAGGCGCCCTTTTAGGAGATCGAATAAGACTAGGAAGTGCAGGACTAGATAATATTTTTGTTAGATCCCTCGCAACAAGAAGTTCCAGTAATGAACTATCCCCGCAAATTAAAAGTGTAACAAAATTTTTAAAATCTCAAAACTTTGATCTCATCATTATTGAAACATCAGGAATTGGCCAAGCTTCAGATGAGATTACAAACGTTGCTGATAAATGCGCTTATGTTATGACTCCTGAGTATGGAGCGGCTTCGCAATTAGAAAAAATTGAAATGATGGAGGTGGCAGACTTTATCATCGTTAATAAATTTGAAAAGCCAAGAAGTGAAGATGCACTAAGAGATATTAGAAAGCAATACAGAAGAAATCACAAGCTCTTTGCTGGTCACCCTGGTAGTCCGGAAGATAATGATCTACCAATATATGGAACTATGGCCAGTAAGTTTAATGATATTGGCGTAAATGCACTCTTTATCGATTTGGCCAAAAACTTAGGCTTTAATGAAGTTGAGTTTGATCTTCTTGTTGATAAGGCATCAAAAGAAAAAAAAGCAATTATCCCTGCAGGACAAATTCAATACCTAAGAACAATCTCAGAAACTGTGAGAGGGTATAACCAAAGAACTCTCGATCTGACTGAGCTTGCAAGTAACTTGGATGCCGTTGATAAATCTATTGAACTGGCAAAGTCTGAACTTGTAAAAAAAGAGCTACAAGAAATCTCTAAAGAGCTGACCGAAAAAGTTGGACAAGAAAGACTTGAAAAAATTAAATTTTTTGATGAAGTAGTTAAAGAATTTAAAAATGGAAAATATACTTATAGTGTTAGAGGAAAAGACTATGCTGTTGATACAAAGTATATCTCCCTGTCCCATCAAGCGATCTCTAGAGTGGGCTTTCCTAAGCTTACGAATCTAGGTGATAAATTTAAATTTGTTAGAAATCAAAACCTTCCAGGCTTCTTTCCATATGCGACAGGTATTTTTCCATTTAAAAGAAAAGATGAAGATCCAAAAAGGATGTTTGCTGGAGAAGGTGGACCAAAAAGAACAAATAAAAGATTTCATTATTTATCCAAAGACGATAACGCTAAAAGATTATCTACTGCATTTGATTCAGTAACTCTATACGGTGAAGATCCAGATTACAGACCAGATATCTTTGGTAAAGTCGGAGAAGCCGGAGTAAGTATTGCAACTCTAAAAGATATGAAAGATCTCTTTGATGGGTTTGACTTAACTAGTCCTTCAACATCAGTATCAATGACTATCAATGGGCCAGCACCAATCTTACTTGCAATGTATATGAGTACTGCTATTGAAAACTCATTGAGTCCAGAAGATAGAGAGAATAAAGAAAAACAAATTGAAGTCATGAGACAGGTTAGAGGTACCGTTCAAGCTGATATCCTAAAGGAAGATCAGGCCCAAAATACTTGTATATTCTCATTAGAGTTCTCAATGAAGCTAATGGGAGATGTTCAAGAATTCTTTTGTAAAAACTTAATTAAAAATTACTACGCTGTATCTATTAGTGGGTATCATATCGCTGAGGCCGGAGCGAACCCAATCACTCAGTTGGCGCTAACTCTCTCAAATGGTTTTACTTATGTTGAATATTATTTGAGTCGTGGCCTTAAGATAGATGAGTTCGCTGGAAACCTTTCATTCTTCTTTAGTAATGGTTTAGACCCTGAGTACACAGTAATTGGAAGAGTTGCTCGAAAAATTTGGTCAATAGCGATGAGAGATAAATACGGTGCAAACGAAAAATCACAAAAACTTAAATACCATATTCAAACATCGGGAAGATCCCTGCACGCTCAAGAGATTGACTTTAATGATATCAGGACAACTCTGCAGGCATTCTTAGCATTAAGTGACAACTGTAATTCACTTCATACTAATGCTTATGATGAGGCAATCACTACTCCAACTGAAGAATCTGTTAGAAGGGCCATGGCGATACAGATGATTATTAATAAGGAGTTTGGTCTCAACAAAACAGATAATCCTATGCAGGGCTCGTACATTGTCGATGAGCTGTGTGAAATCGTTGAAGAGGCCGTACTGTGTGAGTTTGAAAATATCTCAGATAAAGGCGGAGTCATGGGAGCAATGGAGTCCATGTACCAAAGATCAAAAATCCAAGAAGAGTCTCTTCACTATGAAACCTTAAAAGATAATGGTGATTTACCAATTATCGGTGTAAATACCTATCTTTCAAAAGATGTAGACGCGCAAATGGAACAAGACATTGAGTTAACTAGATCTAGTTATGAAGAAAAAGAAGAACAAATCAATAGATTAAAAGACTTTCAAAACCAAAATGCGGCTAAAGGTAAAGCTTGTCTTGAAAAAATAACTGAGGCTGCTCTAAAAGATGAAAATATTTTTGAGCATATACTGGAAGCTGTTAGGTACTGTTCATTAGGACAGATAACTGAAGAGCTTTATAAAGTTGGTGGGAAATATAGAAGGAACATGTAATGGCAAAGTCTAAAGTATACACTAGAGGTGGAGACAAGGGTGAAACAAGTCTTGTAAGTGGCCATAGAGTGAGTAAGGGCAACGATAGAATTGATCTTTATGGTGAGGTTGATGAACTCAACTCCACTATTGGGGTTGTTTATTCTAGTTTAGTTGAAAAGAAACTCGATGAAGACCTAGAGCTTTTAAAAGAAATACAATCCTCATTATTTGATCTTGGATCAAACCTAGCCTGCGAGGCCATGCTTCAAGAGAAGTATAAACTCCCTCAAATACCTTCTGATTTTATTTCTAAACTTGAAAAAAGAATTGATGAGATGGATGAAGCTTGTCCAAAAATAAAATACTTTATTTTACCAACTGGAGATATTACTGCTTCATACTTACATGTATCTAGAACTGTATGCAGAAGAGTTGAAAGAAAAATGGTTGCCTTCAGTGATGTTGAACCGCTACCTGAAAATAGTCTTGAATACATAAATAGACTCTCTGATTTTTTATTTATTTTTTCAAGATATGTGAATTTTAAAATGAATATTAAAGAAGTTGCTTGGCTAGCTAAGTAATTCTGAAGCAATCAGTGCAACAATAACAAACAGTAAGCCAATCATATAAAAAAGAAAATTATTTTTCTTTTTGGCAGGCTTCTTTTCTTCATCATCTTCAATACTCTGAAGACCTTTATATAATTTTTTATTCTGTTGAGTGAATGATTGTTTTCTTTTTGTTAATGGCTTGGGTGTTTCAAGCTTTATAGGAGTTGCAAGCTCCAGTGTCACTTCTCTTGATGAAATGTTATCAGGCCCAAGAACATCTAAGGTATCTTGACTCAACTTGAGCCTATCTATAGTAATTTCACATTCTCCAATCAGAATGATGTCATTTAAATAGATCCGCTGTTTGAAAATGTTTATACCGTTTAGGTTAACACCGTTCTTTGACTCTAAATCTTCTACAAAAAGGATATTGTTTTTAATATATAGCAGACAGTGTCTAGAGCTTAGCTTAGAGTCATTTATAGTATAGGTACAGGCCTTAGAGCGTCCTATGGTGACAGGAGTCTCGCTTACTTGAATGCCATAGGCGCGACCCTCAAATTTTAATGCAAAAAAAATGTTCATATAATCCCTAAACAGTAGATATTACACGATTATCCTTTAAAACGGTAAACAAATAAAGAATTATTTGATAAATTGTAAGAAAGGAATACTTATGGAATTAGTGCAAATTACAGAAAAAGCGAAGTCTCAAATAAAAAAAATATTTGAAACGCAAACTGAAGATATTAAGAAGGGGCTAAGGCTTGCTGTTGTAGGTGGGGGCTGCTCTGGATTGCAGTACAAGATAGACTTCTCTGAATTTAAAGAACACGACAATGTGATTAATCTAGATGGAATAAATGTATTGGTTGATCCCAAATCATCAATATATTTAAAGGATATAGTTTTAGATTTTCAAGATGGATTAAATGGTAAAGGTTTTATCTTTGATAATCCTAACGCAAAAAATACTTGCGGCTGTGGAGAGTCCTTCTCTGTTTAATGACATGCTATGAATGATATCTTTAACTTAAATTCCACTAGCTATAAGCTTGAGAGCTTTAAGGCACTTAAGCTCTCTGGTGCTGATAGCTCGAGCTTCCTTCACTCTCAGAGCACAAATAATATTCTAAGGCTTAAAGAGAATGAGTTTCATTTTGATTCTCTATTAAATCTATCTGGAAAAGTAGAAACATTTTTTATTGTATTAAAAAAGAGTCTAACGCAGATCCATTTACTTTTTCCTAAAGAGATATACTTAGAGTCTGTAGAGCGCCTTCAAAAGTTTCATATCACTGAAGATGTTGCATTTGATGAAGTGGAAGATGAGTTCTATTTAAATATTTTTTGTGAATCATCTGACGGCTATAAAGGAAGCTTCGGTCACCTAGATGCTAATATTTCTAAAAAGCAACTATCTCAAAATCTTAAGGATCACAAGGCCTACGAAGATCTCGCAACTCTTAATAGCGTTCCAATATTATCAAAAACATTAGATGTTGGAGATATTATAAACAACACCCTTTTAGCAAATATTGCATTAGACTTTAATAAGGGCTGCTTCTTAGGACAAGAAACAGTCTCTAAAATTCACACTAGAAGGGGAGCTGCGGTAGCGGCAATAGTTCTTATCAGTGAGGAAAAAATTAGCGCCAACTTGCCAGTTAAAATTAACTCTATGGGAAAAAAAATTGGTGAAATTAAGTACTGCTTAACCCTTAAAGATAAGTACTACTCATTAGCTTTCTTAAATCGAGAAAATAGAGTTGATAGCAAAGTGCTCTTTGCCCAAGTTGATGATATGGATATTAAGTTTATTACAAAAAATTTTCCAATAATAAATATAAAAAACATTGTCTTTGAATATTATCAAAAAGCTGTCATCGACTTTCAATCTTCAAATGAAGAGCTTGCAATTGAAAAATTAAAAAAGATTATAAAAGTCTCACCACATTTTTATGATGCTTATGAATCTCTTGGGGTCATATATGGAAGACAAGAGAAGTTTGATGATGCAATCTCTATCATGCATGAACTTGAAAGGATTGATACAAAATCTGTAATGGCCCAAACAAATTTATCAATGTTTTATATGAAAATTGGGGAAATAGAAAAAGCAGAAACTCATAAATCAAATGCAACAATTAATCAGTTCGAGAGCTTTGGCGTCGAGGCTGAAGTTAAAAGAGAAAAAGAGAAGCAGGCCCAATTCAAAGCCGATGAATCCAAAAGAAGAGAAGCAATGTTTGAACAAGTCCTTAAGATCGACCCCAATGATGCACTGGCCTCATATGGTTTAGGAGAGCTGAGACTTGAGCAGGGTCATACCGAAGATTCAATTGAACTTCTTTCAAAAGCTATAAGTAGCGATAAAAAATATTCAGTGGCTTACCTTGCATTGGCCAAGGCCTATATTGAGAGTAAGCAAATTGAAAAAGCACGAGAAGTACTCTCTCAAGGTATTGAAATTTCATCAAAAAATGGTGATTTAATGCCTGCAAATGAGATGCAATCAATCCTGGTGAATTTATAAAAAAAAAGCCTCATCCGAAGATAAGGCTTTTTAAAATGGCGGGAATGGGCGGGCTCGAACCGCCGACAAATAGATTAACAGTCTACTGCTCTACCAACTGAGCTACACTCCCAATATTGTTCAATTAAGATAATGGTATTTCAGATTATTGTCTAGCTTTTTTTTGCTGTAACATATTAAAATTGTTGAAATTGTGCGTTATTTCTGACTCAGCTGGTCAGGTATGTGGTACAATATTTATTGAGGAAAATATATGACTTCAGCAAAGTTTAAAATAGTAACACTACAAGAAGATAAAGCTTTAGAAGAGGAGTCCTCAGCTATTGAAGAAAATTGCGAGATGGAACTAGGTTATGTTGAATCTCTACATCCACAAATTCTAAAATCCTTAATGTTAAACCAAAAAATTTCCAAAAATACTTTTGATCAGGCCTATACAATTCAAGAGAAAGTAACCTTTAGTTGTAAGTCTGGAATTAGTAACTCACTAAGTGTACTTATTAATAAAAAAGTATCCTAAAGCTTTATAGCGTAAAGCTTTTTTCCACTAAGATCTTTATTCGAAACAGATAGTTCATTATCTTTTAGTTTTGCTTTTTCAATGAGAATTTGAAAGCTATCGCTTAGTTCCTCGTAAACTAGAAATAATTCATCTAGCTTTTTATCTTGTGAGTTATTAAAACTATATTCTTTTAAGTTTTTAATTGGTCTGATTGATTTTAGCTTCGCCCTATAGTGAGGCCCACCATCAAACGGATCAACTTCACTAGTATAGTGAAAACCTATGGACTCAAGCATCTTTTTTACTGGTAGAGTATCCTTACCAACTTTACCAATTGCATTTCTTGCTTCAATTGGTAGAAGTGTCATATAAATGTTTTCAGAAGGAAATAAGCTGAGAATAAATTCTTTGTTAGATCTACTAAGAAGATCTGCCTCTTGATAATCCATATTCATAAAACGTCTTCCTATGGCCTCCCATAGAGGAGCATTACCCTCGTTATCTAGCGGTGGCATAAGTTCTGAGTGAATGTCATCTTTAAAACGCTCTTGATTTAAACCCATATATAAAAAGCGGCAATAGGACAAAACTTTTCCAAGTTTAAATTCATGTCCACGATAATCGGGGTGGAGTACAAGTCCTCCGATCTCTGTTGGGCCATTCATATTCAGGCCAAGTTTCAAAGTTCCATGAACAAAGCCAGTATTAATAGTACTTGAGTATTTATTTTCATGAGAGACTCTCAAGAAGAAGTGAGGTTCGTTCTCTGTTCCATGCTGAGCGTGAATCATTGATACGCCAATAACTTTTTTTATACTTGTATCCTCAAGAACAAAAATATAATAATTAAGACTTAAATCCTCTGAAGGATTCTTAAATGCATTGATAGATTTTTTTATTTTGTCTTGAATCAACTTTTTATCTCTTGGAAGATTTATAAAATAAACCTTCTTACTCAATTCAAATAAATCATCTAAGTCACTAAGTTCACAATTTCTAACTTTAAACACTTTGTGTTGCCGCCTTTTTAATTCTTGATACTAAGTTCTCTAGATTCATATCTGTAAGACAAAGCGGTAGATACAAAAAGAGACTATTATCATTATAGTTACTTTGATCTATATGAATACCGTTAGATGCAAAACTTTCTTTGTTTAGTTTTGAAGACAGTTTCAATATAGGCAAATCTGAAGTGAGCTCAAATTCATTTAGCTTTAAAAAATCCATCATACTTTTGAGCTTTTGAGTTGCTATATAAATATTCTCAAAAAAATGAATAGATTCCACAGAGAGCTTATTGATATCTGCAATTTTGACTAAATTAGTACATTTAAACTTCATAGAGCTGTAAGCTGGTAAATTATGGCCAAAAATTGGCTTATCAATATATGGTCTTAGATCAAATAGCTTCTTAGATGAATAACTAACAATATGAGCGCCGTGACAAAAATCATAGTTTATTGCAGGGACTTGTGCGTCGGAGTACTCGAAGTCGTTAACTTGCATAATGTTTTCTAATTTAATCCTAAAGCTCCTTGCCTAACAAGAGACACAATAACATAATATAGCCTATGGAGACAATTGAAGCATTACAGACCTTTAAAAATTATTATAAAAATGAAAACTATCAAGAGGCACTAGATTTTCTTGGGAAAAATAATATTTTTTCAACTGATATTCAACTTTATAATTTAGGTCTTTTAAACTTTAAAACACAAAACTATTCCAAGGCAAAGCTCTTGCTTGAAAAAGCAAAAAGCAATGGCTTCGACTCACCAGAGGTGAATAAGTTATTGGCCGATAGCAATAGCTCATTAGGAATAGTAGAGGCCCAAAGGTCTGATACATTTAAAGATAATTTAATCCACAATACTCAGAGAGTTAACGTTGATCTTTTAATGGTTAGCTCCTTGATTGCTATTTTAATTCTAGTTATCAATCTTAAAAGAATCTCTGCACTTTTTTTAAGAATAACTTTGTTGATTGTTTTTATACTACCTCTAGCATGGTCAGTTGTTTATAAATTGAGTTATCAAAGTTATATTGCATTGGAAGATAGACAGGTTAGAGCTGGCCCATCCGAAATGTTTGATGATAGCTTCATTATGCCTAGTGGTATTAAATATACAGTTTCTAAAAATTATAAAAGTTGGGGCTATATCACATATCCAGATAAATATAGTGGATGGGTTATTCTTAAAAGTAAGGAACAAATATGAGTAAAAATGATTACGAAGAGCAAATTAAATCTTCTCAAAAAGTTAATCAAAATATTGCAAGTTACTTTTGGACTGCCAGCCCATTATACCGATCAAAAAAAGGTGGGCTTCATAGCTTTTTAAGAAAAATAGATGTTTTAAAAAATTTCTCTGACATGGAACTTTATACTTTTTCAAAATTTCTTCATTTAAGAAATTATGATGAGAATGAATTTGTCTTTAAAGAAGGTGATAGAGGCTTTGGTTTCTATTTAATATATACCGGAAATGTAAAAATCTTTACTCAAGATAATGATGGTGAGCAAAGTTTTATAACGGATTTAGAGAAGTACGACTTTTTTGGTGAACTCTCTTTACTAGAACAAAGTGCCAGAAGAAGTGCATCAGTAGTTGCTGGAGCAAACACAACTCTACTCGCTCTTTATATTCCTGACTTTGAAGAAATACTAAACTCAAGACCATTGATTGGAGCAAAAATTTTAAAATCGCTCTCTTTGATAACAACAAGACGTTTTTTTGCTGTAACGAATGAACTAAAAAGATTAAAAAATAAGATTAAAAAATATGAACAAAACCAAGAGTCGTAATCTGCCTAAAATGATTTTCTTTGTCGCTATCATAAGCTTAGTGGCGCTGATAATTTTCTCTGTTAATAGAGTACTAATTCCTCTTGGGATCTCTTATATTCTTTCTTTAGTGATTAAGCCTATTAAAAAGCAATTTCAACTGGCCTCTATAGGTAAAAGAGTTATGTTAACAATTTTTGTTCTATTCTCTATTACTGTAGTTGTACTTCCTTTTTCTTCTGCGATAAAATCTGTATCAGACGAAGTCTCAAAGCTTGAATACTATGTTCCAAAGCTAGAAACATACCTAAGGCTTAAGTATGATATTTTTCAAGACTTTATATTTCAAAAATTTAGCTATCAGCTAGACTTTACCCCGGTTGATAGTCTTTTCGAGTTTGCTGAAAGTACAACAAAATCAGTTCTCGTATACTTGCCCACCATTGTTGGGTCCTTATTAGAGTGGGGCTTTATTATTCCACTTTTTCTTTTCTTTATATTAAGAGATTCTAGAAAACTTACTAGAGAAGTCTTAAAACTTGTTCCAAATAATATTGCTGAGAAGGTTTATTTTTTAATTTATAGATTTAATACTAAATTTGGTGACTATATTTTCGCTAAATCTATTGAGGCTTTAATAGTTGGGTTTATGATTACTACCGGACTTCTTATTATGGGCTATCCATTTGCCTTTATTCTAGGGATTGTAGCAGCTATTACGAATATCCTACCATATATTGGCCCTTTTATTGGGTTCGTTCCAGCATTAGTTATAGGTCTATCTGGTGGCTATGATGATTCTTTAGTATTGGCGATGGTTATTCTTTATATGGTTGCAAATATAATTGACCTAGCGATCGTCTTCCCAATTTTAGTGTCCAAGATTGTAAATCTTCATCCAATCGTAGTTGTTCTGAGTGTTATCATAGGCTCACAGTTCATTGGGGTTGTTGGAATGATTATCTCTATACCGATTGCGGCATTTTTTAAGATCCTTTTTGAACAAATCTATTCAGATATCTATAATAGGCCTACATCTTTTTGACGTGACTCGTAAAAGTAGGTAAATTATTAATATGAATAAATTAATTAAAATCGCGCTTATTGCCGTTATTTCTATATCTTGCGCTTTGGAAACACCAAAGGGTAAAACAAAAGCAGAAGTTCTC
>Ga0115567_10001121_pt1 | contig 26887 bp, 23 predicted proteins | sample COGITO_mtgs_1204_2_FD_88679 | JGI IMG/M metagenome (GOLD analysis project Ga0115567, IMG submission 88679) | Pelagic marine microbial communities from North Sea - COGITO_mtgs_120412 | ecosystem: Environmental > Aquatic > Marine > Epipelagic | place: Germany:Helgoland, sampling site Kabeltonne... | reverse complement strand
TGCTGAAAAAATGCAAAAAAGCTCGCACTTCAAACCATTACTCGGTGCGTTTGGCGTCGCCTTTGTCTTTTTAACTATAAACTACAATCAAGTCATGATCGGCGCCATGAAACAGTATGTTGCGCCTGGTAACGTTGTTACAACACCGGTCATCGTGGAGCCAAATGTGGCCAACAATATCGGGCCAGAACCAAAGGTTATTATCCCAAAAATTGGCGTTGAGGCACCGGTGGTATACGATGAACCAAATGTTGACGAGCAAAGTTATCAAAATGCACTCGAGCGTGGCACCGTACGACTTGGCAACACTGCTAATCCCGGCACAAAAGGCAACGTCGTAATTGGCGGACACTCCAGCAACAATGTTTTTAACAAAGGAAAATACAAATATGTGTTTGTAAACCTCAAGCAATTAGACGTTGGAGATATTTTTTATTTGCACTACAACGGCACGCGATACACATACAAGGTAACTGTTGCCAAAAAAGTTATTGCACCTACAGAGACGTCTGTTTTAAACCAAACTCCAAATCCCATAGTAACTTTATTTACTTGTGATCCACCAGGAACAAATATAAACCGCCTAATCGTACAAGGCGAGCAAATTGATCCAAGTCCATCAAACGCAACCGCCAACACCAATGAGCGATCTAAGATAAATAAGGCGAACCCGCTACCGAGTGTTGCACCAAGTATCTGGGATCGTTTATTCGGCCGTTAGCGAGACAAGCTCGAGCTGTGTTCCGTTTGCACCTGTGACAATACGATATGCGCCGCGCTGGTTAGCTGCGTAGTACAAACGAGTGCCGACATCCGATACAACCATCTTGTTACTGTTTTGGTTATCAAACTCAGTTAAATAATTTACGCCATCAGTCGTCTGGTATGACAAATGTGAGTCATTCATCCAACGAGGATGCAAGCCAATGATATCCTGCTCAATTGTAAAGGTAGACTGACGCTTATGCTCAAGATCGTACGTGATATAGTTTTTGCCACTTTGCAATAATATAAACTGACTATTGGGGCTAAATTTAATGTACTGAGCGGAGTCAAACGGTAAACTTACAAAAGGAATTTGCGTGGCAAGAATAGGCCGTTTGAGTGGATCTCTGTAAATATTAACAGCCTTTTTATCGGACGAAACAAAGTAATCGTGTCCGTCATACTGTCCGTACGTCACCATAATATTACTCTGCGTATCAGTATATCTCTGCAAGACTGTGCTCGTACTATCACGCAATAACCCCGCCTCAAGCGTGAGTGAGTCGTCCGATAAACGACTAAAGGCGATTGTTTTGTCTCCATAGGGAACGTATGATTTCACCTGCTCAAGCACGACTGTCGCCTCGGCACTTTTTATGTTCAAACGTCGCAAGTTGGCATCACTCAGCGCGTATATCTCATCAGTTTCTCCGCCAACGTAGTGAGGATCACCGAGTGAAATCGCACTGAAGAGTTTTGTTAGATTGACTGCTTCTCCAGGTTTATCGAGCTCAAGTGATATAATATTTTTCTGTCCACCAGGTAAAGACTGCTCGACTAATATAAAGTTATTATCGAGCGACCATTCAATCACACGAAGTGATCCGATACTACCAGCCTGACGCGCAAACGCACTGCTCAGTGACACGTCTGTTGTCTCTGGTGTAGCAGGATCAAGTACAGTACGTCGCAGTACGCTCTCACCATCAACAAAAGATACCAACTGCTTATTATCGAGTGACTGTGAAACCATTGCAGGTGTGCCAATCGCTGCAAGTGTATTCGTTGAGAGTTCTTTTGGTATTAGTAATGGGTAGTCTACACGCTCAACGACTTCGGCTTTAATCGAAAAGTTCTTCTTCCAACCGCGATAGCCATCACGCTCAAGACTCACTTCGTATGTGCTCACTGGTAGCACAAATCGTCCGGGTGTCTGATTATCGTTCAGCTCACCGTCAATATAGATTGCGCCTGCCTCGGGCTTATTATCTATAAGAAGTAAGCCGCTTTGAATGATCCCATCCTGTGAGTTAAAACGATACCCAAGAGCTACAAAAAGTAGCAAGGTTGTCGTAATGATCGATAAAACAACGGTTGCGATGTAGGCGGCAATTCTTAAGGCGATGACTCGTTTGTCTTTAGTGTTTACTCTATGCACGTTACTATCATACCACTTGCGCTTGGCTTCTTTCAGGGTTACTATTATATGCAGAATCATAAAAGCATAATCGCTTTTTAAGAGAGGGTATGAAAGCAAACAACACCATCACAATTAACGGCAAAATATATGACGCCCATACGGGGGGGCTTATAGTCAGTTCAGCTCAAAAAAAGTCATCCACGCACACTACAAAAACAGCACATGCTACTCCTGCTACACCCACGCACACCCATAGGACCGCTTCTAGCAAGCGTGGCAACGGCCACGTTGACGGCATCGCGCGCCATCCACAATCTGATAAGTCAAAAAACCTAGCGGTCGCACGCAAAAAGAAGGTGCCAAAATCTGCACCAACTAAACACACGGCAAGCAGCAGCCGATCCGCTCCTGCAAATGCCGCGCACACCAAGCCAAAACACTCTTCGACATTACATAGATCATCAGTCAAAGCACCTGCGTTATCTACTCCTGCTCCGACTACACACAGCGCAAAAAAGAAGGTATCACACACCCCAATTAACCGAGCGCATCGAGCAAAAAATACACAACAATCGACGGCAATTTCACGCTTTGGTGGATATGGTGTGAGCTCAAAATCTATCAAGTCCACACCCGAGACTACAACAAACAGTTTATCGATGGCCAATATTGTGCATGCTGCTGAAAAAGCTCGTTCAGACAGCAGCTCCTTGAACGTCAAGCACCAACTGATTGCAGATAGTCTTGCACAAGCAAATACACAATCACAAACTAAAAAAATAAAACAGAAGAAAGCCAGACAAAATCCTAAGATTCTACACTTCGCCGCTGGTGGTCTTGCAGCTCTTATACTCGGTGCTTACGTCACATACCTCAATGTTCCCGCAATTTCGATGAAAGTTGCCTCGAGCCGTGCTGGATTTAACGCGACACTACCGAGTCAAACGCCGTCTGGCTACGGCATGCGTGGACCGATCGCATATAGTCCCGGACAGGTTGTTATTAACTTTGGATCAAACACTGATGATCGTCGGTTTAGCGTTCAGCAACAGCCGACTACCTGGGATTCCGCCGCACTCAAGGAGAACTATGTCGCCAAAAACAGTTCAGCTGAGCCACTAACGTATCAGGACAGCGGACTGACAATCTACCTATATAACAGCGGCGATGCAGCGTGGGTGAATGACGGCAAGTTCTACAATGTGAAGACCAACAACTCCCAACTTGACACCAAGCAAATTCTCGACATTGCTACCAGCATGTAGTAATTCTACCTCTGTTTTGCTAGAATAAACCAATGACAAAGACAGTCCGAACTCGTTTCGCCCCCAGCCCAACCGGCTTCATGCATATAGGCAACTTCCGCACGGGTTTATTTGCCTGGCTTGCAGCTCGGCATGCCGGAGGGACATTTGTACTACGACTTGAAGACACCGATAAAAAACGTGAGGTCGAAGGTTCAGCCGAACATATTCTCAGATGCTTTAAAGAGCTCGGTCTCGATGTGGATGAAGGCATAGAGGCGGGCGGTAAATATGGCCCATACAAGCAGTCCGAGCGACTCGACACATACAAACAGTGGGCTCAGAAGCTTATCGATGCTGGCCGCGCCTACGCAGACCCCTATACTTCACAAGAGGTGCAAGCCTTTCGAGAAGAGGCTCAAAAGGCAAAAAAACCGTTTCTGTTCCGCAACCACCGGCCAAAGAATCTACCTGTATGGGATGGTACGCAACCACTCCGATTAAAATCTGACCCTAAAGCCTATCAATGGCACGACAAAGTAATGGGGGATCTGTCTACTGGGCCAGAAGTGGTAGACGACTTCGTCTTAATGAAGTCTGACGGTTATCCAACCTATAATTTTGCACACGTCGTCGATGATGCTGAGATGAAGATCTCGCATGTTATTAGAGGTCAAGAGTTTATATCAAGCACTCCAAACTACCTCAATCTGTATGAGGCACTTGAAGTTACGCCACCAATATTTGCCACTATGCCGCATATCCTAAACGAACAAGGTAATAAAAAACTCGGCAAACGTGATGGTGCTAAAGATGTACTCGATTACATCAAAGACGGTTACTTGCCAGATGCACTTATTAGCTTTATTGCCACCCTCGGATGGAACGACGGTACTGATCAAGAGGTGTTTACTCGTGATCAGCTTATCGAGAAGTTCGATCTAAGTAGAGTAGGCAAGAGTGGCGCGCAGTTCGATATGCGACGCCTCAACTGGGTGAACGGCCACTTTATACGCCAGATACCTCTCGACGAGCTCTACGCTAACTCTAAAGGCTATTGGCCCGAAGAAGCTGCCGATGCGACAGAAGATTACAAAAAACTGGTTCTTGGACTTATTCAGGAGCGTTTAAAGTTCCTATCAGAAATTCCAGAGCTCACCCGATTCTTCTTCATAGATCTACCGATAGATATGTCTCTTATCGACGATAACAAGCAGCTGAAAAAGCAAGAGAAGTCTCGACTTGTCGAGCTACTCCAAACTGCAACCAAATCTTTTGAGGAGAACGACTTTACATCTGAGAATATTCAAAATAACCTTAACACATTATTAGAAGAAACGGGCGAGAAGCCTGCCATTCTGTTTAGTATCATACGTGTCGCCACAACGTGGTCTCCTGCCAGTCCTGCCCTCGCTGACACCTTGGCGGTTCTTGGTAAAGAAGTTACTCTCAAGAGATTAATGAACTCTATCGACGCGCTCAATAACGAGGTATGAGAGATACACAGCTAATCAATTTGTTTCAGCAAGCACGCAGCGATAGATCACTGGCGGTCATTGAAGGTGTCCAGGCACTCAAGCACGCTGTTCGCTTTAAAGCCGAAATCACACACTATATCACATGTGATATAGTCACACTGAAAGATTTGCTTGCAGAACTTGCAGATGATGTTAAAGATGTAATTTTATCACAAATCACTGAGGTAGATACTGATACTTTTGATAAACTAAGTCCTCGACCACACCGCACCAATGTTATTGCTTTGGCACAACGACCGACCTACACAATCGCCGATGCCGACCCAGACAAACCTATCGTACTGCTGGAGAATCCAAAAGACTTAGAAAACATCGGAGCAGTTGTGCGTGCATCAGCTGCCGCAAGCGCGGGAGCAGTGATCGTCACGGGGACTGTCAACGTATGGCACCCTGCAGTTATACGAGGGGCGGCGGGGCTACACTGGGCTCTACCAGTTTTAAACGTTGATACGGACTTTCTCTCACACACAGACAGACAACTAATCTCGTTAGATCCAACAGGGGAGAACATCGACACCACTTCTATCATAAAAGGCGCAGTGCTCATCTTTGGCACTGAGCGACACGGCATCAGTCAGCAACTACTTGATCAATCAGATAAAGTTGTGCGGCTCCCAATGCGCCAAGGTGTCAGTTCACTCAATCTTGCCACGAGCGTCTCGGCCACCTTGTACCAGCTATAGCCATCTGATACCATAAGCGATATGGATCATCAAAAACAAAAAGATGCACAGTCGTTCCACTCCTACGAGAACTACAGCCCCGGTCATGCCATCACACCAGATGTTAAAAAAAAGCGCTTTGTGCGCGTTAACGCCTGGCTCCATAAGTACAGAATCCCTGTCTTGATCTCGGTAATAGTTGTTGCGGCTGGACTCGGTGGTGGACTGATATACGGTTTCAACAACCTGACATTTTATAGCGCTACGGGTTCACCGGTAAGTTTAAAAAAAGAGGCAAAGACATACTCACCACTTACAGGCGTCGAGGTCTCAGATGCTGACACAAAACGACCCGTTACGGCAATTATGATAGAGAACAGCCCCAGCGCTCGACCACAAAGTGGTCTCAAAGATGCCGGTGTCGTATTTGAGGCTATAGCAGAGGGTGGTATTACGAGATTCTTAACGCTTCATCAAGAGGATCAACCACAAATCATCGGCCCTGTTCGATCACTAAGACCATACTACGTTGATTGGCTCGCGGCTTTTGATCCATCCGTCGCTCATGTTGGTGGTTCAGCTAAAGCGCTCGCAGAGGTCAGAAACGGCAACTACAAAGACATTGATCAATTTTTTAATGCTGGATCGTACAGACGTGCCAAAGATCGCTCCGCTCCGCACAACGTATACACCAGTTTTGCAAAACTCGATGCATTAAACGACAAAAAGGATTTTACAAGCAGCACATTTACCGGCTTCCCACGGATAAAAAATACAAAGACTAAAAAGAAGACTACCCCAGACGCAGTACCACAGAGCGCGCGCTCAATATCTGTACCTATCAGTAGCCCGCTATACAACTCAAGCTACAGCTATGATCCAGCTACAAAGCTATACACCCGTTCGGAGGGAGGGAAGATTCACACTGATCGTGAGAAGGGCGCAATAACACCAAGTGTCGTGATAGTTATTGAATCTCCTATCTCCCAAGTATTTGAAGACGGCGCAAGAGAACAGTACCAAACTATAGGTAGCGGTAAGGCGACCATATTTCAAAACGGCACTGTCACAGAAGGCACCTGGAGCAAGGCCAGCAAAACGGCGCAGATCAAGTTTAAAGATGCTGCCGACAAAGAGATACCTCTAGCACGAGGCCAAACCTGGATCACCGTCATCGATCCCAGCAAATCTGTCACCTGGCAATAAACACCAGCTTCAGTTACTGATTAAGGACGACTTCAACCTCCTCAGAAGATAGAGGCTCGAATGATAGTCGTGAACCCATGTAATGACGAGTTCTGTATATTTTACCGTCCTTAACCTCACGCACTGAGATCTGTGATGTCCGATAGACTTCTCTCGTGCTTGGGCTTGGGTAGGATTCAATAAGCTCAACGATGACGGTCTGCGTTTGCTCATCTGCGATAACAGATTTAAATATATACTTACGACCTTTGGCGGTAAATGCAGGTTTGATCAGATCACTGAGTTTTTCTCCAGCCAAAGGAGGTAAGCGATGGAGATCATTGATTTATTTTATAAAAAGTTGTATCATATACGAGTTCCTTCACAAATAGTCGGTTCATCCGACTCACCCACACCCAACAATGGAGAAGAAGCTATGACTGTCATAGATACTGCCGCGTCACCCACATACATCGTGAGTGACGAAGCGATACAGCTCAATGTGATCAACGCAAGAGAGGGGCAGACCGATTCGGTCGTCAATCTCTGGTGGTGCACCAAGCCCAACCTCGAGATGGAACTCGTCGAGCGTCAAGTCATCGATCCAATGCTCCTGCTCGTCGCTACCCATGGCGACAAGGAGACCGGGCGCTGGCTCGTACCTCTCGCTGCCGAAAAAACGCAAATCGCGTTCCGTCACCCCGGCAAGAACATCGTGCATGCGGTAGTCGTTTGGGGGGCAGGCGATCGTAAGAGTCTGCGCTACATCCTGACTGGCAAGGACAATGGTCATTACAGGACCAAAGTCATACAGGCCTCAGACCCCGTGCTCGCTGAGCTGAAAAACAAGCTTGGATCAACGAGTCAAGAGCTGGAGGATGCTCAGTCGGACATCACCCTCATGGAGAGACTGCGCGATGGACAGGACATCGAGGGGCCCGAGGAGACCTCGGATCTGACCGGTGACGAACTGCAAATCGCGCTGCTCGAACTGCAAATTACAGATGCCCAGGATGAGATTGACCGGCTCAGTGGTGACTACCACGAGCCAGGGGAATTCGATCCCGACAAGCTCACCCAGCTCGAAGCCAAGACGGCAACACTGCAGATCGAGTACGACGAGATCAAGGCAAAGCTCGACGAACGCAGGGACAACCCTGAGCACGTCGTCAAGCTGGTCGGTGTGCTCGGAGAGGATCAACACCCCTTCTCGGACACACACTACAACGTCAACCAGAGCAAGAGTACTGGTGAGCTCGATGTGATGATCCCTGAGGGCATGTTCGCCAAGAACGCGTTCAAGTGGATGCAGTGGCTTGGTACACGCTACGACTGGCCTCGTCCTGCTATGGACCAGTGCCAGCTGCGTCGCCGAGCTCTGTTCACCGGGGCAACCTACTGGCCACGAATGCTCGTGGTCGGACTGGCAACCCTCGTTGCGTTGATCTTCCAAGCTGTGCTCGTGGCGGGGCTGACTCTGCTCGGGTTCCGAGACGTCAACCTTGACGCCATTTGGCATCCGCTGACAACGTCACCGCGAGAACTGATTCCGAGTAGATATGACAGATCCAACCGCTGGATTCACAGGATCACGGAGACGGGCGGGCGCGAACCACGTGCACCCGTCTTCTACGTCCTGAACCCTGCGGTGTTCACTATCTCGGTAGTGACAGGGGCCATCTGTTGGCAGCTCTTCGACAACATCACGTTCCTGTACATCGGCCTCGGCTTGATGTTTGGGCTCGTGATCATCGGAGTCATCGGTGGCACCGTCATTGCGACGGCTGTGGTCACCCTGGGCAATGCCTGGAGAAGCTGGGAGCAAACCGCACACCAGCGCGCGCTCAGAAAGACTAAGAGCGAGCTAGACATGTTGGCGTGCAGGGCAACCCCAAAGAACATCGAGGGGTTGCCACGTAAACGACGTGTCGCTTACGTGGCACATAATGTGAAGGCCAAGGTCTGTAAGCCGTTTGCCGGCTAACGACCCAAGCCTATGTACTGAGGCAGGAGCGCATTTTCTGCGCACCTGCCTCAGTACTGGGTAGTTACACTAGATTTTTCGCTCATCACGAGCGTTTTTTTTGTACCAAAAAACACCTTACATTGACCTCGCGGTAAAGAGCTGAGCTAAATTTGCACTACTTTTTTAAAGTTGATTGCTGGCAGGTTACTCATCTCGCCAGGCTCGATGAATGGAGCAAGCAGGGAAAGTAGTAGACACGCTAATGTCGCTATCAGAGCCTCGTTGAAGATACTTAGTAGCATGGCTTGAGTCCCTGTATACCCTTCATCAGCTACACCTCCAAATGGTTCGTTAAAGGCTAAAAGCTGATAAATTAACTATATGTTAAGATAAGCCCAGTAAAATCTAAAATAAATAAGGATCAATATGGAAATTATATTAATATTCGTAGTTATCGTAGCGCTAGCAGGTTTTGCTCAGTCTTTTAGTGGCAGGGGCTCGGTCAAGGGCGCAGAAGCAAGAAAATCTGCAGAATATAGATACTTAGCAAAAAACGAAGTTATGACACCGGCGGAAACCTCTTTTTATAAACGATTGGAAAAAGTAGTCGATGGAAGGTATTATATTTTTCCACAGATACATCTATCTTCTTTAATGATTAATAAAACCATGGGCAAGTATTACAAGCTTGGCTACCAAAGAATCCAAAGGCGCTCAGTGGACTACGTTTTATGTGATAAAACTTCAATGAAGCCCATTTATGCAGTTGAGCTAGATGATAGTACTCACGACAACGCGAAAAGAGAAGGCAGAGACTCCATGGTTGAAGGAATGCTAAGGGATATTAATTTGCCGCTAGTTCGTTTTCGCAATGTAAGTAAGCTAACAGACGATCAAATTACACAGAAATTCAAAGCCGCAGCTACCAAGACTTAGTAGTAATCATACGCTACAGGTAGTGTAGATACGCTATCCGTAGCGTGGTAGAATAAATTTATGAAGATGTCTGATCGTAGCAAATCCGACCGACCTCGTGAGAAGTTACAGGCTAAAGGTGCTGCTGCGCTTTCAGACTTCGAACTTCTACAGGCATTAATTGGCAGCGGCAATGCCCAGGCGGACGTTTCAAAGATTGCTCGAGACACACTTAAGATAATCAAGACACATGGTGCAGACATTACGTACCAGCAGATCAGCCAAATAAAGGGCATGGGTGCAGCCAAGATTTCTGAGATTCTAGCTTCCCTAGAGCTTTCCAGACGCTACCTGATTGACAGCGAGCAGCCAATAATAGATTCACCGGAAAAAGCCGTGCAGCAGCTAGCTGACATCCGCGATAAAAAACAAGAATACTTCGTTTGCCTAACCCTCGACGGCGCTAACCGCTTAATTAATAAACGAATCATAACCATCGGCACCCTAACATCAAGCTTAGTACACCCAAGAGAGGTCTTCGCTGACGCCATTACCGATCGTGCCGCTAGCATTATCGTCGCCCATAATCACCCGAGCAATAGTCTTAAGCCAAGCATTGCTGATCTCGGCGTTACAAAGCGATTAGCGACAGCTGGCAAACTGCTCGGCCTCAATCTAGCAGACCACATCTTGATCACCAAAAATTCATACGTCAGCATTATCTAGATATTTGCTATAATCAGGGCAGTATGGACAAAAAGCAACTTACAGAGACAGAAATTCGAACACGCTACATTACACCGGCGCTGCAAGCTGCTGGCTGGTCTGCCGAAACTACCAGGGAAGAATTCCACTATTTCACAAAAGGCATGATAGTCGTTAAAGGCAAAAAGTCATTCCGAAAAGATAACAAATTTGTCGATTACCTGCTTTTTAAAGACGATGGAACGAATCGTCCACTTGCAGTCGTTGAGGCCAAGAACAACAACCACGATGAAGGTGATGGTATGCAGCAGGCAATCGAATATGCTGAGCATCTGGATGTTCCATTTGTTTTTACAAGCAACGGTGATTCATTTGTAATGCACGACCGCACTGATTTAATGGATCAGGTTGAGTCCGTGCTGTCGCTTGACCACTTTCCATCTCCAGATAAACTAGATTCGCTGTATAAAAAATGGCGCGGTGTTGAGTCACCAGAATCACAAAGCTTGCTCGCTAGTCCGTATCACGACGATGGAAGCGGTAAAGCCCCACGCTATTACCAACGAGTTGCGATCAACCGAACGATTGAAGCAATTTCAAAAGGTCAAAAACGAGTACTGCTGGTTATGGCGACCGGAACAGGCAAAACTTTCACTGCTGCACAGATCATTTGGCGATTCTGGAAGGCGCCTTCTGATAAACAAAAGAGAATTCTTTTCTTGGCTGACAGAAACATATTAATAGACCAGACTAAATCAAACGACTTCAAACATTTTGGCTCAGCTATGACCAAAATTACTAATCGCAACATCGACAAAAGTTACGAGATATACTTATCGCTCTACCAAGCCGTGACTGGCAACGATGAAGAGAAGAATGCTTACAAGCAGTTCAGCAAAGACTTTTTTGACCTGATCGTTATTGATGAGTGTCATAGGGGTAGCGCAAAAGAAGATAGCGCCTGGCGAGAAATACTGACGTATTTTGATAGCGCAACGCACATAGGCCTAACAGCGACTCCGGTTGAAACCCATGAAGCCAGTAGCTCACATTACTTCGGTGATCCGATCTATACTTATTCGCTCAAAGACGGTATTGATGATGGATTCCTAGCGCCATACAAAGTCATTCGGGTAGCGACCGATGTCGACACCTTTGGTTACCGACCAGAAGACGGCGAAACAGATGATGATGGCAACGAAATTGCCGACAAAGAATACAGTACAAAAGACATAGATCGGACAATAATCTTGCCGGAGCGTGACAAAAGGGTTGCAGAGTACATTACTAAATTTCTCGAAAAAACTGACCCATACGCAAAAACCATCATTTTTTGCCGGACTATTAACCACGCTAACAGAATGCGCATAGCACTCACCAACACCAACCCCGAGAGAGTTCGTGAAAACAGCAAGTATGTCATGAAAATTACCGGTGATGATGAAATTGGTAAAGCTCAGCTCGATAACTTTATTGATCCTGAATCTACCTATCCGGTCATTGCTACGACTTCAAAGCTTATGTCGACTGGGGTAGATGCCCAGACCTGTAAAGTGATTGTGCTCGATAGCAACATCGAAAGCATGACCGAGTTCAAGCAGATTATTGGTCGTGGCACACGTGTTCGTGAGGACTACGGTAAAACATACTTTACTATCTTAGATTTCCGTAACGTCACAAAGCTATTTGCTGATCCTGAGTTTGATGGCGATCCAGTTAAAATTTACGAACCTAAAAATCCAGATGAATTTGAAGATGTTATCGATGATATAGAAAAAGACACTGATACCTATCCGCTACCCGACGATTCTTCAAATTCAGCGGTAGAAGACAGAGATGAGACGATCGTCTACATCCCCGATCCCAACGATAAAAAAGACCGAAAAGTCGTTCATATAATTAGCGGCAGACAGGTTAGTATTGTTGGAGAGCGAGTACAGATAATCGATGGTGATGGCAAACTAACTACCGAGAGTCTGACTGACTACACAAAACGGACCCTGCTCGGCGAATACGCCACGCTTGATGAGTTTTTACAATCTTGGAGTGGCGCCAAACAGAAATACTATATTTTAGACGAATTAGAGAAGAAAGGTGTGCCACTTGCCGAGCTGCAAGAGCAGTTTGATGATGAAATAGACATGTTCGACCTGGTGCTCCACATCGCTTACGACCAAAAGCCAATCAAGCGGGCCGAGCGGGCCGAAAACGTTCGACGCAGTAAATTCTTTATCGCATACCAAGGTAAAGTGCGTGAAGTTCTAGAGGCTCTACTCGACAAATATGAAAGCACCAACCTTAAGACCCTAGAAGACCCGTCATTGCTCCGAGTGCAACCGATCGATCAATACGGTACGCCGCTAGAGATTGCCGAAATGTTTGGCGGGCCGGACGGCTACGAAACAACGATATTAGAGCTAGAAAACGTACTTTATAAGGTTGAATCTTAAATGAGTATTGATGACACCAACGGCGAAATAGTTATTTATACAGGTGACGATGGCAAGCCAAGGATAGAAGTGACTTTTCAAGGCGAAACAACCTGGCTGTCGCAGGCGCAGCTGGTTGAGTTGTTCCAGTCGAGTAAATCAAATGTTAGTGAGCATATAAAAAACATTTTTGACGAAGGCGAACTGCAAGAAAATTCAGTTGTCCGGGAATTCCGAACAACTGCCAATGATGGAAAAAACTACGGTGTGAAATACTATAACCTAGACCTGATTATTTCTTTGGGATATCGAGTGAAGTCGTCAGTAGCCACAAAATTCCGCATCTGGGCCACCGAAAAGTTGCGCGAATATATCGTTAAAGGCTTTACCATGGACGACGAGCGTCTAAAGGGCAACGCTGGCGGCGCATATTGGAATGAGCTGCTTGATCGAATCCGGGATATCCGCAGTAGCGAGAAGGTACTGTATCGTCAAGTACTCGATCTGTACGCCACCAGTCAAGATTACGAGCCAAAAAGCCCCGAATCAACGCTGTTTTTCAAAACCGTCCAAAACAAACTGCACTACGCCACCAACAAGCACACTGCCGCCGAAACTATTCATAGGCGGGCCGACAGCTCAAAAGATTTCATGGGGTTAACGACATTTTCTGGACAGCAGCCAACACTAAAAGATATCAAAATCGCTAAAAACTACCTGACAGATGATGAATTGTTTGTCCTCAATCGTCTGGTTTCAGCGTTTTTCGACCTAGCCGAAATAAAAGCTCAAAACAAAGAGACGATGTATATGAAAGATTGGGTTACAGAGCTGGATAAGTTTACTGAAGTTTACGGCAAAGGCAAATTACTTGACGCCGGATCTATCAGCCACAAGCAAGCCGACACAAAAGTCACCAAAGAATATCGGCAATACCAAGCCAGAACGCTTTCGCCAGTAGAGTCAGACTATCTCAGTACTATTAAAACGCTGGAAAAAAAGGCAAATAAAAATACTAAATTACCGAAAAAGAAGGACAACTCATGATTACATCGGGCTTTATCAAATCAATCCAAGATATTATGCGAAAAGACCGCGGCATCGGCACTGGCGATGTGGTGCGCCAGCTCGATCAACTGATCTGGATGATATTCTTAAAAGCTTTTGACGACATCGAAAAGCAGAAAAAGTTTATCGATTCGTCGTATCAGCAGGCAATTCCGGAGCAATATCGTTGGAGCACTTGGGCCGCAGCTGAAGAAGGTATTACCGGAGATAAGCTGCTAGATTTTATCAATAACGACCTGATGATTGCGTTGCGTGATCTCCCAACCAAAAATAGCACCGCAATCGTTCGCATTGCTTTTGAAGAATCACACAACTACATGAAGGACGGCACTTTATTGCGCCAAGTCGTAAACAAAATAAACACTATTAACTTCAACTCGAGCGAAGATCGCCACACCTTTAACGACCTGTACGAAACATTGCTCAGTAGCCTGCAAAGCGCTGGTGATGCAGGGGAGTATTACACCCCACGTGCGGTGACGCAGTTCGTGACAGAAATGGTGGCACCAAAGCTCGGTGAAACCGTACTCGACCCAGCCTGTGGTACCGGCGGATTCTTATCAAGCGCCATCGATATTTTGCATGAACAAGCTAAAACCCCCGAAGACATGGAGCTGGTCGAAAAATCCATCCACGGTGTCGAGAAAATGCAGCTGCCATATTCGCTCTGCGTGGTTAACATGATGCTGCACGGCATCGAAAACCCTGTCAATGTCCGCTACGACAACACACTCAGTAAACCGCTTGTCAGCTACGGCCCGAAAGATTATGTTGATACCATTATCGCCAATCCACCATTCGGTGGCCAAGAAGTTGATGGTATAGAAAAGAACTTCCCAAATGCGTTTAGAACCAGAGAAACGGCGGATCTATTCCTCGTACTAATGATTCGATTGCTCAAAGACGGTGGCCGAGCCGGAATCGTCTTGCCAGATGGCACGTTGTTTGGCGAAGGCGTCAAAACTCGTATCAAAGAACATTTGCTAGAAGAATGTAATCTGCACACAATTGTCCGCTTGCCGAAAACCGTCTTTGCACCCTACACCTCTATCGCCACAAATTTACTGTTCTTTACTAAAGGCCAGCCAACCAAAGACATCTGGTATTACGAACATCGTTTGCCCGAAGGCGTCAAAGCCTACAACAAAACCAAGCCGATAAGTGGCGAAGAGTTTGAACCACTCAAAACTTGGTGGGCTAATCGCACCGAAACCGAGCAAGCTTGGAAGGTATCGATCGAAGATATCAAAAAACGCGGCTATAACCTCGATATTAAAAATCCAAATATTGTAGAGGTCGATGAACTTAATCCCGAAGAAGTGCTAGAAAGTTATCGTAGTCAACAGGCAGAAGTTAAAACCATACTCGAGCAAATCAAATCTGAGCTAACCGAGGCCCTATCGCACCATGACCGTTAAAGATCTACGCACTCTGGTCGATAACCTCGACGAATATATTCGGATACCCGGCGGTATTGATCGGCTAAAGAAAACCATCCTCCACCTCGCCGTCTCCGGTCAACTCGTCCCGCAAGACCCAAGCGAAGGCACTGGCGAAGAATTGTACCAACAAATCCAAACCGAAAAACAAAAACTAATTGCGGAAGGCAAACTTAAAAAACAAAAACCTCTCCCAGAAATCACCGAAGATGAAATCCCGTTCCAAATTCCCAGAACTTGGAAGTGGGTTCGTTTGGGGGAAGTTTTACATTTTATAAATGGGGATAGAGGAAAAAATTATCCCTCGAAAGATAAATTACACGTTACTGGCGACATACCCTTTCTTAGCGCAATTAACTTAAAAGATAAAATGATCTCAACGCAAAAACTGTTCTTTCTATCAGATGAGCAGTTTGAAATACTCGGAAGTGGCAAAGTTAAGTTAAATGACCTTATTGTATGTATTCGTGGTTCACTGGGAAAGCATGCGAAGTCAAATTTTAATACTGGAGCAATCGCCTCCTCGTTAGTAATTTTGAGAAACAACCTTACAACCGAGATATTTACAGATTTTTCTTCCACTTATCTAGACACATCTTTGTTTGAACAAGAGATAGCTAAATATGACAATGGTACTGCTCAGCCGAACTTATCAGCAAACAACTTTAAGCTATTTGCACTGCCCCTGCCGCCATTAGCTGAGCAGGAACGAATTGTTAACAAGGTAGAATCAATTTTTCAACTGATTGATGAGCTAGCAGAGAAGTATCAGCAGGAGCAGCTAGAGCGGGTAAAGCTGGTCAAGTCATCGTTCAGCAAGCTCGCCAAAGACCAAAATCACCTCGCGCTTGATTTGCTAACCGACATTGTCAAAACCAAGCAAGACGCCGCAGAACTCCGCAAAACCATCCTCCACCTCGCCGTCTCCGGTCAACTCGCTCCCCAAGATCCAAGTGAAGGAACCGGCGAAGAATTATACCAACAAATTCAAACCGAAAAACAAAAACTAATCCTCGAGGGCAAACTCAAAAAACAAAAACCTCTCCCAGAAATAACAGAAGACGAAATCCCATTCGATATCCCAGATAGCTGGAAGTGGGTCAGATTAGGAGACGCCACTGATACGGTCATGGGGCAATCACCTCCAGGTGAAAATGTTTTCACCGATCCAGTGGGACTACCTTTCTATCAAGGTAAAACTGAATTTGGAAAAAATAATCCAACGCCAAGAAAATGGTGCAAACATCCAAAAAAGAGAGCAAGGGGAGGAGCTGTACTTATATCGGTGCGAGCGCCAGTCGGTGGCACTAATATAACGAACTTGGAGTGCGGGATCGGTCGTGGCTTAGCAGCTATACATGCTTTATCTAGTATGCCCAAAGAATTATTGAGAATTGCCCTAGACACAAATAAAAAATACCTAGAGTCACTATCCACAGGTACAACATTCGCTGCTATAAATGCTGGAGATTTGTTGGGCGTGCCTTTTGCTCTGCCGCCTTTGCAAGAGCAAAAACGAATAGTTCAAAAAACCACTCAACTTTTAGATTTAGTAACACAACTTGAATCGCACTTGGAGTATAAATAATGTCGGATGGAATGATCTCATGAGTCCGGCAACTTCTATTCTTGATATGCATAGCCTAAAGGCTAGAAGTTTTCTGCGAGAAGATAAGCAGTATGTTAACTTTTCTATGCCACCATATTTTAAGTTCAACGAGGTGCTAATGGCGGCAAGCTCCATACTGAACAATAAGTCTTTACAAGACATATGCCTGCAGGAAAGCGGCCGCTCAGTTTATCCGAGTTCTTGTGCAGATGTAAATTATACAGTTTTAGATAATAAGGATGGTGCGTTTGCTTGGCGTCAGATGCAGATACTCCACCCCGTTCTCTATGTTGATTTAATGAATTTAATTACAACAGAAGATAACTGGTTAATGCTCACTAAGTTTTTCAAAAACAGTGTATCTAAGGTCGAGTGTATTAGTATGCCGCTTGAGTCAAATACAAGTGAATCTAATGCTGCGGAGCAAGTTAATAATTGGTGGCGCAAAATTGAACAAAGGTCAATTGAAGCTGCGCTCGACTACAGATACATTTTTCAGACCGATATAACAAATTGTTATCCATCTATATATACCCACTCATTTGAGTGGGCGTTGCATCCTGGTGGCAGAGAAGACTATAAGCGAAAGTATGATGAAGGCGGGCAAGCTAGGAAGGATGCAAGAAACCTGGGAAAAGATATAGATATAAAATTAAGGAATATGAACAGAAATCAAACAGTTGGAATACCTCAAGGCTCAACTTTGATGGACTTTTTGGCGGAGATTGTGCTCAAGGGTGTTGATCTTGAGCTCACGAAAAATATAACTGAGACTTTGAGCGAGTATAGCGATGAGAAGTATTTGATACTAAGATATCGTGATGATTACAGGATTTTAACTAACAACTTTAAGTTTGGCCACAACATTATGAAAAATCTAAGCAGTATATTGTTTAAGTGGAATTTTAGAATGAACTCTTCTAAAACTTCTGAATCTAGTGATGTAATAACTGCTTCGATCAAGCAAGAGAAGCAGGAGGAGATTTATATTTCTCCACAAAAGCAGTCCTATCAAAAAGAAGCACTTAGAATTCTGGATTTATCTAAGAAATATCCGAATTCTGGCATTGTCGCCAAGCGCCTCTCAGCTTTTTTCTTGAGGATAGATAAGTATTTAAGCAAAAGTAATCATAAGGATAAAGTTAATGCGGAAGCAGTCTTATCTATTTTAGTTATGACAGGAACTACAAGCCCAAAATTAATCCCGCAAATTTCAGGAACTATTTCTCGTTTAATCGAAATTTACGACAAAAGTCTAGATAGAAACAAAATTATTTCTAGAATAGTAGGCAGATTTAACGACATTCCAAACAGCGAAATGATGGACATCTGGATGCAGCGAATCATAAGTAAAGATTTAATTATTAGCTATGACTTTAAAAGTGCGATAACTGATGTAGCCAAAGGTAAGTGCGGAGTGGATCAAATATGGAACTCTCAGTGGTTGGCCGTTGAAGAAAGGCGCAGCATAGAGTCCGCGAGTATCTCAGACCTTAAGCCGAAAGTTGAAGAAGGGTTATTTGATCCAGTACCGGGTCCGGAAGAGTTTTTGCTTTACAGACACAAAGAGTCGTGACCGTTAGGGCAAAAAAGCAACATTAGAATATTATCCTCTACTTTAAACGACCACGGAAAGTCTTTTTTAGTTCTTTTACTGCATGGTCCATGGCTAATTTATTAACGGCAGACTGATTTGCTGCCGCAATAAAAAGCTTTGGTTCATCGTTGTGGCCACAGCTCGGGCAGTGTACGTCATTAATCGCATCTGATTTGTCATCCTTTGTAATAGTTGATAAGAAATCAACTAAACACTCAGGACATCGTAAGCTATGTTTTCCTTCCTCATTTGGTTCAGATGTAATTTTTTCAATATCTTTTGTTGCCATAATGTCATCCTCTCGGTGGAAAATTATCTTTTTTAGGTGGTACAGTGTCTGCTGCGCGGTACGGGCCTTTTGTGCTTTGAATGCGCAACTCACCGCCACCATTTTTCATCATGGACTGCCGAGTTTGATCGATCACTTCCTTTTGTGTGCGACCAGTAAAACTCGCTCGCTCTGCTTTGTCACCAATTGACCGAAAGCCGTCTTTACTGTTACCGCTAACTGTATAATTTTTTGCCATAGAATTTCTCCCTTCATATAGCGTTAATGGTTGTAATTTGGACGGTTCACGCTATACTCAAATGCACAAATGGACTTCAATTTATTTGTGCGGACATCGGCGAAAGCCGATTTTCTCGTAATACTGTCAGGACGTTTACCCTCCCGAGGATTTCACACTCGCAGCATGTCATCCTACTACTATTATAACAAGACATATGGGTTGTACACAATATGTAGCGTGGTGCAATGAAGCATAAGCGCTATAGGTGATAAATCAAATACCAAAATTATCAGTAATTTAGTTTTTGCGTTTTTAATAACACTATAATTAGGCTCCAAAGCTACAAAACTTATATAATTAATTATATAAGTTTAAAAAGGGTAAACCGTGGCACCTAGAAAAGTTGGTGAAAAGCTAATTATCGAAGACTGGCAATAATTTATGCAGATATCTAAATCAGACTACATGCTTTATCTACGACATCCGGCCTGGCTGTGGCTGAAGAAGAATGACAAAGGTAAGTTGCCGGCGGTTGATGCTAATCTTCAGGCTATTTTTGATACCGGTCATGACTTTGAACAGTATGCCGAAGAGCAGTTTGCTGGGGCTACACAGCTTGGGTTTAGTGACTACGGTGAATACAAGACTTTGCCGCTTCAAACCGCCCAGGCGCTTGAAGAAGGGGCACAGACCATCTTTCAGGGTCGGTTTGAATATAATCAGTTTACATTCATCTGTGATGTAATTGATGTAGTGGAAGGCAAGTTGGTTGATTTATATGAGATTAAATCGAGCACTAGTGCAAAAATTGATCATGAATATGATTTAGCATTTCAGCTGATGGTGCTAGAAGGTTGCGGCTACAAAGTACGTAACATTGCGGTGATCCATGTTAATAATCAGTACGTACGAAGTGGCGAAATTGACGCGGCAGCAATTTGTGAGACAACCGATGTCACTGAAGCAGTGAAGGCTCGGCTCGGTCGAACTAAAATCGATACCGTCAAAGCATTTGAAACTGCTAGCTCTAAAGTATGTCCAGATACTTCGCCGCTCCTAACTGGTCTCGGTCCGTTCAAAGACTGGTTTGATATCTATAAAACCCTTGAGCCTCGGCTAGAAGGTAGCGTATACGAGCTTGGTAGCATTAATGCCAAAGCTTATGAAGTATTTCAGGAGCAGGGGATTACAACTATTGATCAAATCCCCGAAACGCTCCCAATTAGTAAATCAATCGATAATCAACTCAGAGCATACAGAAACGGTGGCCCGATAGCTGACTCGCTCCGCATAAAACAGTTTCTGGATTCACTTGAGTTCCCGCTGTACTTTTTTGACTACGAAACAATGAGTAGTTTAGTGCCGTATTTTGATGGCATGAGTCCATACATACAGTACCCCTTTCAGTATTCTTTGCATATTCTTGACAGTCCTGAAGCTGAACTTCGACACGTTGAATATCTGCATACCAGTAATTCAAACCCGGCCGAACCATTAGTAGCTGCCATGCAGTCTCACTTTGGTGAATCAGGCTCAATACTAGCCTGGAATATGGGGTTTGAAAAAAGCTGCAACGACAGACTGGCAGAATTTGTACCAAGCGCAGCGGAGTTTCTGCAAGGCCTAAACGAGCGTGTAGTGGATCTGATGACGCCATTTTCTACCGGTGCCTACATTGACCATAGATTTAAAGGCAGTGCCAGCATAAAGAATGTCCTGCCAGTTATGGTGTCCGAACTTTCATATAAAGTCTTAGCTGTTCAAGAAGGTGGTGCAGCACAACGACTCTGGATGCAAACTATTTTGGATTCCGAAAACCAAGAAGATAAGGTCAAGATTTTAGATGATCTCATAGAATATTGTAAGCTCGACACCTTAGCCATGGTAGAGATCTACAGAAAACTGACCAAACTGTAGTATCGCAGTGAGTAGAAAGGTCGGTATTGATAGAGCCATTCAAGCTGCTACCTTTTAGCTCCAGACAAGTTAGAATACCTAAGACAAAACATGCACTAAAAAAACCCGGCAAGTGCTGAGCTGGCTTCACCTGACTTCAGCCATGAAAAAAGCCCAGCAGAAGCTGCGCTGTTTTCATGGTGACCTCACCGGGAATCGAACCCGGATTTTCAGGATGAGAACCTGATGTCCTAACCGTTAGACGATGAGGCCACGTTTTAACCGTCGTAACAAAGCGTTTATATTCACACTTCTCCTGAAAGAAGTGACTAGCTCGGTATAACATACCATTATACCAGTAACTTTGAGACCTAAAGACTATAACATAACAGAGGTGGGTCTACAAGTACTCTGATAGAAATTAGAGGCTCGATCGGGTATACTACCAAGTAAGCATATGCAACATGTACAAACGAGCTGGCTTCGGATGTTTAACTACGCACTGATCGGAGTGACCGTAGTTTTTTATGGCACCTATTTTTTATTTGAACAACTTGGAGCCAGTGATGCAACAAAAGCAGTATGGGGGATCACACCACTCGTACTAACGCTAGGTGCTATCCATGCTGTGTACGTACTGATAGCAGACCGTCTCACGATTAAGCGTCAGCCGTGGTTAACAGTGTTGGTGTCGTTTGCGATTTATGCATTTTTGATCGGTAGTGTTATCGAATCTAGTGGCAACACAAATATCCTGTACCGCGGCTTATACATTACTCTCATATTCTTTTCCGGCATGCTCGGATTGTACGGTCCGCTTACTGCGACTATCTTCACCTGGATGATACTACTATTTACGATTAGTGGCATAGCGACGCCAACTGAGGCCTCATTAACGTTTAACCTTATCGCAAATACGCTACTAACGATTGCTGGATTGCTTGGATGGTTGTTCTTCCGCAAATACTATACTAAGGACAAGGATCAGGTAATTTTGCAAAGCAAGTTGCGCGAGGAGCAGTTTAAAAGTGATGTAATTTTAGAGTCAATATCTGATGGTGTCATGATTATTAATCCAAAAGGCACGGTAGAGATTCTTAATCGTAGCACCGCCAATTTACTGGGTTGGGATCGCCAAGAGGCGACAAATCTCGACTTTAGATCACTCATTGACACAGTAAGTGAGACGGACGATTCGGAGGCTGATATCGATGCCATCAGTCAGTGTCTCGACACAGGCAAAGCTGTGCAACGAGTGTCGCTACTTAAAACACATCATGAACATCAAATATATGTAGATATTGTTGCTTCACCGATCACACAAGAGGTAGTTGATGAGTCTGGTAAAAAATCAACTGCAAACGTTGGAGTCGTAGCGGTGCTTCGCGATGTTGATAGTCAAAAACGTCAAGAGCAACAAAGAAGCGACTTTATATCCACCGCTAGCCATGAAATGCGCACACCGGTCGCCTCGATTCAGGGCTTTTTAGAGCTAGCACTCAACGAGAAAGTTGCAACTGTCGACGACAAAGCGCGTGGCTACTTAGTTAAAGCTCACGAGGCCACTAAACATCTCGGTGGACTGTTTCAAGATCTCCTTACTGTCTCAAAGAGCGATGACGGTCGACTCGTAAATCATCCAGAGATTATTGACACTGTTTCATTCTTGACAGAGATCGTAGAGCAAAACATGGCTGCCGCCAGCAAAAAGGGGCTCACACTAACCTTTAAACAGCCTGAGGCGAAAGGTAAATCTGTCCAACCACTACTGTATATCAATGTTGACCCGGAGCGTCTTCATGAGGTTATAGCTAACTTAATTGAAAATGCGATTAAGTATACAAAAAAAGGTATGATCACCGTCGGCGCCTCCCTAGGGGATCACGGCGTGACTATACGTGTATCGGATACTGGGGCTGGAATTGCAACTGAAGATATTCCACATCTTTTTCAAAAATTTTATAGAACCGACAACTCGATCACGCGAGAAGTAGGTGGGACAGGGCTTGGTCTATATATCGCAAAACAAATCGTTGAGGTAATGAACGGACAAATATGGGTAGAGAGCACTCTCGGCAGTGGCAGCACATTCAACGTTACACTGCCACGAGTTACAGCAGCACAAGTTGAGGCGCTCAAAGCAAAGCAAGCTTCAGCCTCAACCAAAAAAGCGTAACGAGTATGGTAAGATATAGCTAGACACTAAAGAAGGATCTTGGAACAATTATGGCAAAAATATTACTCGTTGAAGATGATAGCAATCTCCGTGAAATCTATGGCGCACGACTCGAGGCTGAGGGATATGACATCTCTTCAGCAAACGATGGTGAGGAAGCGCTTGCAATTGCCGTAAAAGAGAAGCCCGATCTTGTCATCACCGACGTAATGATGCCTAAAATTAGCGGCTTTGATATGCTCGATATCCTCAGGACTACTCCAGAAACAAAAGATGTAAAAGTGATTGTTATGACTGCACTCAGTCAAGATGAAGATCGTAAACGTGGCACCGATCTTGGAGCTGATCACTACATCGTGAAGAGCCAGGTAACGCTCGACGATGTTGTCAGTATTGTCAAAGAGGTACTTGGGGATGATCCGGCAGCACAACAAGCTACGCAACCACAATCAGACAACTCTCAGGCAGTAGACGCACCGCTCAACGATCAGGTGCAAGATTTTGTTGCCTCGAGTCCACTTATGAACGGTTCAGCCCCGCAGCCACAACAGCCACAACAGCCACAACAGCCACAACAGCCAACAAATGATCTTGTCTCAAACGATCAAACGCAACCAAATAACCTTGTTTAATCACCTATGACTGAACTTGTCAGGTTAAATAAACACTTAGCGCACACGCTCGGTATGAGCCGGCGTACTGCCGATATATGTATAGAGGAGGGGCGAGTACACATCAACGGCAAACCAGCCCGACTTGGCACCGTTGTACAGCCGGATCGTGATGACATACGAGTAGACACAGAGGATGTTACAAAATCACCCAAACGCTACACCTACGTGCTGCTTAATAAGCCCGTTGGATATATCTGCTCGAGACGACAACAGGGCGAGACGCCGACGGTCTACGCATTACTACCCAAGCAATACCAAAGCCTTAAAGTAGCTGGGCGTCTCGACAAAGATAGTTGCGGCCTAGTGTTACTAACAGATGACGGAGATACAATATTTAAACTGACGCACCCAAAGTTTGGAAAGAAGAAGGTGTACATCGTTAGTCTCAACAAAACCCTAACACCCGATCATAAAAAACAAATCGAGCAGGGCGTACTACTTGACGATGGAAGTAGTCAGTTTACGATTCATAAAGTACAAGCTCAAGATAATGTCAGACAAAGACCCAACACCTATCAGGTCATCATGCACGAAGGGCGAAATCGTCAAATCAGACGTACATTCGGGGAGCTACGCTACATGGTCACACATCTTGAACGCACCAAAATGGGACCCTATGAACTTACTGACATTAAAGACGGTAAATATTTGCAATTGTAGTATTTTTTATGTTATAATATAGCATTATGTCCACTCCAGGTTTTACCACTCAAGATCGAGCGCAATTTGTTCGTCAAACAAAAGAGATTGTGATAGAGTTCCCTGACGTCAATTCTAATGCCAGCGATACAGCACCATCAGGAGACAAGTACTCCCAGTTAACTACACGCCAGTACCGTGCGTTCATGGACACGTATCGAGGAACTGCTAGCGAAAGTACGGCGATTAGCTTTGGTTTTAGAGTTGTCGGAAACATGCTTCGACAGATCCCCGTAGCGTATGCCGACTACCTGGCGGCAAACACCGACGAGACTCATAACCCCAAAGAGCTGGAGACTACGCTTCTTGGGAGTTTTAAGACTAGCATAGGATCGATTGCACGACTCGACCGAGACCGCTCCGAGATATATGAAACCTGGCTCGGCTTGTTTGATGGTAGTGATCCCGGTGGAACCGCTACAGCGTATAGATTTTTAAGATACCAAAGTCAGTTATACTTTGAGCCAAAAATGAGAAACCTTGACCAAATTGATGCTGAAATTGGCAATTTGAACCGCGCTGAGGGATATCTGACTCGACCCAAGAGCGGTTGTCCGGCGCTCAAATTTGTGCTTCCAAAATTATGGGACGTCGACATTACAGGGTGTATTGCTGACCCAAATTACTTTGCGAACGATATAAAAACACGGTGCCAACAAATACAGACAGAGGCAGATACGCAAAGTGTGTAATAATAGATACAATATATGAGTAAAAAGCTACCCGTCGTTGCTATTGTTGGTCGTGCAAATGTTGGAAAATCCAGCCTGTTTAATCGTGTTCTCAAGCGCCAAGAGGCGATTGTAGCTCGTGAGGCCGGTACAACTCGTGACTCAGTCTATCGAACCGTCAGTTACGGCCATCATCACTTTTGGCTCGTTGATACTGCCGGCCTGAAAGATCCAGAGGACGACTTTGAGGCGACGATTCAAGAGCAAATCGAGGAGGCATCTGATGCGGCAGATGTTATTGTCGTTGTCGTTGAGGCACAAACAGCTATAACCGACGAGGATCGTAGAGTTGCCAAAAAAGCGCTCAAGAGCAAAAAGCCAGTCATTCTCGTTACCAATAAAGCCGACCAGATTGCCAAACATGACAGCGACACCCCTTGGGAGCGACTTGGTATAAAAACAATTGTCGCCACCAGCGCTACACAAAACCAAGGCGTCCAAGATGTTCTTGAGTCTATTAGCACTCATATACCTGCCAAAGAGGCCCTTGCTGACGATAACGTGCTCAGAATTGCACTTCTAGGCCGACCAAACGTCGGCAAGAGTCACTTGTTCAATACACTCGCAAAAAAACAGCAGGCAGTTGTTGCAAACGTTGCCGGTACAACCAGGGACGTCAACCGCGTAAAGGTGCGCTATGAGGGTCAAGATATTGAGCTACTCGATACTGCTGGCATCAGAAAAAGCGGCAAGATTGAGCGCGGTATTGAAAAGTTTAGTGTACTGCGGTCCCTACAAGCTATCGAGCAGTCTGATGTATGCCTTTTACTCATGGACGTACAAGAACACTCGACCGCACTTGATCAAAAGATTGCAGGACTCGTTAAGGAGGCAGGCAAGGGCTTAATTATCGTTATGAGCAAGTGGGACACACTCGATGCACTTGTCGAGGCTGCCCCCGATGAAGAGCCCGAGATAGACCAAGATTCACTTACCAAGGGCGAAAAGAAGCGCCTCGCAAAATCGCAAGGCTACACCAAAGAGGTGCAAACTAAAAACGCTTTCACTCGCGATGGTATTGCCGGCCGTGTCACCTATAACTTTCAGTTTGTACCATGGGCGCAACTACTATTTACGAGTGCCGTAACAGGCCAAAATGTTGCAAAAGTATTTGATCTTGCTATGGCGATCAATACGCGCAGAAAACAAACAGTCAAAACTGCCGAGCTCAATAAGATTCTTGCCAGCTCACTTGCAGCCCATCCACCGGCTGGTTTAAAGAATCGTCACCCTAAACCACGCTACATGGTTCAGGACGACGTTTCGCCTCCAACCTTTCGCTTATACGGTGCGCACCTTGAGTACCTTCACTGGAGCTGGAAGCGCTTTTTAGAGAAGAATCTCCGTGAAGCTGTAGATCTATCAGGAACACCAGTCAAATTTTACATGATGAACAACGCCCGTAAATCTGGTAAAACTAAAAAATTCCTCCCCAAAACTGACGAGCAAGACTGATAAACTGTTCTCTAATTGATGTCAAGTCATAATTGCTGTATTGTTGATATATTATATGGCGGAACTGACACGACTCGACTGGATACAAAGTGATGAAAAGACTCAATCAGAAGCTCGTATCGTTCGCACATTATCGCCTCTGATATTTGTAGCCAGCCAACTGGCAGTTGCCACCCTAAGAATGGTGGAGTCGGACCATCCGCCACTAACACTAGAGAATCGTTGTCTCATCCCAGGTGAGACTTACCAAATTACTAAAATTGGA
>Ga0115567_10001113_pt1 | contig 26970 bp, 12 predicted proteins | sample COGITO_mtgs_1204_2_FD_88679 | JGI IMG/M metagenome (GOLD analysis project Ga0115567, IMG submission 88679) | Pelagic marine microbial communities from North Sea - COGITO_mtgs_120412 | ecosystem: Environmental > Aquatic > Marine > Epipelagic | place: Germany:Helgoland, sampling site Kabeltonne... | reverse complement strand
GTAGATGATCTGATCGATGCGTCGCGCGCCGGCGGCTATCTCTCTCTCGCGCTCACGGCTGTGTTCCGGTCGATGAGTTCCATCACGCTGGCGTACATGGCCTCTCGCGTCATGGTCTCCCCATACTCGTACCTCGTACCTCCCCCATTCTTGCCCGGGTTAAGCCCGGCCCCCATCGGGCGACTCCGGTTCTGCCGGAAGAGTCGCGCCGCTAATTGGTTATTTTCGCCGAGCTTCCGCCCGTCGCCGGATGTGGTCCTCCTGCCCGCCCCTCCACTCAAAGCCTCGACGTTGTTGATCACAGAGTCCGCCTGCACCAGGGTCACCTTGAGCGCCTCGCACGCCCGGCTGAAGTTTTCGCACGATTCGGCGACGTTATTCGAAGCCGCCGTGGCTTCTCTGCAAGTCCTCATGAGCTCCTTCACCGCGACGAAGAATCTGGCGATGCACGCGGTGAAACCCGCGAACATCAGCGTGAGGGCACCGCCCAGGAGCACCTTGAAGCCCGTATGATGCGTGAGCGGGATCGGTTGGGGAGCAGCCGGGACGGCGACCGCCGCGCCGAGCTGGAACAGTTCATCGGTGAACGGTGAACGGGGTGCCGACGATGGCGATGTTTCTCCATATGCGTTTGTCCAGTCGTCAACGCCGTGGTGGCTGGCGGACACGCTTCTCCGGGATGCGCGCGCGCTGGCGACGGGCCGGCGAGCCCGGGATCGAAGGGACGCGACGTGTCGCGCGAGAACAAGCGCCTGGGGTGTGGAAACGGCCTGAGACATGCGTCACGGGGTCCGGGTGCGACGCGCGGAATGGCTCGGAATGGTGCCGAGGTGCCCGACAAAAAACACCTGAACGTGAAACTTCCGAGATTCTGGTGCCCAGCGATGGGTGCCCAGTTGCCCAGGCTGTCCGAGGGGAAAAACTCGACTTTTTGGCGTTACTGAAACGCATACCAGCGCAGATGAACTTTTCTGTATTCTATTTTTGCACTGCTCTCATGGGTGTTTGCATGTGCGCATTATCCGTCACGCGAAATACACGATCGAAATTTGGCGCGAGGAAATTCGGCGCGATGTCATTGGTCGAAATTTTGACGGGCGACGCTTCGCGCGGTTTTCGGTCGCGAAGATCCGCAGACGCTCATTCCAGATCGCGCTTCACGACGCCCACCCGCTTCGCTAAACTCCAGGTGCGCACCCGTCCCGATCCGCCCACGTACCCGTTTCGTATATATATCCCCTTCATCGCCCCTCGTTCGATCAAAACGCCGTCCCAACATCGAGCTGACCTCGTCACCCCTTTCCTCGGCACCACAAAAAGATTTCAAGATCACCATCACGATGAACGCCTGCAGCCTGTCGATCCAGGCCAAGCCCGCGCTCCGCCTTCGTGGCTCCAAGCCCGTCGCGCGTCGCGCCCGCGTCGCATCCGTGACGCGCGCCGTCATCTCCGATCCCCCTCCCATCAAAACCACCGCCAAGTTCACGCAGGACTGGGCGCTCCAGGTGGGTGGGCGCGGCCCCGCGAAAACTTTTCAATTCGGCACCTCCCGCCTGAACCCCCGAACTGACCCTTCACTCCCTTCCCTCCCGCGTCTTCCAGGGCGTCCCCAAGGACGACGAGATCGCCGGCACCTTCGTCACCCACCTCGAATGCTCCCTCACCGGCGAGAAGTACACCGCCGACGAGCTTCACGGCCTCGCCGAGTCCGGCAAGCCTCTTTTGGTCCGCTACGATTTCGAGAGCCTCAAGGGCAAGCTGACCCGCGAGATCCTCGCGTCGCGCCCGCCCACGCTGTGGAAGTGGCGCGAGATGCTCCCCGTGCGCAAGGCGGAGGACTGCGTCACCCTCGGCGAGTGGATGACCCCCATCGTCGACGCCCCCAAGCTCGCCGCCGAGGCTGGCATGGAGGAGGGCGGCGCCCTCCTGGTGAAGGACGAGGGCCGCCTCCCCACCGGCTCGTTCAAGGCCCGCGGCCTCGTCATGGCCGTCTCCATGGCTAAGGAGCTGGGCGTGACCCGCATGGCCATGCCCACCAACGGCAACGCCGGCGCCGCCATGTCCGCGTACTGCTCCCGCTGCGGCATCGAGACCTACATCTTCGCCCCCGAGGATACCCCCGATACCAACATTCGCGAGATGGCCCTCCAGGGCGCCAACGTCTGGCGCGTCAACGGCTACATCGACGATTGCGGCAAGATCGTCGGCGGCGGCAAGGAGGAGATGAACTGGTTCGACACCTCCACCCTCAAGGAGCCCTACAGGATCGAGGGCAAGAAGACCATGGGCCTCGAGCTCGTCGAGCAGTTCGGCTGGGACGACCTCCCCGACGTCATCATGTACCCCACCGGCGGCGGCACCGGGCTCATCGGCATGTGGAAGGCGTTCGCCGAGCTCAAGGAGCTCGGCCTAATCAAGCCCGACACCAAGCTCCCGAAGATGGTCGCCGTTCAGGCCACCGGCTGCGCCCCAATGGTCAACGCCTACGACGCCGGCGAGGAATTCGCCACCCGAGTCGACGGCGCCTTCACCCGCTCGGCGATGGGCATCCGCGTCCCGGCCGCCGTGGGCGACTTCCTGATCCTCCGCGCGGTCCGCGAGTCCGGTGGCTGGGCGGTCGCGGTCACCGACGACGCCATCGACGAGGGAGTCGAGGAGTTTGCCAAGAAGGAGGGATTCCTGCTCTGCCCCGAGGGCGCCGCCACCTACGCCGCGTTCAAGAAGGGACTCGCGGACGGCAAGATCAAGAAGACCGACCGCGTGCTGCTGTTCAACTGCGCAACCGGCCTGAAGTACCCCATGCCCCCGTCCAACAACGACATCGACAGGCACGAGCCCATCGATTACAGGGAGATCGCCAAGGGTATCTAAGTGAGCTGTCGAAAGCTGACGAGCAACAAGTGTGTACGAGTAAAAGGAGGGGAAAACGTAACAAGTTCATGTAAAACGTAATACCTCCAGCGTCCTAGCTAGGCGGCTGCTGGACAAGCATTTTTGGCAATGAACATTGCATTCATCATCATTGATAACTCGCGTGACCACGCGCTTCCAAACTAATATTATTTCTCGGCGGATGCCGGCGAACCCTTCGCGTTTGTCTCCTCCGCCAGCGGCGTCAGACTCCCCTCCATGCTCAGGTCAAGATTATCCAGCGCATTCAGGAACCCCCCGCCTAGATTCTTCGTCCGGCTCGGGCTCGACGGGTTGATACTCTCCACCCGCGTCAGACCCCGCGGTCGAGGGTTCAGGGGCGAGTTTTGGATAGCCTCGATGGCCGCCTCGTCGTCGTCCCTCATCGCCTTCTGCAGCTCGGTCAGCCCCTCGCTCGAGATGGTCCGCCCGAACCTCATCGGCGCCGTCCTCCCCTCCACTTTCTTATCCGGCGGGGGATCCTCCCCGAAGCACACGACGATCACGGTGACGTTGTCGCACGTGTCCCTGCGGAGCGCCTCCCGCGCGAGTTCCCTCGCCGCCGCCCCCGGGTCGTTGTGCCGCCGCAGCGCCGTCCTCGCGAAGTCCACGGCGTTGTGCGAGCTGAACACGTCCCACAGCCCGTCGCACGCGATGATCACGAACTCGTCCTCGCGCGTCATCACGTGCGTCTCAACCTCGGGGGTGACGATGAGCGGCCCCGGCGGTTCGCCCTCCCCTCTCTTGAGTCCCTCTATGTGGAAGTCGCCGAAAGCCCTCGCGACGCCCAGGTGCCCGTTGATGTACCCGTCCTCGACATAACCCCCCGCCGCCTCTATCCGCGTCATCTCCGTCGAGCAGCTCGGGCGCTGGTCCGTGGACAGGTCGGTGGCGCGACCCCGCGTGCTCAGAACCGCTCGGCAATCCCCCGCGTTGGCCACCAGGAGCGTGCCGTTCCTCACGCACAACGCCAGTCCGGTGGATCCCGAAGCATCCTCCGTCTTCATCTCGGCTCTGAACTCCTTATCAGTCCTCTGGAACGCGTCTCTCTGTCGAAACGGGAGGAAAGGCGGTCAGCGGTCAAGTCGCGGGCGTTTGAAAATCAAATCAAATGTTCGTTTGGCGGTAAAGTCGAGTGCTGATGATTCCCCGGGTTGGGCTGCGTACCATCGCCTGCGCCGGGTCTTTGGCGAACGACGGATCCGACGTGATGTTGGTCACCAGCCGCTCGTTCACGAAGTCCGCGCATCCCCGTCCTCCGTGCCCGTCGAAGAGGCAGTAGAAGGACAGGCGGTCATCGCATCCAACCGCGGCAACACCCTCCCTGCACGAGCTCGCGTCCTCCATGGTGCGCCTCGGGCCCATCTCCCCGTGCTCGCCGCTGCGCATCGAGGGCGGCACGAACGAGCTGTTTTGTCCATTGCTTTCATCGCTAGTCGACGCCGCGGTCGTCGCGTCGCGGGAGGCCTCACCCGCGGCCTCCTCCCCGTTCATGTTGGTGATTATTATGCGGCTGCGGCTCGCACCCGAGAATTTGACGTAGAAAGCGCCCGGGGTCGAGGGTCCCAGCGCCACCTCGCGCGCGTCGGTGCGTCCCTAACGCGCCGTCCCCACTAATAGTACTTCAGGGAAGAGTAGAGGCGCGCGAATCGATAGCTTCGCCGTCGTCGCGCCCTCGCAAAGTGACGCGGTCAGAGGCCGCGTCACCTTTTTTATCTGACCAACGACGCTGGCTGCTGACGCGACGGGCGATTTTTCGGGCTTTCACCTCGATGTGACTGGTGCAAAATGTCACACAGGCGCCGAGTGTCGAGTCGAGTCGCCGAGAAGGTCGGCACCGCCGAAGAGGCTATCGAAACAAGGATTGACACGACGAAGGCCTCCGAGACACTGGCGAGCTACATCGCCGGGAGGTGCGTTTGCATTTCAAGGTGCTGACGAAATGTGACACTGTGTGCGGGACGGCGGGTGCTGATGGCGTGGATGGCGCGAGGAGCGCGAAGCTCCCGAGGACGCACCTCGAGGACACAGCCGAGGGAATCCGGAGATGCCGCCGGGTGGGGTCCAGCGTATTTCCGACGAACCGCATGCATCGGGAGAACCGAACCGAATAGACACGAGCAGAGCAACGAGCAGACTTCGCCGAACCGTTCTCGTGTTCATTGAAATGGATAATATACTTGAAAGGATGATGGCTTAAGCGTACTTGGCCTTGATCTTCTCGACGACCTCGACGTACTTGGCCATGGCGTCCTCGTTGGAGGTGCCCTTGCACTTCTCCCACTGGTCCCACTTGGCCTTACCCTTGAAGTCGAGCATGCCGGGTCGAGCTGTGTGGGTTTGGGAAGGGTTTCGTCAGATCGGGCACGAGAGGGGCGATCTGGGGTGAAGACTGGTGATCGGGGCCGCGCGCACCGGTGTTGACGTCGCCGATGTTGGCCTGCTTGAACCAGCCGTAGAGCTCGAGCTGCTCCTCATTGGTGCACTGGGCGTAAGCCTTGACCTCCTCGGCCGCCTTGTCGAATTCCTCCTTGGATACCATGGTCGTCGTGCGTGTGTTGGGTTGTGGGGCGAAGTCTGGGTGTCGCCCGCCTCGTCATCTTGAGTTCCAGAAGCGCTTCCGAGACCGAGGTGAGGAGGGCGCTTTGGGCTAATCTGAGCAGAGACTCGTGTGGGGTTGGCCAGAGCGAGGGGCGAAGGCGGCGATATCGCGCGCGGTCGTGTCAACACGGCTCAGCAAAAGCGAGGCTGATCGAGATCTGTCACATCCGAGCCCCGGCGTCGACGCGGCAACTGCTGAGAGCGGCAGAGGCAGCCTCTCGGTAAATTTGTCGTTGTTACGCGAAAAGCGTGGGAGGAGGTAATCTCGACACGAGAGACGGCACCGAATGAGGGCACCGTCCAAGCTCAACAAGACCCGCTCCGATGCCTCGGTACAGTCGCCGACGACACCTCGTCGTGGACCCGGACGTCCGCGGAAGGTCCAGCCGCCCACGCCGTCGCCCAAGCCGCGCGACGGTTCAGGAATCAAAACCCGAACTTCGGCATCGGACCACCCGGCGGACATCGGCACCGAGACCCGCGCGTGCCCGCCGCCCCGCATCATCCCGCGGGTCACGCGAGGGTCAGTCAAACCCGTCAAGCCCCCGTCGCGATCGACCCGCAACGTCGCGCCGACGTACGTCCCGAAGAAGCCGCGCGATGAGCGCGCTCCGACACCCGACGCGCGACCACCACGGAAGCCTTCCGGCAAACCTCGAGCAGCAGCCGAGCCAACCCCCACGCGGCGGGCACGCCCGCGCATCGACACCGACGCCGTCCTATCGGACGCGGTCTCGATCGAACCGAAGACAAAAGAGGGCCGCATCGCGCGCGAGGACGCGCTCGGAGACCACCCGCGCACCCTCATCGGAAGAAAGGTCCGCAAAGCGCTCAACGCTCAAAGACGCAAACTCGACGCCAGGGGCAAAATCCTCGTGAAGGTCATAAGTCGCCGGGTGCTGGTGTACTGGCCGAAGGATGCAAAGTTTTACCGCGGTACCATCGCGCGGTTCCACCCAAACGACGAAACCTACGACGTGGCGTACGACGACGGGGATGAGGAACGGATCGATCTCTCGAAACAGAGGCTCATGTGGGAAGGTCAGGCGGATGCCGACACCAAGGCGGCACTGAGCGCACTCGCCGAGTCGAAGAAGAAGCGCCGAAAGGAGCCCGTCGAGCCGGTGGTGAAGACGAAGAAGACCAAGATTTTCAAGACTAATCAGAAACTCGCCGTGATGCCGCCCGTGGAGGGTGAGAAGCCGCGGGTAAAGGTGGCCAAGCCGATGAAGCCGAAGAAGGTTGCGTTGAAACCCGTGAAGATGACTTCGTCTGCGCCCGCGGCTGCGTTTGTGAAGAAGAAGTCCAAGAAGCTGACCATGAGACACGCGGTCGCGCTCGCGCTCCGCCGCGCGGGTGACGCGGGTATGTCCACCAATGAGATCGTCAACCTGGTGATGCGCGATAGACGGCTGGTCATCGACTCGAAGTCGCCGAGGGCGTCGATCACCAGCGTGCTGTGGAACAAGTCCAAATCCAAGGGTTTTTTCGTCAGCGCCGGGCACCAGAGGCATAAACTGGCGCCCGGAGTCCAGGTCCCGGACGCCGACAGCGACCTGACCGAAGATGACGCCTACGATCCCGCGCTCGAACCGCCGGTGGCGGACGCGGGCGGGCCGTCGAAGGACGTCTGCCTGATGCTGAGCGTCATCGGCGGCGAGCACGTGCACGTCACTCTGGCTTGCGACGACATCTTCAAGCCGACCACGCGGGTTGACGAGTCCTCACGCTTCGGTCAACTCGCGCTCAGTCCGGGGCTCGCGTCGTGGTCGAAGCACGGACGTCGCAAGCCTAGGAGACTCGACGACCTCTCGGTTCTTCGCAGGAATCGTCACATGAGCCGTCTGCGCACAGCCGCGCACACGATTTTCAAGGGACCGAAGAAGTACAGCAAGAAAACCGTCGAGAAGATGCGGGACGATTTCAGGGCCCAGGTCGCGAACTCGTTGGCGAGCGCGATACACGACGCCGACGCATCGCTAGCGCGCGGCTGTCGCACCACGCCCTCGTGCCAGTGCCGCATCTGCGACGATCCGGACAACCCCGCCAACTCCGCCGAGTTTCGGTGCGCCCTCGCCGTCGACGACTCAGAAAACACGGTTCACCTCTCGCTCGTCCCGGCGCCGCCCGTCTGCCTCCAGATCCAGGCCACGCTAGCGTCCGCGACGCATTCGATCGGCGCGGCGATCGCGCTGCAGGGCGCACTGAGCATCGGCTTCCGCGTCGGCATCGCGTGGCCGATGGACAGGTGCCACTACCCGGGTAAGATAATCAGGTTCGACCCGGAGGAGCTGAGGCACATGGTGCAGTACGACGACGACGGCGTGAGGGAATACCTGGCGCTGTGGCGCGAGGACATCGTGTGCCTGGACGGGGCCACGAGGCGGGGTGTACTCGGGCGTCATGCGCCGGACGTGGCCATGCCGTCGTATGACGCGGGTGGTCACGACGCGTTCCCGGATCCAGGGATGGAGCAGTCAGACATCCGAAGGTACATGAGCGGCCAAAGGTACATAAGCGTCGACCGGATGGTGACAACCTTCGGCGGGCCGGAGACGGCGTGGGTGGAGGACGGGTTCGCCCCGCAACCCAAGCGCCGCGGACGTCCCCCAAAGAACGGCCAGCACCACCCGCCCGCCGACGGACCTGACGTCGTGTACGTCAAGGCGCCGAAGATGCCGCGGCACAGGCGATGCGGCGCGTGCCAAACATGCCTCCGCCCGTCGATGAAGAAACGTTGCGAGATGAACAATAACCCGATCATACCCCGGGGCAAGAACAAGGGAACCCCGGTGCGTTACGTGCGGACACACGCGTACGTCCCGATGTCCGCGAGGCCCGTGCCGGTCACCGCGAACGTGGGGTACCAACCGGACATGACCTTCGACGAGTTTATCCAGTGGGGTTTACCCGCGACGGATCCAGTATCGACGCTGACAGACGGGGTGGCGAATCTGTCTCTGTGCCCGACGATCCCCCGACCGACGATTCAGATTCAGGAGGCGCCGGCGTTGAAGTTCCCGGCGAGCGCGGACCATCTCTTCGACGCGTCACCCACGAACGTCGAGGTGGAAGACGACGAAACGCTCGTGACGGACGAAGCGCCGCTCGCGAGATTCATTCGAAACGCAGAGGAGGAGGAGGGGGAGGAGGAAGGGGATTTGGATGACATGCCGCTGGCCCGGCTGCTCCCCGCCGCCGCCGACGAGCCGCCGTCCGAACCGTACGAGGAGGTCGACACGCTCATCACCGCCGGCTGGGGCGCCGCGAACAAGCGATCCCGCGCGCTCAGGACACGCGGTGATAGGGGCCGTAAGAGAGTCTACGCGCTCGCGGCTCTCAACTGGAACACCCGGATGGTTCGAGCGATGAACCCGATGGTCCCGGGACTCGAACCGGAGACGGAGACTGAATTCCTCCCCGAGATTCCTTACTACGGCGGCGTTCCGTTCTGGCGCGTCCCGCGATGGGCGCACCCCACCTGGCCGCTCGGCGGCGTCGGCATGAACTACGGGGTCGTCAACCGCAAGCCCATGCGGGAGTCGCGCAAGCTCCCGAGGGTGTGGCGCGGGAAAGACCTGGACATGATCGTGTTCGGCCGCGACGAGCGGCTGGAGTGGGCGAGAAAGACGGGCATGTTTCTGGCGCGCGCGAGGACCGCGCTCGGGGACAGGCGGTTGAAGATGGACGCGTGGGGCGGTAGCGTGTTGGACAGCATCTTCGGCGCTTTACTCACCCAGAACGTGTCGGATGTACTGTCCTCGTGCGCAATCATGAATCTGGCGGCGAAGTTTCCCGGACCGGGGTCCCACCTGGGGCGGCACAAGACGCAGGGGCAGCCCTCGCCGCCGAGGAGCGCGGGCACCGAGGAGGAACGCGAGACGATCGACCCGTTCGATTCGCCCCCGAGGTCTCCGACTCGCGTGGACGAAGGCGATGATTCCCCGGCCGTCTCACTCGCCCGCCCGCAGCCGACCGCCCGGCCAATCACCGAGTTCGCCGCCGCCGCCGCTCCCTCGGACGACCTAACGAACGAGGAGCTCGTGACCGCCGCGACCGGCGCGATGGCGTTCATGGATAACACGAACCCGCGTTCCTCGTCCGAACCGCCTTTACCGCCGCACACGGCGCCGGCGGTGCCCGAGCCGGAGACGCCTTTGCCGACCGACGCCGGACCCGTCGAGTTTGGCCCTCACTTACCCCCCGACACGGTCCCAATCGACGACGTCATGTCGCCGCAGGCTCCTTCGGAGGAAGCCACACCGCCACCGCCCGTGAAGAAGAAATCAAAGGCACAGATCGTCCGGGAGGAACGCTTGGCGCTCGCCGCGTTGGCGCTGAAAGAGTCCGACCCGTCGCCGCGCCCGACGAGCACCTACGACATGATAGACTGGCGGGCGATCATGAACGCGCCGCTCGGTGATGTGGTGGAGTGCATCCGGTGCCGCGGCATGCACTTCATGCAGGCGCGACGGATCCAGCGCATCCTACGACGCGTACACGACGAGCGGAACGGAGATCTGTCCCTCGAGTTTCTGCGCAACTGCCCAGTGGAGATCGCGCGAGGGTACCTGCTCTCACTGGAAGGCTACGGGGTCAAGACGGTTTCTTGCATCACGCTCCTCTCCTTGTTCCGCGCTGACTTTCCCGTGGACGTCAACGTGGGACGAATCATGGCGAGGCTCGGGTGGGTTCCGCTCGAGACGGAGCAGGCGCTCGAGGAACTGAGCGAGTACGCCCCGGAGCCGGCGGTGTACACGTTCCTCCGGGAGCGGCTGAACAGCTTCGGGCTTCAGACGCTGTTCGAGCTCCACTACCACATGATCACCCTCGGCAAGGTGTTCTGCGAGAAACGGACGCCGAACTGCAGGGCGTGTCCGCTGCGGGACATGTGCGAGTACGCGAGCTCGGGGGGTAAGCACCAGACGGACCCGAACAAGGCGTCGCAAGACACGCTGGGCACAGCCGCCTCGACAGCCGCCGCCGCCGCCGCCGCCGCGGGAACCGCGTCGACTCAAATCTCACCTCCCATCTCCCCAGGGACGCCCACGCTGACCAACCCACCGCCGTCGCACCTCGACATCACGAACGAAATCTTCGACGCAAGCGACGACGCGGCCGTTCATCAAACACACGCGTCCCCCCCGGAGCCGGAGACGTTGAAGGAGACCCTCGACGACGTCATGCGGGTCGGCGCGGCGTGGGAAAAAAACGGAAAGCCCCCGAGCGGCGCCGCCGCCGTGCTCCGCCTCGACCCGGGCGCCGATTTCATCACCGCGAAAGCCGCGCACCAACGGCTGTCGCGAGTCGTCCACCCGGATAAGTGCGCGGACCCGCGGGCGGATAGGGCGTTCGCGCTGATCACCGCCGCTCGCAACGCGATCGACCCTCAATTCAACGGAAATTCAAGCGCGAACCCCGATTCGGTGGTTGATGCCGGCGCGTACAACGTCACGGTGGATAACGAGATCGTCGTCGATACGACGCCGTGCGGGACCCTGCACGATATAGAGGACGATCCCACGTCGGACGCCCGCATGGCGGCCACGTTGTTTGAAGAGACGAGGGGGTTCGCGGCGCACGCGGCGACGGTGGCGGCGTCGATGGCGGCGTCCCCGCTTCAGTTGGCGGTGCGTCCCCCGCCGCTGAGCATGTCCCGGATCCGTCACGAGCTCAAGGCGTGGTCGCTCACCTCGGAGCTCATACCGCCGTCGCTGCTGGAACGCGCGCCGGAGCTGGACGTCGGGTACTACCTGGCGGTCAGGTGCGGGCTGCCGTCGGCGATTGCGGCGGCGAGGGCGGCGTCGCGGGCGGAGGGCCGCGAGCTCGTCCCGCTGACGGTGATGGTTCCGTGCAGGGCCGCGATGAACGGCAAGTTCCCGCTTCACGGCACGTACTTCCAGACCAACGAGGTGTTCCTCGACGCGGAGACCGCGGTACGGCCGAAGCTGGTCCCCGCCGCTGATCTGGATCACCTGCCCACGGTGTCCGTGTACCTGGGTTCCTCCGTGGCTAGCATCTGCCGGGGAATGTCCCGCGCCGAGGTCGCCAGCAGCTTCGCCAACCGCGCGGTGTGCGTCCGGTCGTGGGAGCCGCACACGGGGCACCCACGGCCCTTACCCAGGTGGTCCTGTCCCTTCATTCCCATGGGCGCGTCCCTCGGGCCCGCGCCGGGGGATGCCGAGACGGTCACCGCGCTTCGACCCCCGCCGCATTCGGTTGTCGCAGCCGGCGGACCCCCCGTGAACACTCCTGATGAGGACGACGAGGAAATGGAGGCTGCGAAGGAGCGCGAGGCGATCGCGAGCATGGACGAGACGTGGGATACGGTCAAGTCCGGGCCGGAGGTGGCGGCCGCGGCGGCCGCTGCGTTGCGCGCGGCGGACGACGCAGCCGGCGCGGAGGTCGAACCAGTCGAGGTCGAAAACATCGAGGATGAAAACAACGAAGACGAAAACGGCGATGATACATCTCATCACGAGGACGGCTCACCCGCGACGAAGGTCCGGCGCGTCTCCACCGACGAGTGGAGCTCCCGCGTGCTCATGGAGTACGCCGCGCGGCGACGGTACGCGGCGGAGACCGCGCGGGAGATGGCCAGGGCTGAGCGCCGTAGGCTGCGCAAGGAGGAGCGAGAGGCGGCGAGGAGGGCAAACGTTGGGAGCCGGGAGGCTTCCGCTTCGTCGTCGGGCGCGACGACGACGACGAGCGGCGGTGGCGGGGGTGACAAGAAGCGCAAGGCTTCGGAGGAGGCGGCGGTGCCGATATCCAGGTTCTTCACGCCGCGCGGGTCCTCTCCTTCTCCTCCTGCGTGAGTTGACATAACGGTGAAAAAAAATCATAGACTAAAAAAATCTGTGGGCGAGTTGAACCCTGAATTGACGGTTCTCGAGCGTCGAAGTTAGATCAAACCAATCCAGCCAATCAGCAATCGAGCCGGTTGCCGTGAGTCACCTTCCGCGATTGCCCGCCGAGCCAGCCATTGGGTATGCACACACGGTGGGCGACTGTGTGAGAGGTGATGCAGTGTATCGCGTCGTCCTCGGTGACCGCGGTGCGGGCGCCGGTCGCCGCGAGGGCCGCCTGCGCGACCGCGCGGTGGCGGACCGGCGGCATCGCGGCCCACCGGCGGGGCACCCACGTGGGGGTGTCGTGGCTCGACGGGGGGAGAGGAGGGTCGTATCGGCGACGTGGCGCCTCAGTGTCGACGACGCGATGCTCCGCTGGAGGATCCTCGGAATCCTCCATGAAAACAACGACGAAGCCGTCGCTGGAGGCGCCCGAGACGGCGCCCGCGGCTGGGGGAAGCCACGTGGTGGTGGCTGGGGACGGCGGAGAAGGGAATAATGCGGAACAAAATGGTATCCCAGCCGGCGCGCTCGCGGCTCTCCCGCTGGTCGGCTTCGCGGCGCTCATCAGTCTCGGCGTGTACTACAAGGACGACATCACTGACTTTCTGAACTGGTTCACCGGATACGTCGAGTCCATGGGCGCCGCGGGTCCCCCGGCGTACATGCTCCTCTACCTGGGGCTGGAGATACTAGCCGTGCCGGCCATCCCGCTCACCATGGCGGCGGGGCTCATCTTCGGGCCCGCGCAGGGAACCGCGATGGTGAGCGCATCGGCGACCGCGGCGGCGACCGCATCGTTCCTCATCGCGCGATACGCGCTCAGGGACAGGGTCAAGGACATCGCCGACGGGAACCCCAAATTCGCCGCCATCGATCGAGCAATCGGCGAAGATTCGTTCCGAGTCGTGTGCCTCCTCCGCCTCTCCCCGCTGCTGCCTTTCGCGCTCAGCAACTACCTCTACGGCCTGACCTCCGTCAGGCTGTGGCCGTACGTGGCGGGGAGCTGGCTGGGGATGCTCCCGGGCACGTTCGCGTACGTCAGCGCCGGGGCGGTTGGAAGGACCATCGCGGAAGTCGGGGAGGGCGCGGCGGGCGCGGACTCGCACCTCGCGCAGATCGCCGCCGGGTTCGGGTTCACCGTCGTGACCGGGGCGTACATCACGCGACTGGCGAGTAACGCGCTGAAGGATGTCGAGGAGGACATGAACAGCATCTGAGGGGTGAAAACGTGGCCCTTTCCAGCCTCGTCGTCGAGGCTGGCAAATTTCAAAAATAATATTCTTTTTCCCCGGGGCTGATGGTGCGTCAACCCCTGATGGACGCAGTAACATGTAATAACACAAGAGCAAACATTCGGTTCATCGTCTAAGGTTTCATTTACATTATTGCCAATGCGGTCAACTGCTAATATATATACTCTGTCTGACGCCGTATCGCGTTCACAGAAGGGGCTCCTCTTCGGTTCCCCTGGTAAGTTGTTTCCGAGCCGCTCGCGCCGCCATGAACACGGACACCACCAGCACGCCGGTGACGAACCCAAAGCCCACGAGCATCACCGCAACCTGCCCCACGCCCGTGCTCGCGTTCGTGGACGTCAGATCGCGAAGGTTCAGCGTGGATGGCTTACCGAGGCCGGCGCCGGCGTACGCGGCGGAGTAGTACTTGGACCTGAAGGTGGAACCCTCGATGCAGGAGTCCTCGTTGGCGTCCTCGTCGATGACGGGGTAGACGGACTCAAAGTACAGTCCGCAGGTGCCGAAGCCCTCCTGGTCCACGGTATCCGGCCCACGCTCGAGCTTGAAGTATCCGCGCTCGCCCCAGTTCTCGCCGAAGGAGTTTTTGAGAACCCAGTACTTGATGGTCTCGCCCTTGACAACCTCCTCGCCCCAACCGACGACGACGACGGCGTGGTTGATGGCCATAATCTCAGAGTCCGGGGTGTGCGGCGCGGGTCCGCAGTCGGAAGATCGGATGATACCCGAGGCGTACAGCTGGAATATCTTGTTGGCGTTGATGCCGACGGCGACGGGCTGCTTCGAGACAGCCTCCATGAGCGCCGCCTCGCCGGCGTCAAAGTCGAGCTCGCAGTAGCCGTAGACCCTGTCCTGGAGGTTCATGTTCGCCGGGCAGTTGCCGTGCGTGGAACCCAGGCCGGACTCGATGCTATCCAGCACGCGCTTCTCCTCCTCGGCGCCCAGGGACTCCTCGAAGAACACGCCAAACTCGCCCAGGTTACCGGCGTGTTGCGCCTGATCGAACAGAGCCTTGGCGTCCTTCTTGCGAACGGCGGTGACATCCTGGAAAGACCCGAGCGCCGCGCCGGATCCCGCGCTGAGCATCGCGGCGCTCTCCGCGCGCGCGAGGAGACCCGCGGCGCCGTGGAACGCCCTCGCGGTGGCCAAACCACCGTGCTCGTGGATCCACTCGTACGCGGTGAACATGTTCCCGGTGTTGCAGCCGCTGTCGTAGTTGTCGCAGTTGATGAGCTGCTCGGCGCTGAGCTCCACGTGTTTGCGGCGGCGTCCGCTGATCACCTCGATCGCCTCGATGGTGTCCGTGGAGGTGTACGCCCAGCAGGACGCGCACGACGTCTCCTGCGTGTGGATCTTACCCATCACCTCCGGGACATCCGCCCAGTTGAAGTTGCGAGGGTACTTGGCGCCGAGCCGAGCCTCCGCGGCGGCGCCCAGCGACATCTTGCGCGACACCTCGCCCACCACGCCGCCGCGCGACACCTGGCCCACGCGCACGCCGTCCGCGGCCGCGGCGGCGTGTCCGAGCGCCTCGGAGCGCCTGTGCGCGACGAAATCGCGCACGGATTTGGCGGGAGTGTAGGTGAGCTGCTCGGACACGAACTCCTCGGGTGAGACGTCCGCGAACGGGGTGAGGCCCAGCTTGAAGGTGGAGTCGCCTTGCGCGTTGTGGCGCTCGATGAGCGCCTTGTTCTCGAGGAAACTGAGCTCCCTGCGCGATACGAGGCGTGCGGGGGGAGAAGAGGCGTGAGTGGATTCGTCGAGTCGGGGCGACCGGCGAGGGTGCGCGTTCAACACGGGGCGGGGCGCGGGTGTTGGAAAAAAGCGAGATTGGACCGGGCAATCCGGCGGGCCGCGCGGGCCATCGCTCACCTGCGCATCGCCTCGATGCACGGCACGCCGGCGTTCGAGCCGGGGCAGTAGGTGTGTCCAGCCTTCTTCTGCGCGTGAACGAAAGCCTCGAAGTCCGGGGAGACCCGGGAGGCGAAATCCGCGGCGCTCGCCGCGCCCAGCTCAGCCTGCGGCAGATCTCCGCCCGCGCTCTGAGACGTCGCATCGTCCGACGCCCTCGCGGCGCGCGCGTCCTCGCTGCCGAGCACCGCCTCCGCGATGGGGCGGGCGGTGTGCAGGCTCGCGACGCCGGCATCGCCGTGCTTGTGGACGGTGTTCATGCCGGCCAGCTCCTTCGGGTGCAGCTCAGCGCTCGCGCCGGACGCCAGCGCCAGCAGGCACGCCGCGGCCAACGTGGCGACGGTCATCATCCCTCCCCGGGTGCGGACGCGCATCCTGAGTGATACTCGGCGGGAACCGCGACGACCTCACGGGTTACTTAATTGAGCGGGTCTCGCCGACCCGGTACGTACTCCCGCGACGCCCTCGCGAGATGACAGCCTCGACCCGTGCGGGCTGCGAGGTGTTGTGCCGAGGCCGCGCCCGCCTCGGCGCTGAAACGGCCTCTCGGACGGAACGCCCCCGCGTCCAAATTTCGGGCCAATCGCCTGACCCGCCGGTAACACCCAATCGTGTGATTTCAACGATGAGCAGTCAGGACAAACGCCGTTTTACGCTAATTCACACAGAGTCATATCTAACAAAGCGTACGATCGGCTCAACTTTGTAAGGGTAATTAGGGAAATTAGAATGGCAACCGTACCGTTTGGGTGTTGCACCGCATTTCAGACCGGCTCTCGTGGTCGTCGTGGAGGCTCCCCAGCTCGGTGTTTGAACCGCGGGGTGCATCCACGGTCATCGAGGCTGGCTAGCCCCTCCGTAGTCATGAGGGCGAGAGCGCATTCGCGCGATGAGGGCGGCTTCGGCCGCGTGGCGGCCACCTCCCTGGTGATGCTCGCGATGCTCTCGGGCATCGTTTTGATGGTGCTCGGGGCGGTGGGCCACATGGCCACGTTGCCGTCGCCGTCGCTCGCGAACCTGGGGTCGCCCGTGGCGCGGGAGAGACACCTGGCCGAGCGGCGACACCCCGAATCCGGGTTCGCCGCGCTCGGGTCCGGCGCGGCGTCGCGTTCATCGAGCCATCGGAGCCACGACGGACAGGATGCCGTCGGCGACGGGTCCATGACGCTCGACGAGCTTCGGGCAAGCCTTCGCGGGGACGTCACGACGGACGTATCGTGGTCCGATAGGTCCGATACGGCGACCGGCGCGTCGCTCGGGTCGAAACCCCGCCGGCGGTGGCCGTTCGGCGCGAACGGCCGCGACGAGAAGAAAGGGGAGTCGAGGGCACACGGAAAGCGTCATCGATATCGAAACGAACGACTCGATGAAGCGTCGAAGACCCGCGGGGACGACGACTTACTGGACGTGATGAAGCGGGGATACAGGGAGGCCGAGGAGGCCGGGCTGAGCGGTAAAGATACCAAGCCGTACGACCCGGCGACGGTGGACGCGGAGACGGAGTATCGCACCAAATCCGGGCGGGCGCGGCTGGAGACCAAATTCATCAATCCACGGGCGCTCAACTCCACAGCGGACACGGGCCGGCTACGAAGGCTAGGCAGGACGCTGTACCTAGACGGCGAGCCGTGGCTGATGCGCGCGCTGTGTTACTCGCCGATACCCGTCGGATGGGACCCGGATTGGTTCGAGCCTTACGGAGACTTTTTCACGTCTGAGTTTGCGGGGATATACGAACGCGATATTCCGTTGATGGCCGCCGCGGGGGTGAACACCCTACGGGTGTACACCCTCAAGCACTCGCACAGGCACACGCACTTCTTCGATTTGTGTCACAGGTACGGTATCGCCGTCGTGGTTGGGTACGGGTTCGATGACGGGACCAAGTCAATGTTGGATACGCCTCGATCGATTGAGGAGAGCAAGGGTAAGATTAAGAGTCTCATTCGCGCGGCGAGGCACCCGGCGGTCGTGGCTTGGATCGTCGGTAACGAGCTCAACGGACCTTGGAACCTCTTCGCCTGCGACAAGGACCTCGCGGAGAACTTCGGGATCGGCAAGTGCCAGTTTGGTAACTCCGTGGAGAAGCTCATGAGGGCGATCGACGATTTGTGCGAGGCGGTGAAGGAAGAGGGCATCCTGTGCGGCACCGCCCTCGCGAACGTCAACCTCCCGGCGACTAAACAGCACCTCGTCGGGCAGGACACGTGGGGCGCGGCGGCGTGGATCAAAGCCTCCGATCGGTACATGAAGCACCTGGACTTTTGGGGCGTGAACCTGTACACCCGCAGGTACTTTGCGCCCATGGGTCTGTTTCAGCGGTTTCACGCCGTGTCCGACAAGCCGCTGGTGATCACCGAGTACGGCGTGGACGCGTACAGCCTCAACCCGAAGCTGGAGGGTGCCAACGGGTACGACACGATGGGCGAGGAGGATGAGGTGTCGCAAGCTGATTGGCTGATGAGCATGGTGGAGGACTTAGAGAGGCACGCCACGACGTGCGCGGCGGGTTGCGGCGAACGGTTCATCAGCGGCGGCGCGATCATGTCGTGGGTGGACGAGTGGTGGAAGGGTAAGAGCGTGACGCCGGTTCCCACGACGGACCCGCGTGTACCGCCGGTGACGCGCGTGTGCCCGTCGCTGAAGGAGTACCTCCACTCGCCGTGCGGCTACGCGTCGCCGACGCAGCCGGACCTTTACGTCAACGAGGAGTGGTTCGGGTTGATGGCGGTCAAAAAGCGGTGCTCGATCAACAAGGTTGACTTACTCCGACCGCGAGCCGCGTACTTTGCGCTCAAGATGCTGTGGGCCGACGGGGGTAGCTGCACGCCGTTCATCGGCCAGCACCCACACGATGCGCCTTACGACCCCGTGGAGTATCCCGACTGCGGCCGCGCGATGAGCGCTCACGTGCGCAAGACGATGGAGACGTTCACGCGGGTCGAGGCTGACGCCTTTCACGGGCTGGACCTGGCGCCCGGCGACGTCGTTCCGCCGTACGCCGGCTTTGAGAACTTCACCGCCGTGCTCCAACATCCCCCGGGGGTGATCAACCCGGTGGAGAGCTCGCTGCAGAGCGCGTTCATGACGTGCCACGCGATGGGCCAGATTCACAAGGTGAGCCCGCGGACGTGCCCGGCGCCTCCGAAGGTCGCGAGCGACGTGGTGGGTTACGTCACGGCGGAGTCGAAGGGTTACGCGCAGCCCGGGGATACCAGCTGCCCGCAGCAGGAGCAGATCGACGCCATGAAGCTCGAAGTCGAGATTCACACCGTGCTCGTGGCGTTCGCCGTGTTGTACTTGGTGGTGGCGCTGATGATGAAGCGGAAGCAGCTCGGGCGGTGGTACAGGGACGCGATGGGGTCGCTGGCTCGAGCCGGTTTCCCCCTCGCAAAGTACCTGGTCACCGCGACGTCCCGGGATGAAGCCTCCGCGAAGCTCGCGGCGTCCGACATCCTCAGCGGCGAGCTTCGGCTGTGCCGCGCGGCGGAGGTCCAGCTGTGTCACGAACCGGCGGCTTCGTCGGATGCGGACGGCGACGGCCCGAGGCTCTCGCGACCCGGCCCGCCCCCCACGGGTGAATCCGAAATTGAAAAAGGGATAGAAGCGTGGCGAAGACGGATCCGGCCCATCGCCGATAACATCGGCGGCATGTTCGGGTTCCAGTCCAAGGCGTCCAACGCAGACGACCCGGACGCACCGGGAGCCACGCGCGAGCTCGTGGTGGACAAGATGGCCAAGAACCTGTGGAACATGACGCAACTGGGCGAGTCCCCACAAGCGGGCCAGGGCGTGGACTGCGCCAAGGGCCCGTCCGCGCGGTTCGCGGTGACGAAGCTTCACGAACGGACCTTCGCGGGGTACGAGCGGTGGCTGGAGCACACCGAGTTTCACGACCTGTCCCTGCGAGGTGCGCCGCCCACCCTCGGGTCCACGCACGTCGATCACGCCAACGACGACAAGGTGCTCGTCAACAACACGAAGCTGTGCCAGATTGTTCTCTTCGAGATGATCTACGTCGAAGCCGCGAACTGCCGGTTACTGCCGGAGATGCTGAGCTTCACGTACCACGTCGCGGCGTGTTCCGTCGTCGCGCCGTCACCGACGAGCGGCGGGGTACCCCTGGCGCTCAGCATGAACGCCGAGCTCTCCGTCCCGAGGTCACCCGGGGGGACCGCGACGGGCGGGGGACTACCCGAGGGTGATTTCGTCGAGAGCGTCGCGATTCCCTTCCACGGAGCCATCACCGAGTCCATGACGCTCACCAAACGGCTACACGCGCGCGTCGGCTACGATGACATCAACGAGGCGTTCTGGGACAAGGCGACGATGATGAAGATGCTTCGATCGGAGCCCACGTTCCACGGCGCGGCGTCGGCTTACGCCCGGTTTCGACACTTTTTGCGGGCGAAAGACGCCGCGAAGCACCACTCCGGCCGACTCGCCGGAGTGTTCCGAAAGACCTTTCGCGAGCACCTCGGCTGGGGCATGGTGTTCTGCAACTTCCACCGCATGTTCACCTTCCTGTCCGTGTGCTTTCATCTCCTCGTGGTGCACGCGTTCGCCGGGTTCAACCACCCTTACCTGTTCTTCAGCGCGGGTCTCACCGCGGCGGCTTGCAACCTGGCGCTCGAGCTTCACTGCCTCTTCGTTCACGAGCAGGAGCTGCTGTGGAGCCGTGCGGTGAGCGCGGTCCGCGCGAGTGTCGCGGCGGGTCTCATCGCCGCGATCACGCTCGTCGCGGGTGGGTACCTGAGCGCCGAGGCGTATTGCCTCGGGTGCGCCCCGTACCTGTCGTTTTCATTCGTCGAAATTTGCGGCGAGTATTTCACGCGGAAACCAAAGTCGGCGCGGGACCTCGTCGGCAAGCGGAGCAAGGGCGACCTGGGTGTGGACGACCGCCGCGATAAACGCGCGTACGTCGCCTTCTGGCTCGTCATCCTCGCGATCAAGTTCGCGATGGACTACGTGTTCATCGTGCACGCGCTGGTGCTGCCCAGCCGGGCCATCATGCAGATTGACCTGTTCTGCTGGAACTACAACTTCGCCGGCGAGGACTGCGACGCGTACGATTACACCGACTCGTTACCCCTGGCGCTCGTACAAGGCCTGCGTCTGTTCCGTCGGTACGCGTACAAGGCGCTCATGCTGTTCGAGCGGTGGCTGCCGAACCTGATGTTGTACTACTGCAACACATTCTTCTACTACCTCGCGGTGTTGGGATTCGCATCCGCGTTTGACAGGCTTCGATGGCGCGGCGTCGCCGACGGCTGGTCGAAGGTTGTCAGAAACTTGCCCGCGAAGATCGCCGCGTTCGAGGCTCACATCCTCACCAAGGCGACGCGGGAACGTGTCGAGCCGTCCCCTGATACGGTGATGTGCCCCGAGGCTGTCGCCGAGGGCTGGGGCGTGTTCTCCAGGGCTTGGAACGAGGTTGTCAAGTCGCTCCGCGACCGCGATTTGGTCTCGGACGAAGAAGTTTCCCTCTTGGTGTTTCGCAGGCTTCGCGGCGCGGCGATCGATTCGTTCTTCGCGGGCGCGCCGGCGCGCGGCGGCGCGGGCGCGTACCTCATGTTCCCCGCGATGGTCACCGCGCCCGTGTTCAGCAAGCACGGCGCGTCCCGCAACGTCAACATGGACTACGAGATGTCGAGATCCGTGGTGAACCAGACTGTCGATTTGCTGACGTTCGTCCTCGTCTCCATCCTCGGCGTTTGCGACGGCGAATACAGGGCGGAACTGGCGGATACGCTCAAGGCGACGGCGGACCTGGTCGCGTGCGCCGCGGCGCGGCGCCAGGCGACCGCGGCGGAGCACCTGTTGGCTCTGAGAGGCTACGCGCTGACGGTTTTCACCGCTCTGAAATCTGCCCTCGCGGTTGACGAAAACGCGCCCGACGACTTGAGAAATTTCATCCCTCAGGCGGCTGTCGTCAGACGCGCCATCGACGGTGCGCTGCGTCTGCTGCTCGTGAAGCTCGCGGACGACCGTGACCTCGAGGACAATACCGGGAAGGACTGCAACGCCCTCTTGCGCGGACTGGTGGAACGGCTGCGCGCGCTCCTGCGGCTGGAGAGGCTGGACGATTCGGATCACGCGAGAAATTTCGTGGCGCCAGCGCTGGCCACGCTACCCGGCAGAACCGCCGTGGAACACGTCTTCGTGGCGCTGTCCACGTCCAACCCCGCGGCGGAACCCGCGAGCGCGGAGGCGAGGGACGTCCTGCGTTTCTTCCTCGAGTCGTTCACGGATCCCCAGCTGACGCGGGGCGCACCCGTGGTGAACGCGCCATCCGTGGTTACGCTGACCCCGATGTACAAAGAAGAGGTTACGTACGGCGTGGAAGACCTTCGAACGACGATCGACGGTGAGAGCGTCTCGACGCTACGGTTCATCATCAGCATGATGCCGCACGAGTGGAGCGCCATGCTCCAGCGCACCAAAATCCACCTCCCGCAGCAGGACTACGACGGCTTGCTCGACGAACTCTCCGCCGGCGATCGGCGGGGGACTCTCGGCGAGATTTGCCGATGGGCCAGCGGCCGGAGCCAGACGCTCATGCGAACGGTCCGGGGCATGGCTTCGTACGCCGACGCCACGCGCGTGCTCGCGAGGCTCGAGGGCGTGCCCGAGACCGACATCGAGGCGCTCGTCGCGGCCAAGTACAACCACCTGGTCTGCGCTCAGGTGTACGGATCGGAGGGGAACCAGGAGAAGGACGACCAGATGGACGAGCTCCTCGCGACTTTCCCCCACATGAGCATAGTCACCGCGCACTTCGAGGATGACGAAACGGGTACCATACCCGAAGACGGCGTCGTATCGTCACGGGGAGGAGTACGATGGTACATGACGCATCGAAGGGCGGCGTTCGACGCGAGGGGCGCGCCTACGGGTATCGTATCCGCGCACCGGATACGACTCCCCGGCCACGCCATCGTCGGCGAAGGAAAACCCGAGAATCAAAACCTCGGCATGGCCCTCGCGACCGGTATGTACGTGCAGACCATCGACATGAACCAGGACGCGCACCTCGCGGAGGCGCTGAAGCTCCGTAACGTGCTGGCGCAGTTCACGGGGAACACCAGGCTCGTCGGTTTCCCCGAGCAGATGATCACCGATCGATCCGGATCCGTCGCGTCGTTCGCGGCGCTCTCGGAGCAAGTCTTCGGGACGATCGTGCAGCGTTTCATGGCCAAGCCGCTGAACGTGCGATTCCACTACGGGCACCCCGACGTCTGGGACCTGACCTGGGTGCGCGGGAACGGCGGCGTGTCCAAGGCTTCCAAGCAGCTGCACCTGTCCGAGGATATCTTCGGCGGCGTGAACCTCGTGCTCCGCGGCGGCCGGGTCAAGTACCTCGGTTTCAAGATGGTTGGCAAGGCGAGGGAGGTTTCCTTCGACGGCACTAACCAGTTCAACTTCAAGATCTCGTCTGGTAACGGCATGCAGCTCATCAGCCGGGACTTTCACCGCCTCGCGAAGAACCTGGACCTGTTCCGGATGCTCTCCTTCTTCCAGTCCAGCGCCGGCATCTTCTTCACCGAGTGGATGCTGTTCGCGTCGCTCTTCGCCTTCGTCGTGTGCAAACTCATGATTGCCATGCTGCACGTGGAGACGTTCTTCGGCGCGGGCGACGCCTTCGATTCCGTCGGGTTCCACGATACCCCCGGCACAGAGGTGCTCTACCCGTCGCAGTGGATGATCCAGGCGACGCTGGTGATGGCCTGGCCGTCCATGCTGGAGGGTTGGCTTGACGGCGGGTTCGCGAAGATGTTTACCAGATTTTTCCAACACGCCCTCGCCGGCGCTCACGTGTTCAACATGTTCATCGCGAAGACGCGAGGATACGCCATCGATCACACGGTGACCTCGGGCAAGGCGCTGTACCAGTCGACGCGCCGCGGCATGCGCATGCGGCACTCGTTCGTCAGTCTGTACACGCGCTACGCCGTCAGCCACATAACTCCCAGCGCTGAGATGGCCGCCTACGTGGTGATGCTCACCGCGTTGTCCCGGTTCGGTGCGACGTACGTCTTCGTGATGACCACCTGGCACGTGTGGTTCGCGATCGCGTGTCTCAGCCTGGCGCCTTGGCTGTTCCACCCCCAGTCGTTCAAGGAGGGCATGACGTGGCGGGGCTTCACCGAGTGGGCCGGCTGGATCGATTTCGGGCTCGACGGGAAACCGAGGGATGAGGGATCCGGTTCGTGGCTGGTTTGGAATCAGCAGAGGCTGCATGCGCTGCGCACGATGCCGGCGCACGCCAAGTTCGACTTTGTGCTCTATCGCGTGCTCCCCGTGCCCGTCGTGCTCCTCATGGCGTCATGCGCGGCGCTGCGGATAGACGAGAACATCGCCAAACCCACGCTCCGCGGCATCATCGTTCTCACCGCCGCCGTCGCCGGCGTGGTGTGCTCCGTGATGTGCTACTGGGCCACCTCGCCGTCGTTCATGTGGCCGAGGCGGGTGCTGAACTTCGCGTCGAGGGCCGTGCCCCGGCTCACGGTCGTGAACAGGCACTGCATCGTTCTCGTGTACGGCGTGGTGGTCAAGCTGGCGCTCGTGGTGTTCCATCACCTGCTCTGCGCTCGGCTCTTCGCCGACTCGATCGACTCGACGAATTTCGCGAACAAGGTTGTCTTCTTCTGCTCTGGATTTTTCGCCGTGTGCATCCTGGTCGGCGCCGCTTCCATCGTCGGTGACGCGACGCGCCTGCGCGGCGCGAGGCCCGTGGCGCTCGCGGTGCGACACTTCGCGGATGCGATGCTGCGCGAGGTTGACATCACGCAGGGACTCGTGCTGCACGCGGTGCTGTTCACCATCTCTCTCCTGCCGATTTCCTACCTCCACGGCAAAATTCTGTTCAACAGTGCGTACGCCGCTGTGCTGGGAGTCGAGATGCGAAGGCGACGCGTGATCACCAGCATCAACACCGCGAGCGCGTCCAAGTCCGCGAGGCGCCGCTACCTCCGCTTCCGCAACTTCGCGCGCAAGGTGCTGGGGCTGAGGACGGTCAAGGTGAAATTCGCGAGACCCGCGCCCACCTGCGCGCCAGGGCTCGAGGACGACCTGTCCAAACCAGGACCCAAAATTCCAGACGAGAGGAAAGCCGCCGTCGCCGCGCGCCTTCGGCCGATCGCCGAGTCTCTGGCCACGAACTTTGGCTTCCAGAAGACCTGCGTGGACACGACGTTCACGGACGAGCCCGTGGAGGTCCCGTCCAACCTCGGTAACTCGATCGAGTCGCTGTCGCACTGGCTGTGCAACGCCATGGACGCTAGAGCCGACGCGGCGAGGGGCTTTGAGACCGAGGCGCAATTCCGCGCCACCGTCGCGGACCTACACGCCAGGGTGTTCAGGAACTACGTCCACTGGGGTGAGTACACAGGCATGCTGGACCGAACGAAAGGGTCTGAAGTTCTGGACGACAGCTGGCTCGACGCCGACGGGGGAGAATCCCGCCGAACGCGAGTGAAGGAATTTTCACTCGCGTCGTTTATGCGCTCCAGCTCGGGTTCCGACGGCTTGTGGGACAAGGGCGTCAGGGAGCACAACGGCGCGGTGACGCACAACGCGCGGGTGCACCACCTGTGCCTGTGGTTCCTGCTGTACGGCGAGAGCGCCAACTTGAGGCACGCGCCCGAGGCTATGTGTTTCATCTTCCACGCGGCGATGTGCGCTTTGACGCTGGAGGACAAAGCCCCGGCTCCGTGCCGAATGAGCGCCAAGGAACCGATCGGGGACCAGCTCGTGCTCGCCAAGCCCGTGGCGGGTGCCAAGATGCCACACGCGCGGGACGACTACCTGAACTCGATCGTTCGCCCGCTCTATCAATTCCTGCAACGGGAGATTCAAGGCCGGGCCAGTTCGCCGATTGAGGACAGGGTCATGTACGACGACGTGAACGAATTTTTCTGGCTTCCGGAACGATTCGCCGCGATGATGCCACCCGAGGACGGCCGCGTCCAATCCGACGTCACCGTCCCGGAGGAGATGCGTCCGCTGCCGGTGGAGTCGCGGATGTACGCGCACCTTCGCGCGTTCCTCCGCCGTGCTTCGTCGCATCCACAAGGCGCCGCCGCCGCGCTGTCCGGCGTGTTTTTCAAAACGCACAAGGAAGTCGCCGGGTGGATGAGCATGTTCGTCAACTTCAACACCGTCTTCCTCTTCCACGCGGTCGCGTTTCACCTCTCCGCGGCGTACGTCTTCGCCGGGAACACGATCGACTGGGAGTACATATCCACCGCGGTCATCACGCACTCCGTGGTCAAGCTGCTCGCCGAGGTGGCCTCGCTTCACTTCAGAAACCTGCGCGTGGAAACCGGCGGGGACGTCGCCGTCACCGTGACCAGGTGCGTCGCTTTCGCCGCCACGCCGGTCTTCTACATCGCCGAGCGGCTGTGGCGCGGGGATGGGCACGTACCTTACTTCCAGGCGCTCGCCGCGGTGTACGCGCTGGCGTTCGCGGGCGTCGTGTCGTCTCCCGTGCGGCGCGAGCCGTACATGGGATCCTCGACGCAGCTCGCGACTCCGCTCAAGGAGCGCGTCGTGTACACCCTTTTTTGGATCACCGTGCTGTCGGTGAAGCTGACGTTCGGTCATTACCTGCTGGTCAGCCCGTTGCGCGAGGCGGTGATGGCGCTGCACCACCCCGACCTGTGCTGGAACAAGGAGAGCGACGAGTACACGAGCTGCATCCACCTCGAGGGCGACGCGCTGATGAACGCGCTGCGATTCACGCCGAGAAAGAGCTATTTCGTGTCGGGCCACGAGCACTCTTTCAAGATGCCGGAAACTCCTGTGGACGTCGAAACCCAAGCCGAGGCGGATTACGACGAAACCCCGGCGGTCCAGACACCGACGTTGACCGACGAGGACGAGCTCGATCCGATCGAGTCGCGCATCCACGACCTCGACCTGTCATCCTCCCACCTCGACGGCGGGGTCCGGCTCAAGTCCCGCCGCCGCGCGCTGCTCTCCAACGGGTTCCTCGTGACAGATTACCAAACAGAGGCTGGCCTCGACGTGCGCAACACCCTCGAACTTCCCCAACTCGGCATGATCGGGCGGGAGGTCGAGGGCGAACTCCCCGAGGCGTACTACGACGTTCACGCGTCCGTCGAGCTCATGTGGATCATGACCGCCGTCCGGGCTCTCCCCGCGGTGACCACGTACTTTTGCGACACCTTCCTCTGGTACACGTTCTTCGCCACCGTGTTCACCGTGTTCCTTCAGTGGCGCGGGAAGATCACGCACGCGCAGAACTGGGCGGTGCTTCTCCGTACCTTCGGCCAGGTCCCCGCGCTGTTCTGCGGTAAGCTGCTCAACCGCGCGTGGCCAAAGCCGGAGACGATCAGAACCGAGGGCGACGACGACGAGGCGACATCCGCCGCTCACGGCAGCGTCGGCATCATGGAACCGCTCATCGGCCGCCGTGACGT
>Ga0115567_10001112_pt1 | contig 27000 bp, 23 predicted proteins | sample COGITO_mtgs_1204_2_FD_88679 | JGI IMG/M metagenome (GOLD analysis project Ga0115567, IMG submission 88679) | Pelagic marine microbial communities from North Sea - COGITO_mtgs_120412 | ecosystem: Environmental > Aquatic > Marine > Epipelagic | place: Germany:Helgoland, sampling site Kabeltonne... | reverse complement strand
TGTTTGTAAAAATCATTAAACCAATTAACAGCCAAGTGGCCTCCTTATAAATAACCGCAGATCCGAGTTGGGATATTCTAGCGTAAAGCAAAAAATAAAAAGCCAATAAAGGTGATTATTCACAATTTATGATGCCATTATTGATTAACAATAAACTGTTATGAAAATATGTTCTGTAACTCGTTAGGACAATCTTAAAATGATATAGAGCAAAAAAATTTAAACCACAGGGAAAAAGAGGGCATAGAGGTTAAAAAGCGAATAATTCTTTTCTCTGTGTAGCGTCAGCGCTCCTTTTCCTCTGTGGTGAATCGATTTTATCTTTTTTTAGCTTGAATATTGTAGCGACTAACATCGGATATTTTTAACCTTTTATCGCCACCATTGACGCAAAGTTATAACAAGTAAACCAGCGCACCACATCGGTAAACCCTACCTGCTCTAATCGTTCTTTATGTTGTTCAAAGGTTTCGGTGCGCATTACATCTTCTAAGGCTGTGCGTTTTTGACTGATTTCGAGTTCGCTATAACCATTTCTGCGTTTAAATTCGTGGTGTAAATCAATGACTAAATCATTGCCTTGTTCTGTGTGATGACTGAGCTTTTCAGATAACAACAAAACGCCTCCTGAATTGAGTCCGTTATATATTTTAGTCATTATGTCTAATCGTTGTGCTGGTGGAATAAATTGCAAGGTAAAGTTCATCACCACACAAGATGCATTTTTGATGTCAATATTTTGTATATCATCACAAATAACATTAATAGGTGTGGCTGCTTTGAATGCCTGTACATGTAACTCACAGCGTTGCGCCATGGCGGGTGAGTTGTCAATGGCCAAAATTTGACAGTTTGTACTTTGAATATATTTGCTAGCGGCTAAACTCGCTGCTCCTAGAGAGCAACCTAAATCATATATATTGGTTTGCGGCTGCGAATATCTAGCACATATCTGACCTATGGTATCCACTATTGTGCTGTAACCCGGAACAGAGCGCTGGATCATATCGGGAAAAACTTCTGCCACCGATTGGTCAAAGCAAAATTCACCCACTTGTTGCGGCTGAGAGTAAATGGTGTCTTTAACGTCTTGCATGATGGCGTATTAGTCTCAATAGAAATATCGGGTAATTCTACCTGCGCAATGTCATCCAAGCAATTTCCTTTCTAGTCAGCTTGCTTTACACAGGTGTTTTTTTGCTGACTTAACTGGAAAATCCGATTAATGAATTAGGGCATAAATATGAATTATGACTTCATTAATTAAGACTAAAGTATTAGTCTTATATTAAACCAAAAAATAATAATTAAAACAGGTTAAGTTTAATGGCGAAGTTTTTAATAGCAGATGATCATCCTCTTTACAGAGAAGCTTTGATATCGGCGTTGCAGCCATTGTTTGAGAACGTCGATATTATTCAATCAGATAGTTTAGATTCTACGTTAACGGCTTTGCAACAAAATTCAGATTTTGATTTAGTACTGTTAGATTTAAATATGCCAAATTGTGATAATTTTTACGGCTTGATCCGAGTTTCTCAGGATTTTCCACAGGTACCCGTCGCCGTAGTTTCTGCAAGTGACTCTGTAGATGTAGTCACTAAAGTAATGAACCTAGGGGCTAAGGGCTTTATTCCAAAAGCGACAGCAACGCATATTATTGCTGGTGCATTGAAACAAATAATGGATGGCAATAATTGGTCGCCAGAAGGTATGCAAACCAGCATTGAAAATAATCTACCGGTCATAAACATCGCAAAACTAGTGGGCGAATTGACTCCAAAACAATTTGAAGTGTTAAAGTTATTGCAAAGTGGTTTACTGAACAAACAAATAGCTTTCAACTTAAATATCACTGAAGCGACGGTCAAAGCTCACATCAGTGCGATTTTCAGAAAGCTTAACGTCAATACACGCACCCAAGCTGTGTTGCTGCTGACACATTTAAATATCGCTGAATAGTTACCTATGATTAACCCCAATTTACCTTTAACTGATTTACATCGACATCTCGATGGTAATATTCGACCATCAACCATTTGGCAACTTGCTCAAGAATTTTCAATCCCATTAGAGCAGCAAAACCTAGAAGAGCTTCTTCAAGCCATACAAGTTCAAGTTAAAACAACTGACCTTTTGGCTTTTTTGCAAAAAATGGAACTAGGTGTTTCAGTGTTAGCCTCAGAACAAGCTTGTTATAAAGTGGCTTATGAAAATGTCGAAGATGCTAAGAGAGCGGGGCTGACTTATGCAGAATTACGCTTCTCGCCAGTGTTTATGGCAAAAGCCCATAATTTACCTATTGAGCAAGTCGTTGATGCTGTGATTGCTGGCTGCAAATCAGGCAGTCAAACATTTGCTATCCCTATCAACCTTATAGGCATACTAAGTCGTAGTTTTGGTGAGGCAACTTGTCATCAAGAGCTACAAGCATTGCTCAGAGCCAAGGATGATATAGTGGCTCTAGACTTAGCGGGTGATGAAAAAGGCTTTCCCGCCATTAGGTTTAAAGACCATTTTAAATTGGCCAGAGACGCAGGATGGAATATAACGGTACACGCCGGTGAAGCCGATGGGCCACAAAGTATTTGGCAAGCAATTGAAGAATTAGGTGCAACGCGAATTGGTCATGGTGTGGCGGCCCGTGAAGACAATCGTTTAATGGCTTTTATGGCAAACAAGGGTATCAGCATTGAGTGTTGCTTAACCTCCAATTTTCAAACTGGCGCTTGTACCGATATTGCACAACATCCCATTAAAACCTTTATTGAAAAAGGCATAGTGGTGACCTTAAATACCGATGATCCGGGTGTGTCGGGGATTGAGATTGCTGATGAGTATAGGTTAGCGCGGGAAGTAGTGGGTTTATCGTCTGAGCAACTAAATCAGATACAGTTGAATGGAGTTGAGGTGGCGTTTGCGTCCGACCTTGTAAAGGCGGAGTTGTTGAGTCAACTTCGTTGAGTTTTTCTTTTAAAAAGTATGCCCTAGCGATCGCTGTCATCTCGATTGAATAAATGGATGCCATTGTGCAGTCCTCGCCAAAAGAGAAGCTGCCGCACATTAAGAATGTGTGGCAAAATTTAAAAGGGAAAGCGTAAGTTGGAGCGAGCTACTGCGCCTCAGCGGATGATCTAAGAACGTTAAGCAAACTCGTTGGCGACCTTGGCGGATTTGCTACCAAGGCATACGTCAAGACTTATGGAGGTAAACCACACATCATTCTGAAGGGACATCCCAGTTTGCGACGTATTCTTACCGGTATCAAATACGGTATGAAAAATCCGAAAGTCGTCACTATGGGGCTAGGGAATGCAGGGGGCATTACATGCAGCGAAATCAGGAGGTATTCTTTCCGTTGTCCTTCTTTGCGCTTATAGAGTAACGGACTACTTTTTGACTGAACAGGCTACTTTAAGCCAACTTATTGGTTTCTTGGTTCCTTGTTTCTGACGTAATGAAGGTTGGGATTGCTACGGGTGCATCGATTGTTGTTGCCTCAGCCTTGGTCGGAGCCGGAGTTACACTTGCCATCGGTCCTATTCTTGCGGTGGTAATTGTTGGCGTAGTCGCGGCAATGGCGCTCAGCGTGATTGATGAGCAATATGGAATTACTGAGCGAGTCATAGCAGGACTCGCTGAGATTAGTGAGGCCGCGCAATCGTATACGGAGCGAGTAAAGGATAATCTGCATGATAAAACAAATGACGTCATAACTTCAATAATTGACTACGTAATTGAGGCATCTCAGCGGGCTGCTGTTGACTTTACGCGGCACTAGATCAGGAAGTTTTTATCAAACAGGCCTAAGGTTTACTAATATGGATGCGCAAAGTAGTCCTACCGCTTTAGTCAAGTATGGTGGTTTCTTTCTATTCATTTTGTTGACCGGGGCCTGTTTTGTTTGGTTTTCATTGAGTGCATACGACATTGTTGATTCAATTTCATCAAAGGCGCATACGGTATATTTCGATAAAGGTTCGCTATATATGTTTGGAGCCGGTATTGGATTGGCTTCCCTGACCTTCGCGATATTCTACGAAGGTATATTAAGGCGAAAACTTACTAACAAAATTACGAAGGGTATTACTAGAAGTGCTTTAGCGGGAATATCGTTAATGTTCATACTACCTCACGCATTGCACTCTCTGGCGAGTACGTATTTGGAAGAAGAACGTTATGTTTTCTGATACTTTAGCGCGGTTAATATCCGATCCCTACAGCTCATATGCAGGAGAGCGGTTTATTATTTTAGGACAAAGTACAACTAGTCGCTTGCTGATTGTTTGCCATTGTTATCGCGATGATGGTGATGTTATTCCTATCATTTCGGCATGCAAGGCAGATAAACGAGAGCGTAAAATCTATAAGGATTTGCATAATGTGTGAAGACTATGACTTTACGGATTCCATAGAGAATCCCTATGTAAAAAAACGAAGAAACAAATCACTATTCGATTAGACAAAGACGTAATTGACTATTTTAAAAAGCTATCAGAAAAGAATGGAATACCTTATCAAAACCTTATCAATCTTTATTTGAAAGATTGCACAGATTCAAAAAAAGAACCAAGAGTGGATTGGCAGTGAAGGGTAATCGGGTAGCCGGAGGTCTATAACCTCCAGTCCCACAGCAAAGTTAACTAAATCAAATGCGCTGACCCCGCAGATCCAAAGTTTAAAAATGTTATCAATACTTTAAATTGACTCTGATTCTTTTTACACTTTATCCATGTTTAAATTTGTTTTTAACCTTTAATTGAGACGGGAGCTTTAACGATGAAAATCGCCCTTATGAACGAGTTTAGTCAAGCATCAAAAAATGCTGTTGTGCTGGAGCAACTTGATGATGTAGCAGGTGGCCTTGGTCACAGTGTTTTTAATGTAGGAATGAGTGATGACAATGATCATCGCCTGACATATATCCATTTAGGTATTATTGCTGGGGTATTGTTAAATTCAAAAGCGATCGATTTTGTCGTGGCTGGTTGTGGTACCGGTCAGGGGGCTTTAATGTCGTTAAATGCCTATCCTGGGGTAGCTTGTGGTTATTGTATTGATCCCGCGGATGCTTATTTGTTCGCGCAGATTAATGGTGGAAATGCCTTGGCATTAGCTTTTGCGAAAGGATTTGGTTGGGGGGCGGAGTTAAATGTTCGCTATATTTTTGAGAAGGCTTTCAGCGGTGAGAAGGGCTTAGGCTATCCACCTGAACGTCGTGAATCACAGGTAACTAATGCTGGCATACTCGAAGGTGTGAAAGCTGCTACCACAAAACCTTTTTTAGAGGGGTTGAAAGCGATTGACTCTGAATTATTAAAAGTTGCATTTGGTGGTAAGCGTTTCCAAACTTGTTTCTTTGATAATTGCCAGGATGACGACATTGCTACTTTTGTGAAAAGCTTTATTGCTTAGTTGAAAAACCTGCGGTGTCGAAACTGACTCCGCAGATTTCTATTTTCCTAAGATAAAACGCTCACTTTGTGCCGCTGTAGGCAAAAAGTAAGTCGTATAGCGTGGATACGCCGCGCGGCTTAGTCATACCCAACAGGACCTAAAAAAATCTATTATGCCTCAGGCAACAAGCTCTCTTTATCATCCTTAATATTCCCATCATCCGTTAGCAAACTAGAATAAATCCCAGCCATCGCCAGTAACTCCTGATGACTACCTCGCTCTACAATTTTGCCATGGTTAAGCACCAGAATTTGATCGGAGTGGCGAATGGTACTTAGGCGGTGCGCAATGGCGATAACGGTTTTTTCTTCAAACAAACGGCCAACGGCTTTCTGGATTAGGTTTTCGGTTATGGAGTCCACAGAACTGGTGGCCTCATCTAACATCATCACTTGTCCGCCTTGGGCGACTGAGCGGGCAAAAGAAATCAATTGAGCTTGGCCCGCCGACAAATTACTACCACTATTCTTTAGCTCAAATTGGTACTGGCCCGGTAGCCCCAAAATAAAGTCGTGGGCATAAACGTATTCTGCGGCGTCAACTACGGCGTCGTCACTGATTTCGTCGGCGCCAAGGGAAATATTAAAATGGATATCTTGCTCAAACAGAAATACGTCCTGTTGCATCAGAGAAAACAAGTGCAACATGGCGTCTTTAGGAATGTTCGACAGCTCAATGCCGTTCAGAAGTATGCTGCCTTCATAGTCCATGTAGGTTTTACTCATGATACGCATGATGGTCGACTTGCCTGAGCCGGTGGTGCCCACTAATGCCAACTGTTCGCCCTTGTTGAGTAAGAAAGACACATCGTCCAAAACGTAAGGGCCTACGCCGCCATACCGGAAACGTACATTTTTGAACTCGAGCGTCTCGAAATGAGCAAGTTTTTCCTTGAGTGCTTCTGTTGGTAAAAGTATTTGTCCTTGTTCTTCAAGGTCTTCCACAAAAAGCTCTTCTATGTGCTCAAAAGCTGCAAAAGAACGCTGTATTGAGGCGATCTGCGAGGTAAAGTCCCGCAGTGGTACAAACACTTTTTCTAAAGTATTAATGAAGGCAATCAACACACCTAAACTGACAACGCCTTCGAGTACTTTACCTGAGCCATACCAAATAATTAGACCTATGGTGATGGTGGTGATACCGGTAATAATCGAAAACAAGGTGGCATCGTATTTATTGGTTTTTAATTGGGCACGCAGGAAATTTTCGGTGTAACCGTGATACTTAGATTCCACCTCTTGCTCGGCACCATACAATTGCACGGTTTTCACCCCTAACAAACACTCTTGCAAAAAGCCTGTGCCTTTTGCTAAAGATGAGCGGGTGATGGCATACATTTCACGCAGGCGATTGCGCACATACTGGGTCAGCATTAACACTGGAGGAAACACCAGCAATATCAACAAGGCCAATTGCCAGTTGATGAAAAACATAAAGATCAGTACCGCCACAGTATTGATGGAGTCTTTCACTAAACTCAACACACCCAGCACGAAGGATTCACCTATGACTTCAAGGTCGCTGGTTAATCGAGACAATGTGACACCCGTGGGCGTTTTGTCGTAATAGGTTCTGGGTAGTTTTAAAATACGCTCAAACAAGGCCATACGAATATCGAAAACTGCCTTTTGGCCAGTCAGGCGTAAGCAATAGGTGTACACGGAATCGGCAATATAATTGACCACCAATACCACCAACATAATGCCAATCAACCACATCAACCCAGCGTATTTACCCGGCGTGAGATGCTCATCAATTACTTGGATCACCAACCAAGGAAACAACAAATTGGCTGCCACCGATATCGGCATCATTAGTAATCCAATGATGGCGGTATTTTTGTAGCGTGCTGCAAAGTGAAAGAAATGTTTAAGGTATTGCAGATCAGGAGATTTAATCATGCCACTGTCTCCGTCTCATGTTGCTGTAATTCCCACGTCTGGCGATAATAACTTGAAGACTCAAGTAGTTCGACGTGCTTACCACGAGCGATGATTTCACCCTGTTCCAATACTAAAATTTTGTCCATGTATTCCAGCGCGCTAACGCGGTGAGACACCACCAACAAACTCTGCCCTTGAATGCGATTGAATACTCCTTTTAGAATGGTGCGCTCGGTTTCGTAGTCCACAGCCGACAACACATTGTCCATAATGATAAGGTCGCTGGGGGTAAGCAAAGCCCGGGCGATGCTCAAGCGTTGTTTTTGTCCACCCGACAGCATGATCCCTTTCTCACCTACTAGAGTTTGGTCGCCGTCGCCAAAACGCTTCACATCATCGCTTAATTGGCTAAGTTCGAGCACTTCATCTACGTCCAAAACTCTCGCTGCTTGGCCTTGTTGTTTGGCTCCGAATTTAACATTTTCAGAAATCGTATCGGAAAACAGAAAAGGATCTTGGGTAATAGTGCGCACATAGCTGCGCCAATCCTGACGGGACATTTGGGTAATATCTTTGCTACCCCAAAATATTTTCCCCGACTCAACTGACAAGTGATGATTCAAACAATTCACTAAGGTACTTTTACCCGAACCAATGCTGCCCAATACGCCCACTTTCTGGCCGGATTCAATGGAGAAATTAAGGTTTTTTAGTATCAGTTCACTAGGATCACCTTTTGAACTTGGGTAACGATAACTGAGATTTTGTACCAACAGGGTTGATCCGCGCAATGAGGATTTTTCAGCGTTGTCCATTCTCAACCTATCAGTGTATGGCACTTCATTATTGAGAATGTTCTGCACACTATCAATACTGATCATGCCCATTTGATAAACCGTGGCAATTCGCCCTAAGTGCATCAACGGTAGAGCCAACAGTACAGAGTAGGACAAAAAGGCGGTAATTTCGCCAATGGTCAGTTTTGCCTGTAAAAGATAATATCCGCCCAGTCCCAAAATCAGCACTTTCATAAAATGGTTAGCGTAATCCAAAATGGGCATAAAAAAGGTTTGGATTTTGGCGATTTGCATAGTGCAATCAAACAGGCGGCGATTTACCTGTTCTACTTCGCTGGTGACCCAACCGCCCATTTGCTGATTTTTAATTAGGTCGATGCCCGATAAGTAATTCATTAACTGCTCGGACAAATTCTGCAAACGTATCAATCGCTGCGCATGTAAGGCGCGCAATTTTCTAAAACCAAGCCAGAAAATAACAGAAGCAAAAACGATGGGGATCACAGAGTACAAGGTGAGTTGTGGAGAGATCCTCCACATCCAAATCGGCGTAAGTGACAGTGCAAACAAAATATTAAACAGCTGTAAAAAACCAATACCATAAAACAGCCGAATGCCATTGAGGTCATTATTGATAATGGATATCAGTTTGCCAGACGCATAACGCTCGTGAAAGGTTGAAGGCAGACGATTTAAACGATGAAATACATCATTTTTCAGGGCCGCTTCGGTAATTCGTCCTGGGTTTAACGAGTACATTCGCGACAGAATGCGCACCACTACCATGATCACCGACAGCGCAATCACCCACTGCACGTTTTCAAGCAACCCCTCTTTTGACTCTGTCGTTGCTTGGTTGAGTAAATCTACGGCAAGTTGAATATAGCGGGGAATTTCCACTTGCAGATAATTCACTACAAAAATACACACGATCGCAAATAAATAGGAATATTTATTCAACATTAAATAGTGAATGATGAATTTTGATTTAGTCATTGTTGTTAGAGCCCTGGTGACTGATTGATGCATATCGCCCAAGGCAGGCGTCGATAATTAGCTGTCTTGGGTCTCCTTGTTCACTCAATTGCTCAAGCAACCATGCATTGACTAAATTAAAAATATCGTTCCTAGCCCCAAAAATGCCACAAAGCCAACAATATCGGTGACTGTGGTTAAAATAACTGAGCCAGAAAGGGCAGGGTCAATTTTATATTTGTCGAGGATCACCGGCACAAATACCCCGGCCAATGCTGCTGCAATGATATTCAGAAAAATAGCGATACCAATCACCATGCCTAATAAAGGATCGTTAAACCACAGTAGCGCAACAACGCCAATAACCACTGCCCAGATCGCACCATTTAAACCGCCCACTTTAAATTCTTTAGAAAGTAAAGCGCCAACGTTGGCTGAGGTGACTTGCTTAAGGGCCAGACCACGAATAATAAGTGTTAGTGTTTGGCTACCGGCAATGCCTCCCATACTCGCCACTACTGGCATCAAAACCGCTAAAGCGACCACTTGTTGAATAGTTGCTTCAAACATGCCAATAAAAGCACTGGCTACAAAGGCGGTAAGCAGGTTGATACCTAGCCATATAGCTCTTGCTTTGGCGCTTTTGCGTACGGGTGAGAATAAATCTTCGTCCTCATCCATACCAGCGCTAGCCATTATTTGCCCTTCATAATATTCCTGCATCAATTCGCCGGCCGTTGTAGCGTCAATTCGACCAATGAGCTTTTCATTTTCATCCACGACAGGTAGGGCACCAAAACCAGATAACAACACTTCTTTGGCAACCAGTTGTCCTTCTTCGGTCGCACTAATGATCGGAAAATCATCTAATGATACATCGGCCAAAGGCAAATGTTCAGGTAAGGTATGCAACTTGGCTATAGGTACAGCTTCCGAAAAATGGCCTGAACGATTGATCAAAAATATCATGTCAGTATGACGAGGCACTTCGCGGCGAATTAAGCGCAATCCGTCACGCACTTTGGCATTGATGGGTAAAACTAAAAAGTCATGAGAAATCCAATGGCCTATTTGTTCCTCAGGGTACTGGTCTGCTTCGGTATAATATTGCTTTTGTAGCCTGTCTAAGGCGGTATAGGCGCGTTCGAATAATTCTTGAGGTAAAGAGTCTGCTAGTTCGAGCAAATCTTCAGCATCAATATCTGTAAACAAAATATCCCATTGCTCTGGCTCCGTGGCACTGATCAATACAGCCCTAGGATCACCACGCATCTCAATTAATACATCAAGCTTTTTATGATCGGGTATGGTTTGCCAAAGAATAGTCCTTTCTTGAATCGGTAAAGATTCAAGTAAAAGGGCAAGCTCAACTTCATCAGCTTGAGCAAGAACGGTTGCAGTGTCACTTGTTTCTGAATACAAGTCTGACTGGTTTATAACTTCTTCAATTCTGTCTGTCAAAGCATCTGACATAGTTTCGACTCCTGAATTTTTAGACTGCAGTTAGCTGTGTGGCACTAGACGAGAGTATGGGGCTAAAAGTCACAAACCTGAAGGGGCAAATTACTAGATATATTTTGAGTTCACTCTATTTAAGTGAACTCAAAACCTTATCCTCAAGATGATTTTTGGTCTTTTTTGTCCATTTTTTGCTGTTCTCTTTGTGCGGCACTCACTGAATTCTGTGGCTTAATTTAACAAAACACTCAATGTGCATATGTGCCAATATCCTAACCTATAGGAATGAATTACAATAGGTATCTCGTTAATTATCAATTAACTAAGGTTGTCCCACCATCCACTGGAATAATTTGTCCAGTGATGAATGCACCAGCTTGGCTGGCCAGCATAATGGCAACGCCTGCGATATCACTTGGCTCTCCCCAACGTCTCATTGGAATAGTTTGTAGCTCTTCTTCAAAAGCGGCTTGATCGGTACTCAGAAATTCGGTCATCTTTGAGTAAAACCGCCCTGGTGCAATGGCATTGACACGAATATGTGACGCTGCTAATTCAGTGGCTAAGACTCTTGTTACCTGATGAATCGCTGATTTTGATACGGCATAACTAAAGGTATCTAGGCCATTACCCAAGATCCCAGCAATGGAACCTATGTTAATAACAGTAGAGGTATTTTGTGCACTGGCGTTTTTAGATAGTAGAGGAGTCAATGCTTGAGTTAGAAAAAACGGGCTCTTAACATTGATGTCCATGACCTTGTCCCAGCCCTTTTCTGGAAACTCACTAAAAGGAGCTCCCCAAGCGGTTCCAGCATTGTTTACCAAAACATCAAGGTGATCTTCACGTTGTTTAATTTTCCGCACTAACTCGCTTAATCCTTCACTAGTCGACGCATCGCCAGGTAAAGCAATACACTCACCAAACTGGCTGAGTTCTTCGGCGGCAGCAATACAGGCATCAGCTTTACGACCTGTGATGTATACACGTTTTGCCCCTGCTTCGAGAAAGCCTTGGGCCATAAAGGCACCTAAACCGCGATAACCACCGGTAATAACACAGATTTTTTGTTGCATAGAGAATAGATTTTCAAACATTTAACGCTCTCCTTAAAATATCAAGTTAACTTACCAAAGAAATCGCGCTAAAGAATATTTTTTAGAGTGATGATCAATAACGCATAAACATTTGGGGGATAAGGTCGTTAAAGAGGTACTGTGGTGTCGAATGACCAACAAATTATTTGGGTATTAATCAATAAGCTGAGTCATATTTCACGTAATTTGAAATTTAAAGACGGTTTAAGCTTACTTATTGTTTTTTATGACAAGCTAATTAGTGAATATTGCTGCATGATCTAATCTTGACTGAGATAAAAGTTTGCATCTAAACCACTGATAATTTCCAGAACAGTACTCAGAAATAACTCAACCAACACACTTATATTTTATTTTGTTTTAGTAGACACCAAATCTGACACCCGTAATCAAAGGGCATTTTTTAGACCCTAAAAAGGACACCATACTATGCCCACTCTGTTTAGTTCGATTCGTATTAGGATAATGATTGGCTATGCTGCTATTTTACTGGTTACCCTAGTGGCTGCCATTATTCTTACTAGCAGCAGTAAATTTGTGCAGGGTAAAGTAGGAAGTTTCGTGCAGCAAACCCTACCAGCGTTGAATAATATTAATATTATGCAGACGACCTCTAAAGAATTAGTGCTCAAAGGATATTCTCTTTACGGCACCACACTTTCTCCCAAGGAATTTCAAATTGTCAGACAGCAATTACAACAGCAGTTGGATAGTGCAAATAAGCAGTTAATAAGTTTATCTTCTAATAATCAGGTGGATGCCAGCATTGAAAAGGTCAAAGTAGCCCTGACCAGTTTGTACAAGGTGATGAATCAATCAAATGTTGACTGGGACTTGGCTCGGGAACACTTAATGACTCTTGACCAACAGGCAGCAAAACTAACCAAAGAGTTGGATAAACTCCGGGATATTATTGCAACAGAAACCGGCAATAGTGTCGATGAAATAGACCAGCAACTGGATACGGGTCTTATAATCGTTATGGTGTTAGTGACTGTGCTCATTTTGGTCGCTGTGGGTGCCTACCTGATATCCCAAAAGCAAATTTCTCAACCTATAGTGTCATTGGCTAAACAATTGGATTTACTCTCAAGTCACAGAGACTTGACTAAAACCCTAGCAGTTCACTCGACCTTGGAAGTGGGTAGCATGTCTGGCAGCATAAATGGATTACTTAGAATGTTTCAATCGGGTATGACCGATGTTAACCAAGCCATAAGCAGCATAGATGAGTCAGTGAAACAACTTGGAACCAGCACGCAGCGCTCAAGTGCAACTGTTGGACAACTACAAACCGACATAGAAACTTTGGTGCAACTCATGGCCAGACTTGAGCAGGACATGCAGCAAAGTTTGGAATGTTCTGAATCTGCAGCGGATCAAGCCAAGCATGGTGCCGACAGCATGGCACAAGGACAGCAAAAAGTGCAGGAAACGGCCAGTAGCATCGGTGAGCTTGCTCAGGATATCGAAATGACCGCTGAAAAATTATTGACGCTACAAACGGCCGGTAATCAAGTCTCCAATGTGGTTAAAACCATAGCTGATATTGCCTCTCAAACGAACCTCTTGGCCTTAAATGCCGCTATTGAAGCAGCACGAGCCGGTGAGTCGGGTAGAGGTTTTGCCGTAGTGGCAGATGAAGTTAGAACTCTGGCTATTCGTACTCAGCAATCTACCGATGAAATTAATACCATGTTGGCAAATATAGTGGGTTCAATCCAAACAGCCGTCACCAATATGGATTCTAATCAAGGCAAAGCCAAGAAATCTGTGGATCTGGCAAATGATTTGGTTGAGACACTTGAGACAGGGCGCAACAGCATATTGTCGCTGGTTAAAGTCAGTAACGAAGCGGCACAATTAGCAGCCAACTCTAAGGATATTTCTGTTGACGTACGTGAACAAGTGCAAGCTTTTAAGCACCTTGGTGACGACGTATCTGAAGGTAATGCCAGTAATTCTAAAGCCTCAAATTCACTGGCACAGCTGGCTGCGAGTTTAACTAAGACTCTGGCGCAATTTAAATTTTAGTAGTATACAGCAGATTTTTGATGTCTAGAAAACGCAGTGTTTAAGTGTCATTTTTGCAAAGCGTTATGACTGAAACGCAAGTGAGTTTGTTTTAATAGCAATGCTTTTTGTGATCACTCAATGATTACCGTACCCGAATCATGCATTGAGGTGTAATTTATAAAACCACTGAAGAACTCATTATTGTCTAAATCATCTAATACGCTATCTAACTGTGACTTTAATCTCAATCCCTCTTTGGTATTTGCCACTGCTAAACTAGCGGGTACTATGCCCATTTTTTTATAATATATATTCTCAATATTTAACGCTTTAATGGCACTCATGGTTGACATTCTCTCGAATAAGATCACATTCAAGCGGCCAAGGGCTAACATTTTAACTAGCTGCTCTAAGTTACTTACTTCTACAAATTTTATGACTGGCACATTGACTATCTCTGCCAAAAATTCTGCATTACCGATAAGTGTGCCAATACTGCCATCAGGTAATTGTTCAATATTGAAACAATCTTTATTTAGAGCAAAAATGTCTACATAAGTATTAATATGCCAATTGAGTTCGGTGGCGTATTCATAGAATGCCTGAGTTTCTAATTGATAAGGCGTCAAACCAATGAGTTTTACGCGTCTACTTTCTAAATCTCTTTTAGCTCTACCGTAAGTCATAATATGGAAGTTAAATTGCAGATTTTCCCTTGACGATACGGTATTCAGCATGTCGACCACTAGACCGCTGCCATCTTCATTAATTAATGGCGGAAAGGGTTCAAGCCCAACATCTATTTCCCATGAGTAACTTAGCTGGCTATATGAAATGAAAAAGTAAGTGCTGGCAACACAGAATATGTGTACTAATTTATCCACAAAACTTTCCAAGGTGTTTTTGTTAGTACAACAATATGCTCGGTGGCCAAAGCAAACAAGTATTTTGTAGTTTTAGTTTCTATGAAAATCAAAGAGTTATTAACCTCTCAAGAGAGGTGAACCATAGTGACAAGGCAATGGTAGGCAGAGAAGTGAGATACAGAAAATTGCGTGCTGTGGATTGTAGCTAAACTTATACCCATCCTGCATAGCGACGCCTTGTGCAAAAATGGCTGGTGCTTTCTGAGAGGTCACTTATTTATGTTGACTAGTATTAGGGCGTCCTAAGACGCCCTTCAATTTAAAATCAATATTTGAGAATTAACCCTTAATAAAAACGAACCTTGGCTTCAATCCCAAAAATACGTGGTTGATTCACAATACCAGTTAAGTTATTGAAATCTATAGCACCTTTGGTGTTTTCTTGGTCTGTTATGTTACGTCCAAATAAGGCGATGCTGTAATCATCAGCAAAGTTTTCATAGGCGATCCTTAGGCCACCTTCAAAGTTATTTTTCGTTTTGAACTCAATTGAATCATATAGAAACAAGTTGGTTTCGCCTTGAAATGCCCAATCAGTGTAGATAGATATCTCTGCATCGTCGCCTACCGGAAAACCGTAACGTGCTGTGAAGTTGAAGATAGTTTCAGGCGCTTGTGGAAACGGATTGCCATCAATAAATACGGCAAATCCATCTGAACTAGGATCAAGCACGGTACAATTACCGGCAAAGTTGAAACCAGCATTAGCACCACATGGTAAAACCGTTAAGGAGTCATCTTTAATTTCAGTATGGTTATAACTGTATCCAGCTGTTAGGGTTAAATAGTCAGTGGCCAAATATTGGGCGTCGATTTCAAAACCATAACCTGTGCCTTTATCAGCATTAATCAGTGCGGTGTTATTGGAGCCACCACCAATGGCTGAAAATTGGATATCGTCAATTTGGTAATAAAATGCCGCAACATTCAGGCGTAACGTATCATTTAATAAGTCTGTTTTTGTACCGACTTCAAAAGAATTGATGGTTTCCGAATCAGCTACTGAAGGCGAACCTTCAAATGCTACATCACGTCCCTGAATGGTTTGCGCGCGAAAACCATTAGCTAATCGACCGAACACTGAGGTGTCTTTATCGATTTTGTAGTTGGCACTTAGCTCCCAACTGACTTGTCCGTCATCAACATTAATATCAGCATAATCTTGAACTGAAGCAGCGCCTATGACTAATGCAAAACCATTGACATTTTGTTCGCCGACAATAAGTGATTTGTCATCTTTGGTGTAGCGCACGCCACCGGTAATGTTTAATTTTTCATTCACGTCATAAGATGTTTGGCCAAACACTGCCCATGTAGTGTTGTCGTGAAATACTGTAGTGGCACCAAAAAAGCCATCAATGCTGGTCACATTAAAAGATGACTCATAATAAAAAGCACCCACCTGCCAACTTAATGGGTTAGTGGTGTCACTGGCAAGTCGAAATTCTTGAGTAAACTGTTCTAGGTCGTCCAAATTATCTTGAGTCACTGCACTAAAAGCAATGTTGCCAGGAAAAGTCAGCTCAGTGGTGCCGTCACCATTGATATCTGCTGCTTCCGATAGCGTAACACCGCCATCTATGTCACCTAAACTAGAGCCCTGTGCATTTTCAAAAGCTGTGATACTGGTAAAGTCCATATCTTCTAGGCCAAATTCCAGCTTTAACGAGGCTCCATAATTTTCATATGTTTGTGGATTATTGTCAGGGCCATTACCATCAATATCTCCGTCGTAATAGACTGAGTCGCGAGCAAAGTTTTGGTTTAAGTCATTACTACCTTTAGTTAAAATATTGGCTCTAAAAACAGACGCTGTGCCGTCAAGTTCGCGGCCGTGCACGCTCAACAAGGCTGAGAAATCTTCAGATGGTGTATAAGCCAATTGTCCGCGCCATGCTTTTTCATCGAAGCCGCCCATGGCGTCTTTCTGACCCGTAAAATTGTTATCAATCCAATCATCTCGGTCTTGAGACAATACTGAGAAACGACCCGCTAAATCTTCACCAAGGCTACCACCGACAGCACCTTCAAAATTAACAGTACCTAAGTTACCGACTCCCAGCTTTGCATAGGCGTCAAAATCATCGCTAGGCTTAACCGAGTCGAATTTTATGATACCGGCAGTGGTGTTACGGCCAAACAAAGTACCTTGGGGGCCACGAAGCACTTCAACTTGTGCAATATCAAACAAAGGAAAACTTTTTAGTATCACGTTTTCTTTAACGACATCGTCCATCACAATAGAAACAGGTTGCGACGCTGCTAGGTCAAAATCGGTATTACCCAGTCCGCGAATATAAAATCGCGGAGCTACGCGACCGTTAGATGATTCTGCATATAGGCCCGGAACGCGGACGGCTAGCGCTATAATGTCTTCTCCACCAGAAAAAATGTTCTCAAATTGTTCACCATGTAATGTGGCGATAGAAATTGGCACATCTTGAATACTTTGGGTGCGTTTTTGAGCCGTAACGGTAATTGATTCTAAGGCACGTTCGCTTTCTTTAGCTACCTGTGCAAAAGAGACTTGGCTAAGAAGTGCTGTGTGGATTGCGATAACTAAAGCGCTTTTCGTTAATGTTTTCATGTGTGTCCAGTAGTCGTATTAATTAAAATTATATGGTCATTTTAATAGGTAGGTTTTGTTTACAATAGTGTCTGTTGCACTATTTGGATGGAGTATAGCAAACTATTTTGGGTATTGAATTTGTGTATCGTGTAGTCGATTATGCTAATTTTTTGTGTTTGTTTAAAAACTAGAAAGTAATCTGCAATTATCTAAACTAGTGATAGTTAACAGATTGATGATTAACTTTAGGAAAACCTATGGCTGTGAACAAAACCCACCTAACACAAATGAGCGTATTAGACTTTGTGCAATCAGTTGAAAACAAGCAACGTAAAACCGACGCTCTTGCTTTGTTAGACATTTTTGCCCAAGTAACAAAACAAAAAGCAGAGCTTTGGGGTAGTAGTATCATTGGTTTTGGTACCTACAGCTATCAAACCGCAGATAAAAAACGACATCAGTTTATGCGTACTGGGTTTTCGCCTCGTAAGCAAAATCTAGCGTTATATATAATGGTGGGATTTAGTCAGTTTGAAGAAAAGATGCAACAACTTGGTAAATTTAAAACGGGTAAATCTTGTTTATATATCAATAAATTAAGTGATGTGAATGAGCAGGTGTTGCGTGAACTCATTCAACTATCATTAGATGAAATGGCTCGTCGATACCCAGATTGAATTTGAGCTTCATGTGGATCATTCATTAAATGGTAAAAAGTAAGTTACCAATATTTTCTTTTCGACAGAAAAAAATCAATAAAAGCACGAACCTTAGGTTGTTCAAGCTTTACTTGATGATAATAAATATAAATTTCAGCAGATGAATACCAATATTTCTCCAAAACGGGTACCAATTGATGATTGGCGAGATAGTCTTTAATATCATGGTTATCAACTAAAGCATTGATTAATCCTAAACCTTGTACAGCAAATTTAGATTGTCCTGCAACAGTTTTCATTGGCGCTTCTAAAATGACAAATTCCATCTCTTGTTGTTTACTATTAGCGACCTTATTAACTACCAATGCATTGCAAGGATGACTGTGTGGATGACTAATGACCTGGTGATTTGTTAGTTCATCGGGTGATGAAGGAATGCCAAACTTAACCAAGTAATCGGGGGAAGCAAATATACCTAATTGCGCTTTCCATAGGGATCTACGTTTAAGCGACGGGTGTTTCAAACCCAAGTAGTCATCTATTCCCCAATAAATATCGTAGGGGTTTTTATCAATATTAATAATGCTTTCTTGTACTTCAAAAACCAGTTCAATATTTGGATAACGGTGATGAAATTCCGCTAACCAAGGAAAAACCGTTTCATCGTAAGTTTGTGATGACTGAGTAATAACATTAAGCGTACCTGAAAATTCTCCTTTTCGTGATTCAAGCCAATGATCTAGAGCTTCATGTTGTTCCAGTATTTTTTGTACTCGAATAAAAAACTCTTCTCCAAACTGGGTCAATCTAATCTTACGGGTACTGCGCTCAAATAGGGGCTCTGCCAATCGTTTTTCAAGTTGTGAAATTTGTTTACTCATTGCCATCGGCGTTTGCCCTTGAGTATTGGCTGCAAGTGTAAAACTTTGATGTTTAGCCACTAGAGCAAAAGCATTGAGCGTTTCTGTTTTAAACATAAGAATATCTTTATAATCTTTTGGTTTACTATATTTAAAGTGATATACCATTAATTTACAAGAGTTTTCCCTTTACACTTATTCCAACATCTAAAGTCACAAAGTGAAAAGCAATATGGCGTATTTAGAATATTTATTATGGGGCTATTTTATCCTCAATCCTGTTTACATTTATTTGACCTATAAACATGAAAAACAAAGCGTTATTGCTCAGCCAGAAAAACGCGTAGTAATGTATCGTTCTTGGATATTACATCTTTGGTTACCAGTGTTGATATTAATGGTACTACTTAACCAATCCGAAATTTCACTAAATGATATTGGCTTACAATGGCATTGGGATCTGGCTAATCTGCTTAGTGCAGCAGGATTGTTAATGCTTTGCGGATATTTTTTATTTTCACTCAATAAACTGCATAAAAACACTGATGACCACCAAGGGCTCAGAAAACAAATTGCTTATATTCAATGGATGACTCCGTCCACAGCCAAAGAAGCTCGTTATTTCATTTTTGGGTTGTCTATTTCTGCGGGTATTTGTGAAGAGATACTGTTTAGAGGCTATCTAATGCTGGTGTTAGGGGATTATTTTCCGACTTATGCAGTAGTTTTAATTTCAAGCCTAGCATTTGGTTTACCGCATATTTACCAAGGTCCTATGCATATAATTAGAACGGCAATTGTGGGAGCGACTATGGCTTTGATTTATATTTTTACGGACTCAATCATTATTCCCATTCTTTTACATGCTGTGTTCGACATGTATGGCGGAGCAATGGCGTATATTGTTTTCTTAAACGAGCCACAGCAAGTAACTGATGAAAACACCTGCAACGAATCTTAGGTGGTACAGGTTTTTTAATAAATCAGACTTTTTTGAAGAAGCAGTTTTAGGCTTTGGGGTAACGTTTTTGGATGCGTTGCTTCCATGCTTTGGTGACTGACAATCGCCATAGATAATTTAGGCTAAAATACCCCACAGCGCTAAAAAATATCGAACAGATCAGGCATCCTACCAAAAACGCGGGGCCAATAGTTTCAATACTTTGCACCACCCAGTCCCAATTTAACTGAAAACTAAATTTTCTTTCTGGTGAGCCCATTACCGTAGTGCCGACCAAATAAGCACCGTAGAAAATAGGTGGCATAGTGAAAGGGTTAGTGATCCAAACCGTAGCCACCGATAACGGCAGGTTAACACGAAGGGGTATTGCCATAGCAGCGGCTAACCACATTTGAAAAGGTACCGGCCAAAATGCGAAAAACAATCCCACTGCAAACGCCCCTGATGCTGAGCGTCTATTTAAATGCCAAAGATTAGGATCGTGTAGCAAAGTACCGAAAACAGATAGAATTTTCTGTTCTTTGATTTTTTGGGGACTTGGCAAGAATCGTTTAATAAACTTTTTCAGAATAGTTCTCTATACTTTAATTTCGTGCAGCAACGGACGGCATATACCAGTTACTATGGACAGTAAACTTTTCAGTTTTATTGCAGCGTCGTTCACTAGTTTATTGTGGACTAGCCTGCCTTCCATCATTATCACTTTTTTACTATTAATTTTTGCTTGCCTAATCATTAGAAAATATCAACACCTTGGTTATTTTCTTCTCGGCATAGTCTGGATGGCGAGTGTAGGGCATTGGCAATGCTATTTGCAACTATCTTCAGAACAAACTAGTCAGCCAGTACAAATAATAGGCAAGGTCAGTAGTTTGGTGATTACTGAGCAAAATATACGTTTTAACCTAAATGTTACTCGGATTGAAGATCAACCGCTATTTTTCTCTAAAATTTTTCGTTTAAGTTGGCGAGCCCCGGCGTGGCAGGTGCAACAGGGTCAACAGGTTAAACTTTTAGTGAAAGTTAAACCCCCTCATGGTTTGGCTAATGAAGCAGGTTTTAATTATCAACAATGGTTGTTTAGTGAGGGGATAATTGCCACAGGTTATGTCAAACCACATGTTGATAATCACCTGATTGACCATGGTATAAGCATCCGCCAGTCGTTACTAAATAAAACCTTAGCCTTTGATTTACCCCATAGTTCTTGGTTAGCAGCGTTAACATTTGGTTATCGAGGATTGTTGCAACCGCAGGACTGGCACTTAGTACAAAAAACCGGTGTGGCACATCTTATTGCTATATCAGGTTTACATTTGGCCTTGGTCGCGAGTCTAAGTTATGTGTTGATAGCATGGATGGGGGGCGGGCTGATTAGTCGGTTTCATTCATTGCATTATATCAATTTACATAACATCGCTATGTTGTTGACACTTTTTAGCACTCTTGCATATTCGGCTTTAGCGGGTTTTGGGTTACCCACACTTAGAGCATGGTTGATGTTGCTGTTGTTTAGTACCTATTTTTTATGGCATAAAAACCTTGGGGCAAAAAGCTTAATTTTGTTGGGGCTTACGGGCTTTGTGGTACTTTTCCCACTGAGTATATTTGGATTGAGCTTTTGGTTAAGTTTTTCTGCGGTGATCATTATTTGCTTTGTATTTTGGCGCTGGCCGGTTAAAAAAGGTGGTTTTTCTTTGCCTACAATATTGTTAGGCATGCTCAAAGTACAGTTGTGTTTGACTGTATTGATGTTGCCACTAGTGGCATGGCAGTTTTCTTATATCTCAACCGTTTCGCCTGTGGTTAATCTAATCGCCGTTCCCCTAGTGACTATGATATTGGTGCCGCTTTGCTTAATGGCTGTGATCTGTTTAGCGTTTAATCCCGACTGGGCGTTAGCATTGTTTACTCTTGCTGATTTAATGCTCAGTTATGGTCTGATGTTTCTTAATTTTGCCTTAAAAATTGATGGGGCCTATTTCAATTTGGCAGCGTTACCTGTTGCTGTGTGGTGTTTAGTCTTTCTCTTTGTACTGTGTTGTTGTTTGCCCTCGTTTTGGTTAAATAAAAAATACTTATGGCTATTGTTACTGCCTCTAGCTAGTCATGTATTGACGCCACAAACGAATACTTGGCAGATAGATATACTCGATGTGGGGCAGGGTGTGGCGGTATTAATCAGCAAAAATAATCGAGTCATTATTTACGATGTGGGTGCAAGTTATCCGTCTGGCTTCAATATGGCCGACAGTGTGTTGTTACCTATTTTACAAGCTAGGGGATTCTCTAAAGTCGACTTAGTCTTTATTAGCCATGGAGATAACGATCATGGGGGCAGTTTGCCGCAGTTGCTTGAAGGCATTCAAGTCACTCAGGTTTTGACCAATCAAGATAGTTGTCAGCAAGATCTTGATATGGATTGGCAAGGTTTGAGTATTAAAGCGCTATGGCCAGACAATGCGCTTAAGTACAACGACAATAATGGCTCATGTGTCATTAAAATATCAGACCAGTATCACAGTATTCTATTACCAGGTGATATTGATAAAAGTATTGAGAAACAGTTGCTGGATTTATATCCAGAGCTATTACAAGCCAATATTTTACTGGCACCACATCACGGCAGTAATACCTCTTCTTCTAGTGAGTTTATTGAAACCGTTGGCGCGCAATATGTGATATTTAGTCAGGGTTTTATGAATCGTTGGGATTTTCCTAGACAAGAGGTCATTGACCGATATCAGGCTTTAAATCCAACGCTATTTTCAACATCTAGTTCAGGTCAAGTGTCATTTTATGTTGAGAATAATTCCTTAGCACCCTTAACCGTTAAAACCTTTAGAAACGATATTTATCCATATTGGTATGCTAATTGACCATATTAGTGTGCAAATTGAAGTGAGTGTAAAAGGTATTTAACAAATTATCTTATTGATAGTTGGGGAATTTCGCCCTACCAGTTACACTAGCTAGGTTTTTAAACTTCATCAGATAATAGTCATTTAATGAGCAAACAGAGCAATTTAGACAGAAAAACTCCACATAGCATTTTTAAGCGTTTTCGGGTCTACCTGAAAGATTTTAAGCTAGCATTTGCGGTGGCTATTATTGGTATGGTTGGCTATTCGGTGATTGATGTATTGGTTTTATCGCAACTTGAAACGTTAGTCGATGACAGCCTAGGACAAGGCAATTACGAATATTTACGTTTAGCGGCTTATTTTATTGTACCCATCTTTATTTTAAGAGGCATATTAAATTTTCTGGGTGCCTATTCGGTTTCATGGATTGGTAACCATGTGGTGATGCGCATGCGGCAACAATTATTTAGCCGCTATATTCATCTTCCTGTTGAGTTTCACGATCGCAACAGCACTGGCCAGTTAATATCTAAAGTGATTTATGACACCGAGCAGGTAGCTAATGCGTCAAGTAAGGCATTGATCATACTGGTGCGTGAAGGGGCATTAGTCATAGGCTTATTAATTGCGATGTTTTATAAATCTTGGCAGTTGTCACTGATTTTCATCTTAATTGGTCCATTAGTCGCTGTCATCGTTTCTGTGGTCAGTAAACGTTTTAGATTAGTCAGTAAACGTATTCAAGATGCAATGGGGGGCTTAACTTCCTCCGTTGAACAAGTGTTAAAAGGCCACAAAGTAGTATTGATGTTTGGCGGACAAGATATAGAAAATACGTCTTTCGCTGACAAAAATAACCACAATCGTCAGCAAAATATGAAGTTGATAGTGGCAAAAATTCTCAGTGTATCTTCTATTCAGGTGATTGCTTCGGTTGCTTTGGCAGTTGTGCTTTATGTGGCTAGCACCCCAGGCTTAGTGGATTCGTTAACCCCAGGCGTGTTTGTTAGTGTGGTGGTGTTTATGACCATGTTATTAAAACCTCTTAAAGAACTCACCACCGTCAATAGCGAATTTCAAAAAGGCATGGCGGCCTGTGTGAGTATTTTTGAGGTGTTAGATCAACAGATTGAACAAGATAAAGGCACGCAAAATATTACTCGGGTTCAGGGAAAAATTGAATTTAAGCATGTCACTTTTAGTTACCCGACTAAGAGTGAACCCGCCCTAAAAAACATTTCGTTTTCAGTCAAGCCTGGACAAACATTTGCGTTAGTCGGTCGTTCTGGTAGCGGTAAATCGACCATTTCGAGTTTGTTAACGCGTTTCTACGACAACCAGATTGGCGAAATACTTTTAGACGGTAAGTTGTTAAAAGATTTCCCGTTAAAAGGCTTACGCCAACAGTTTGCCTTAGTGTCGCAACATGTGGTGTTATTTAATGACACCATTGCCAATAACATCGCCTATGGATCTGCAGGTAAAGTGAGCCGCGAACAAATATTAGCTGCCGCTAAAACGGCCCATGTACTGGAATTTTTAGAACAACTACCCGAAGGCTTGGATACCTTAGTCGGTGAAAATGGCTTTATGTTATCTGGTGGTCAGCGCCAAAGGTTAGCTATTGCCCGCGCCTTATTATTAGATGCGCCAATATTAATATTAGACGAAGCCACGTCAGCTTTAGATACTGAGTCAGAACGATTGATCCAAGATGCCTTGGAACATCTACAACAAAATCGCACTAGCATAGTGGTAGCACACAGGTTATCGACGATCGAAAACGCCGATACCATTTTAGTCATTGAGGCAGGTGAAATTATCGAACAAGGCAATCATCAAAGTTTACTGGCGCAAAATGGCGCTTATTCACAATTGTATAATATGCAGTTTGGCGAGGAGCTAATAGTCAAGTGAGTTGGGTAGATAATATGTGGTACGCACCGAGTTGGTACCATTGGCCCATTATTTTATTGTTATTACCTTTAACTGGGCTATTTTGGTTGTTGTCTGCGCTGCGAAGACGCTTATTTCAACTAGGTATAAAGACGGCAGTTGATATTCCCGTGCCGGTAATTGTGGTGGGAAATATTAGCGTTGGGGGCAATGGAAAAACGCCTCTAGTGGTCTATCTGGCAAAGCGTTTAAGGCAAGAAGGTTATCGCCCAGGCGTATTAAGTCGAGGTTATGGTGGAAAAAATGCCAGCTATCCTATGACAGTTGAACCCAGCAGCATGGTAGATTTGGCAGGCGATGAAGCTATATTAATGCGCCGGCATATTAACAGCCCTTTAGTGGTGGATCCTGTTCGCCCAAGAGGGGCAATGGAACTGGTCGATAAGCATAAATGTAATGTGATTATTTGTGACGACGGTTTGCAGCATTATGCGTTAAATAGAGATATCGAAATTGTAGTAATGGATGGTCAAAGGCGCTGTGGCAATAAATTATTATTACCCGCAGGCCCTTTGCGCGAAGGTGAGTGGCGATTAGATACCGCTGATTTTTTAGTGTTAAATGGTGGCCTAGTCAGCAATGGTGAATATTTAATGTCTTTGGAAGCGGGCAAGTTGATAAACGTCAAACATCCCAATAAGAGCTTGTCCATAAGTAGTTTAACGTCGCCCGTTACTGCAATTGCCGGAATAGGCAATCCGCAACGTTTTTTTTCTTTGTTAGAAAAAAAGCAAGTTAAGCTAAAAGCCCAAATAAGTTTTGTCGATCATTATGTTTTTAGTGAAAAAGATATGCCTAGTGGTATGGTGATTATGACAGAAAAAGATGCAGTAAAATGCACCCAGATAGCACATGATGACTGTTGGTATTTACCTGTCAGTGCTAGATTAACGAGTCAATTTGAATTGCAGTTATTGCAACATTTGAAGCAAGTGACTGCAGATAAAAAACTAAGTAAGAGAAAATAATGGCCTTTGATAAAAAATTGTTAGATATTTTAGCCTGCCCAGTTTGCAAGGGTAAATTGTTATACCAAGACAAACAGGCGCAACTCATCTGTAAATTCGATCGTTTGGTTTATCCGATTCGGGAAAACATCCCAGTGTTATTGGAATCAGAAGCCAAACATGTGTCTAGCGACGAAATGGAACAACTGTTAAAAAACGACTAGCGCTAGGCGCTTGCTAACTTTTTTTGAATAGATTGAAGAGATTTAAGTATGCAATTTAGTGTCATTATTCCTGCACGATACGCCTCTAGTCGGTTTCCTGGTAAACCTTTAGTAGAAATACAAGGTAAGCCTATGGTGCAACATGTATATGAGCGTGCTCAAGAATCAGGGGCAAGTAAAATTTTAGTGGCTACCGACGACGTCAGAATAGCCAAAGCGGTAGATGACTTTGGTGGCAAATATTGCATGACGGGTGCGCACCACGAATCAGGCACAGAACGCTTGGCTGAAGTGGTTGATTTACAAAACATGTTGTCCCATGAATTAGTGGTTAATGTGCAAGGTGATGAACCTTTTATCCCTGCTGAAAATATTTTACAAGTGGCTGAAAATTTACATAATCATCAACAAGCTGAAATGGCGACATTAGCCGTTAGGATCACCGATGTAGAAGACGCCTTTAATCCTAATACTGTTAAGGTAATAATGGATAAGCAAGGTTATGCCATGTATTTCTCGCGCTCGACCATCCCTTACGATAGGGCCCGATTTCTTGACTCAGATAGTATTGATGAGATTGGCGACTTTTATTTTAGACATATAGGCATTTATGCTTATCGCGCCGGTTTTATTAAACAATATGTGAATATGTCACCATCAGGGTTAGAACAAATTGAATCTTTAGAACAACTTCGGGTGTTGTGGCATGGCGAAAAAATCCATGTTGAAGAAGCGAGAATTTCACCGCCTATTGGCATTGATACACCAGAAGATTTAGCTAGATTAATAGCAAGTCGCTCCCTTTAATCTCCATCATAAGGAATTTTTATGGCAACTGTAGTGATAACCGGCGCTAATCGTGGCATCGGTTTAGAGTTTGTAAAACAATATTTAGCTAAAGGTGACAAAGTGATTGCCCTTTGCCGCAATACTAGCGATGAACTTAGTCAAACAAAGGCCAAAGTGATCGATAAAGTGGATGTGGGTAACCCAGAGTGTTTACAAAAAATGCTGCCGACATTAAAAGATTTAAAAATTGATTTACTGATCAATAACGCAGGTGCATTGGCTGACGAAAGTCTAGACAATATGTCAGCGGCCACCATTGAATATCAGTTTAGAGTTAATTCAATGGGACCATTATTAGTCACTCAAATGCTCAGAAAACAACTGGTTAAAGGGGCAAAAGTGGCCTTGATCACGAGCCGTATGGGCTCGGTAACAGATAACACCTCTGGTGGTCGTTATGGTTACCGCATGTCAAAGGCTGCGTTAAATATAGCGGGAGTGTCTTTAGCTCATGATTTAAAAGATCAAGACGTCGCCGTGGCTTTGTTACATCCAGGTTATG
>Ga0115567_10001111_pt1 | contig 27016 bp, 19 predicted proteins | sample COGITO_mtgs_1204_2_FD_88679 | JGI IMG/M metagenome (GOLD analysis project Ga0115567, IMG submission 88679) | Pelagic marine microbial communities from North Sea - COGITO_mtgs_120412 | ecosystem: Environmental > Aquatic > Marine > Epipelagic | place: Germany:Helgoland, sampling site Kabeltonne... | reverse complement strand
TTGGTGATGAGTTTAAAGCACTTTATGTGACGGCTGAAAAAGAGCAGAAATTTGAGAAGCAGGTTAAAGCAAGAGATCTTTACTCTAGAATGATGAAGACTTTGGCGCAGACTGGCAATGGCTGGATGACGTTTAAAGATTCAAGTAATGCTAAATCTAATCAGACTGGCGAGCCACAGAACGTGATTCACCTTTCAAATCTTTGCACTGAAATCTTAGAAGTGACGTCTAAAGACGAAACCGCTGTTTGTAACTTAGGATCTGTAAACCTTTCAAACCACGTGGTGAATGGAAAGTTTGATTTCTCTAAGCTTGCTCAAACTGTTCAAGTTGCTGTGAAGTATCTTGATAAAGTAATTGATATCAACTTCTATCCTATCCTGAATGCCAAAGCCTCAAACAACAAGTGGAGACCTGTTGGGCTTGGTGTGATGGGACTTCAGGATGCTTTCTTCAAATTAGGACTCAACTATGACAGTAAAGAGGCTTTGGATCTTTCCACTAAAATCCAAGAAGAGATCTACTACTGGTCTTTAAAGACTTCTCATACAGTTGCAAAAAAAGAAGGAGCACACACTAACTTTAAAGAGACAAGAGCTGCTAAAGGTGACTTGCAGTTTGATCTTTGGGGAGTGACTCCGACAGACACAAAAAGATGGGACGCTTTAAAAGCTGACATAAAAAAAGATGGGCTTAGAAACTCTTTGATCATCGCAATTGCTCCAACAGCCACTATTGCAACTATCACTGGAGTTTACGAAGCCATTGAGCCACAGGTTTCAAACTACTTTAAGCGTGAAACTTTGTCTGGCGAGTTTATCCAAACCAACAAGTATCTTGCAAAAGCGCTTAAAGACGCAGGTCTTTGGACTGATGACATCAAAGCACAGATCAAAGCTGCTGAAGGATCCATTGGCGAAATTGAGGCTATTCCACAAGAGATCCGAACACTTTTTAGAACTGCTTGGGAGCTTCCGCAAAAATCCTTAGTTGATTTAGCAGCTGCACGTGGACCTTACATTGACCAGTCTCAATCACTAAACCTCTTTATTGAGAGCCCATCGATTGGAAAACTCTCTAGTATGTATATGTATGCTTGGGAAAAAGGAGTGAAAACGACTTATTACCTAAGATCACGCCCAGCAACTAGAATTTCTAAAACAAGTGGAGCCTCTGGTTCGAACACTTCAAGAGTAGAAGCCAAAGTTGAAGACAAAAAAGTCTTTACTGAAGCTGAAGCTTTAGCGTGTTCATTAGAAAACCCTGAAATCTGTGAGGCTTGCACTTAGGTGACAGGCCCTAAAGCGGTATGCAGCGCGTAACTTTTTATGTGCTCATTTTAAATTGATTTTTAGAAGAGAAAAACAAATAAAGCGGAGAAAACAAGATGTTATTAGATCCAGGATTCAACCTTACACTTAGACCAATGAAGTACCCTGTCTTTTTTGAGATGTACAAAGACGCGATTAAAAACACATGGAACGTAGACGAAGTCGACTTTTCAAACGATGTGACAGACTTGAGATCAAAGCTTTCTAAAGAAGAAACTTTTTTGATCAAAAGGCTAGTGGCTTTCTTTGCGACAGGTGACTCAATTGTGAGTAACAATTTAGTTCTTAACTTGTACAAACACATCAACTCACCTGAAGCCAGGCTTTATCTTTCACGTCAACTTTTTGAAGAGGCTTTGCACGTCCAGTTCTACCTCACACTATTAGACACTTACATTCCAGACCACTCTGAGCGTGAAGAGGCTTTTAAAGCTATTGAGACAATACCCTCTATCAAAGCTAAAGGTGACTTTTGTTTTAAATGGATGGACTCAATCAACCAACTAGAGGAGATCAACACTAAAGATGAACGCAGACAATTTCTATTAAACTTAATCTGCTTTGCTACTTGTATTGAGGGGCTTTTCTTCTTTGGGGCTTTTGCTTATGTTTACTTTTTAAGATCAAAAGGCCTTTTAAATGGTCTTGCCTCTGGAACAAACTGGGTGTTTAGAGATGAATCAGCTCATATTGATTTTGCATTCCAGGTTATGGAAACTGTGATCACTGAAGAGCCCGATTTGTTCGATGACAAAATGAAAGCAGACATCAGACTGATGCTTTCTGAGGCCATTGACTGCGAAATGAAATTTGCTAAAGAAATTCTAGATCAAGGCATAGCCGGTCTTTCTGAAAGAGATATGAAAACCTACTTGCAATTTGTTGCAGACCAAAGGTTTGAGCGTATGGGCATGGACAAGGTTTACAATGTTAAAAACCCATTCGGTTTTATGGAGCTTCAAGACACGCAAGAGCTTGCAAACTTTTTTGAAAGAAGGGTGTCGGCTTACCAAGTTGGAGTCACTGGAGATGTGTCTTTTGATGAAACTTTCTAAGACACCATCAGGTGCCAGGTAACATATGGTGTTTTCAAATAAAAAAACCAGCTTTTAAAAGCTGGTTTTTTTATGCTATAAATTGACTCTTCATTTAGTCAATTTTTAGTTTGCGCACAAGGCGGCCTTTTTTATCAACTATTTTAACCACATCACCTCTTTGAACTTTGACAACTTTCACATTCGAAGAACCATAAGAATCTTTCCATGCATGAGATGACTCTTCCTGATAATCTTCCCAATCTGATTTAGTAGCACGGCGGTGTCCATATCCTCTATGGCGTGGTTCTCTGTATGGCTGACTTTCGACTCTTTTAAAATCTTTGTGAAGTTGGTTTTGGCCATGTTGTTTCTGCCTAGCAACTTCAACAGTCTTGGAATCATCTCTTGAGATTTTAACTTCTAAAAGATCAACGCCGCCCCCTATTCCGCTTTGCCCTGAAAACTCCACTCCAATTACAGCAGAGCCTTTTTTAAAATTCAGTCTGCCCGCGACACCTGTTCTTATTCCTAAGCCTAGAGCTACGTCTGCTGAAACCTTTGCGTAAGTGCCAAGAAGTGATTCAGGGTTCTTGTTCAAGCCTAAGCCAAGAGCAGCTCCGTTTATATTAAAACCACTCACTCCAAGTCCAAGGCCAACACCTTTTACTGAGATCTTTAAGGGAATTTTAGTTACGCTGCTGTCAGTGTAACTAAAACAAGAAAGCACTCCTGTACCTTTGGCTCGTGTGAAGCCTCCAATAATTCTTACTGACCTTCCCTTGGCATTAAAAGAAATGTTACAGTTATAGAGGTAGTTTACAGCTTTTGCATCGGCCTTATGGCTTGGCAAGCTTGATAAAGAAAACGAAATAGTCAGAACACATAAGCTGTTCATGATTGTTTTAAACATTTTTAGATCCTTTGTGAGCTTCAAGGGGTATCTAGATGGAGGCAGAGAGTCAAAAAATGTCTTTTAGAATTTGTAGAACTATATTTTTTATATTGATGGCCCTCCAAACTGTATTATCTTTTGACACTTTTGCTGCTCAAACTAAAAAACAACCTCTTTCGATTGTCTTTACTGGTGGAAGTTCATTGGGAGCTTATCAAGCCGGCTTCTTTTACCAGATCAATAAAAATCTAAAAAGATCAAACTCTTCCCTTAAAATCAAAAGCCTCAGTGGTTCATCTGCGGGTGCTATAAATGCTTTTCTTGGTGTCTATGACGTCTGCTCTAACCAAGAGACCCGTCCAGAAAACAGTTTAAGCTTTAATGTCTGGAAGCAATTCACGTTAGCGAATCTATACTCCTCCAATAAAAAGCAAAATTCAGCACTGCTTACAAAAATCTATGTCAGCAGTCTGCTTCAAGAAACCAAAGACCTGTGGAGCAGAGGCTTTTCTAAAGACTGCGATCTTATACTTAACTTTTCGGCCACAAGAGTAAACTCACAAATTGTAAAACTAAACGGCCTGCTTTTAAGTAGAGCTGAAGAGACTTTCAGCATTCGTGTAAAAGGACACGGCCTAGGTAGACCACCTGAGTTAAGCAATGTTTTAAAAATAACAGGCTCTAAGCATACTAATCTTTTGAACTTTGAAAAAAATAATTTTGAACGTAACTTTTCAGTTCTATCAAGTTTGATCACTGCCAGTGCTTCATTTCCTTATTTTTTTTCACCCGTCACAATTGAGCACTGTGAAACAACAAATGGCAGAGAGTTCTCATATACAAATTCATGTGACAGCCAAGGAAACTTACAAAAAGATGACTTTTTTGATGGTGCTCTTTTTAGAAGCTCTCCACTCATTTATATATTAGATAGTGCTAATCAAAACAGAGAGGTCAGCTCGTCAAAATTAAAACACCTTATCATCTCATCTGAATCCAGAAGCAGCAGCGACTACTTTAACTACAGAAAATCCTCTGAAGCTTTTTTAAATCAGTTTTTATTAAATTATGGTGCAGCGGCAAACGATGCAGCTTTGTATGAACGCATCAAAAACAGCCCATCTACAAAAATTATAAAATCTGAAAATTTAATTCCTCGAGTGGGAGAGTCTTTTTTAGGGTTCTTTGGTTTTCTAGATCCTAAGTTTTTAGAGTTTGATTTTATTCTAGGTATGCTTGAGGCTGATTTTATAAGAGACACCGACTTGCAGCCAAGAAATCAAAGTGACCACTCAAACTCACAATCTAGTTTAAGTTTCAAAAGTGAGCTCTTACAAAAAAAAGAATGTTTAAAAAATATTTTTTTAAACCAAAAGCTATCTTGTAAAAATATTAAAGATCCACAGTTTCTAAAACTTGCTGAACTCAGCCTAGGATTTTTGCTTTCTGAGTGTGAGAGCTTAAGATCTAAATTTAACACCAATCAAATCAATCCGTTCTGCTTGAGGCTGTCGAACCTTAAACTAGAGACCTCACAAAAGCCCAAGGAAAAAGAATCAAAACTTAAATACTCCTTTAGACAATTAAAAAACAATGGTTTCCAGTTTCAAAATTTTCCTGAACTTCAGCCTTATCAGATCCCTATGAACATTCGCCAGAAAATTTCTGCAAAAGCTAACCAGATCAAAAGAAACAAAAAATCTCCCTACGCTGCAGACATCAAAAATTTTGAAAGGCTCTTACTACTTTCTAATTTTTACCCCCGAAAATCTCATTTTAATGTACTCATAGGTGACACCTTTGAATTTGCTTACAACAACAACTGGAATGCTCTTAATTTTTTAAAATCTGAACGTTTAAAGTTTAGTCTTGCACTGCAAATCGATTATATTTTTGATAGTTCTGCAGAAAGCGAAGGGGTCACAGTCAGCACACTTGCCGGCTATGAGTACCTTATTACAAATAACAGTAGCCTGTTTGAGGCAAGCTTAGGTTTAAGGGCCGGAGCTAAATTCTACACTGAATCTAAAAACAGTGGAGCTGATCCCGTAATTCAAGCTCTTGGGGCTTTGTCATTTTTTGAAAAAGTGCGCTTTCAGTCTGTATTTGAATTCAACACCTCCACAAAAGACAACGCTGTTCTTTTAGGTTTGGGTTTTGAATACTAAGCATAAAAAAAAACCAGCTTATCTAAGCTGGTTTTGATAACTAAAAGTTGTTTGAGAAATAAGAGCCAAACTTAGTAAAGACCACCTGAACTCATGGTATCAAATTTTCTTTGCTCAGGTGTTTTATCAAAAACTTTTTTAGCGCTTTCAAGAAAGTTGGCCTGGTCTCTAGCTTTTCGCACAAGGGCTTTGTCATAACAAGATCTAAAAACTTCAGTGTCTCTAATAGAAACTTTAACATTGCCACCTACAGCTTCTGCTAATTTTTGATTTAGTGGAGACTCGGCTGTTCTCAGCCTTACACAGCCATGAGATCTCGGATTTCCATCAACTCTGCCACCTGAGCCATGAAGTGCTGTGCCACGCTTAAAAAAGATTGCATTGTACATGGGAGCGCCCTCTGAAGCCTTTGATTCATAGAGATCAAATACGCTTATTTTTTTATCAAACTGACCAAATTTTCCCCCAGCAAGTATATTGGGGTTGTGATCTAGAACATTAAAGTCTCCCTCTTCTGTAAAACTACCCAAAGTTCTAAGCCCACTGTATTCAGCGTGAACCCCAAACCTACCTGGTGAAGTCATAAATACGGCAACTAAGTTTTTATTTAACTCCATATCAGTATTAGCATACACAAAAGCTCTAAAGGCATGTTCGTATTTGAGAGAGTGATCAAGTCTGTTTTGAGCTGTGTTTTCAACACCCCAGGGAATATTACAAGTAGAAGCGATCTCTTCAGAAGGCCTGTCTAAGTCTTTGATCACAATATGCATTGAAGTAAGCGGTTCTGTTACACCCTCTGCATCAGTAAATGTTTTATTGATAAAATCCACTCTATTGTAATTGTTAACGTAGCCTTTTCTTCCTTCAGAAGTAGGAGGGCTAAGAGCGCCCCATGCTGCTGCTCCAAATAAAAGTGTTGCCACACCAATTGCCATTTTAGATTTGTTGATGATTTTCATGATCCGCTCCTTAGTCTTAAAAGTTATTCATCTCTAAGAAAGCAAAGCTTGTACCAAGGCTGAGCCTTGGTTTTTTGAAGGTTAGTGTCTAATATACTGACGATTTAACTTTAGCAGACATAAATTGTCACTGCCCTGTCAATTTTATAAAGTGCTCATAATTATTAGAGTGCTCTTCTAGCACCTTTTGAAGCTCTTTTGGCTTTAAAAACAACTTTGGCATCTTTGGGAAGAAGCTTCCCTTTTGAGGAAAGCCTGTATCTTTCAATTTTAGTTTCACTCACTTCAAATTTATATCCAACCGTTCTTAGAGCTTTTGGAACTATTGAAAAAACAGATTTTTTCTCAATAACTTTAGCTAAGAAAGTGTTTGAGTAATCTTTGTACCTTTGGCCTTTTATGTTGTTTTTGTTAAGCCTTCCCCAAAGTTTTGAGGAGCCGACAAGTTTTCCAACATACTTTTCTTCGACCGGAAAATCCTTAGTTGTGAAACGTACATAATTAAGGGGGTTGTTGCCGTATTCGGCTCTTAACTTAGAAGACATTCCGAGTAGATAAGCCCAAAGCTCTGACTCGTCAGCAGTCTTACAGTTCATTCTGTGAGTGAGTATGGTTTTAGAAACTTCCCAGCGTATAGAACAACCCGGACTGTTTCCGATGAGTACAAGATCACCTACGGGAGACTTTGCTTTGACTATTGAAAAAGCAATTTTTTCAGCCTCTTTATCTGAGATCTTTTGTTTGCTAGTGCAGCCAACAGACAAAGCCATCATTGATATGATTGATGATAAGATTAAGATTTTCATAAACACTCCTTTTTCAATTTTCTAAGTTCACACCTAAAATCTAACACCCAAACTTAGCCTAGAGCAGACATTGAAAACTTAAGTTCCGGATTGTCTCGCTCTAACCAGCCCAAATCCCATTCAGACTCTAATAGCACTACAGGAAGCTCGTAATTGTCTACAAAAATCCTGTCTACACCCTTAGGGCAGTCATAATGAGGCTTGCCTGTCTCTTTATTAAAGACCCAGCGGGCCATTTCATAACCCAGGTTCTCTAATTTTGCGTCCACATTGTACTCGTCTTGTAGGCGTCTTAGAAGCACTTCAAACTGCAGCTGTCCTACAACTCCTAAGATAGAGTCTTGGCGGCCTATATTGGGATCGTAGAAAAACTGAATAAGACCTTCTTCAACCAAATGCTGGACAGCCTCATTCATTTTTTTTCTTTTAAGAGGATCTTTGATTCCAACGCGCCCAAAAAGTTCAGGCGCAAATCTTGGGATAGGCTCAAACTCCATTTTTTTCTTTGAGGTGATGGTGTCACCAATTTGAAAATTACCCGTGTCATTGATTCCTACAATGTCTCCACTATAGGCCTGATCGACTGTTTCACGGTCCCCAGCAATAAATTGATTTGCATAAGCTAAGCGCAGATCCCTACCTAATCTTTGGTGAGCCACCTTCATGCCTCTGTCAAAAGTTCCACTGCAGACCCTTATAAAAGCCACGCGGTCTCTGTGGTTTTTGTCCATGTTTGCTTGAATTTTAAAAACAAAACCTGAAAAAGATTTTTCTTTTGGATCAAGCAGCCCATTTGTTGTCATTCGAGGACGAGGCGCAGGGGAGTGCTCACAAAAAAGCTCTAGAAAAAGATCCACTCCCCAATTGAATTTTGCAGAGCCAAAAGTCATAGGGCTCACCTCACCTCTAGCAAACTCTTCTGGATCAAAGGGGCCCAGCGCTCCTTCTAAAAGTTCGATTGTTTCCATAAAGGAGTCATAGACTTCAGGGTCGGTGACGCGTTCCTTTATTTTAGGATCATCAAAGCCTGTGACCTTCATAATCTCTGGTTTCACTTCACCACGTGTGAACAGATAAACTTTTTTTTTAGCGCGGTGATAGAGACCCTTGAATCTATCCCCTATGCCTATAGGCCAAGTAACAGGGTAGCACTTCATCTCTAAAGTTTTTTCAACATCATCGATCAAATCTAGTGGGTCTTTGCCTTCTCTGTCCATTTTGTTGGCGAAGGTGAATATCGGCATTTTTTTAAGCTTACAGACTTCGTAAAGTTTTCTGGTTTGAGCCTCCACACCTTTTGCTGAATCTATAAGCATAGCTGCTGAATCTGCCGCAATAAGAGTTCGGTAGGTGTCTTCTGAGAAGTCTTTGTGTCCAGGAGTGTCCAAAAGGTTAATACGAAGCCCGTCATGATCAAAACTCATAACAGATGAAGTGATAGAGACCCCTCTCTCACGCTCCATAGCCATCCAGTCTGAAGTCACAGCCTTAGTGCCCTTCTTACCCTTAACTTCGCCTGTTGAGCGGATCACACCACCAGCATAGAGAATCTTCTCAGTGATTGTGGTCTTACCAGCATCGGGATGGGAAATGATGGCAAATGTTCTTCTACGCTGTACTTCTTCTGTAAATTTCAAGGTCAAACTCATTCTGTACTTCTAACACCATTTGAGGCAAAGTGACAAAACCATGGCTGATAAAAATGACAAATATGATGAAAATGTAAAGGGCAAGTTTTACGTAGACCGCTCTTGCATCGCTTGTGACGCCTGCGTGACCACAGCTCCTGATAATTTTGGAATGGACGAAGAAGACGGCCACGCCTTTATGATCAAGCAGCCCGAGAATGAAGAAGAAAAAGAAATGTGTGAAGAGGCAATGGAAGGCTGTCCGGTTGAGTCTATTGGAGATGATGGGGGCGACTAAAAAGTGACAGACCCTCATTTGCAGTGCTTACCCAATCACTTCTGAATAAAGCGTTTTCCCGATTTCGACATTTAATCTTTTTTTAGTCAGCACAACGACTGAAGACCCTAAACCAAAAGTTCCAAGGTGTTCGCCTACGGCCACTGATCTTTCAAGTGGCTCTTCAAAAAGTCCGTTTTTCATCTCCAAGCTTCCCACGTTCAAAGCTCCCACCATAACAGTGGTCACTCTCCCGTGCGCTAAGCTCTCCACTATAGAAACTGTTCTCGCATTTTTAGCAAAGACATCTGGATAAAGTTTTACAAACCAACCTGCCACAGGATAAAGAGCACCATCGATGAGATAGGTCTTTAAGAACTTACCACCGATAGGATGATGGACGCGGTGGTAGTCTTTAGGACTTAAATAATAGTTATAGAAAAAAGATTCTTTGTGGTTTTTAGCTTCATCAGGGCCAACTAGCTCTTCTAATAAATACTCTTTGCCTTTGACTAAAAACATATGCCCGTCTGAAACCTTACCGTAGCTAACAAGCTTTCCATCAGCTGGGTGAATAAAGTTGTGTGGTTCTAAGTGACTTAAGTCCCTCGCAATTTCTCTAGTGAACATGTCATATAAAGAAGAGAATTTCTTTTTTACAGCATCGGAAAAATTTATTCTAAAGGCTTTGGAAAAAACAAGAATAATCAACCACGCTAAAAATCTTGGCCGTTCAATTTTTGCGAACTCCCCAAAAAGAGCAGATAAAAGTTTAGTCATAGCTTAAGCTGTAGTCTCTTCTGATTCTTCATCTTCAGACTCTTTTTCTAAAAGACTGCTCTCATTGCCCTTTAAAAAATCACCGAAAGGCTCTTCAGCACCGTCACCGTTTTGAGCTTGAGCTAAAATAACAGATTCAGCAGCGCGTTCTTCAGCATCTGCCAACTCCTCTACAGAAAGTTCAAGGCTTTGATCTTTACCGTCACTTTCGTCTTCGGATGATCCCGCCGCTTCCATTTCTGCAAGCAGTTCCGTTTCTTCAAGAGCCTCATCACTTAGGTCATCACTTGAGCCTTCAGTTTCTTCGGCAAGGGCAGCCATTTTTTCATCAAAGCGCACCAGCCAGTTTTGATCGCGAGAAGAAATTTCTTCTCCCACCATCATGGCTTCTCTTAGGTTTTCAGCCTTCTCTAATTCTTTACGGTCTTTTTCACGTTGTTTTTCTTGTTCAAAAAATTCAGTTTCAGTAGAGATGCTTGAGAGTTGATCATTGATTTTTCCAAGCTCTTCTTCACTTGCAGAGTAAGAGCCTTCAAAGGTCTCACCCATTTTTCCCGCCAAGTCAGAAAGACTTTCTTTTTCTTCTTCATCTTCATCGCCAATTCCATTAGGCAAAAGGGCCTCGATTTCTGATAAACTTGGAAGCTCTTTAATTGAGCGCAAACCAAAAACTTCTAAAAACTTAGAAGTGGTTTTGTAAAGCATTGGTTTTCCAGGAAGTTCAGATTTCCCAGCAAAAGAAAGTAAGTTTCTGTCCATAAGGGCGCGTATCAAGTGGCTTGAGTCCACTCCCCTGATCTCATCAATCGATGATTTAGGACAAGGCTGTTTGTAAGCCACCATTGCAAGGGTTTCTAAAGAAGGGCCCGTGAGTCTAAAACTTCTGGCTTTGATTGTGTTTTGTAAATACTCTTTTAGGTCTTCAGCTGTTCTAAGCTGGTATCCACCATCAATTTGATGAAGTCTAAAGCTTCTATTGTGCTGCTCTAGCTCTTCTTCAAAAGCATCCAAAGCCTCTCTAATATGAGCTTTTCTAACAACTTCTTCTTCGCCAAAGGCAGCAAGCAGAGTTGTCATTCCAACGGGTTTGTCAGAGACAAATAGTACAGCTTCAACAACTCTTTTTCTGATTTCTAGATCTACACTGCAGTTCACATCGTCTTCTACATCAGAAAAATCCAATTGAGACATGTCATTTGGTTTAATAAAGTCTTCTAAATTTTTGTCTGAAGCAGAGACCTCTTCAGCCGTCTCATCAAGTGCCGCTTCAAGCTCTGATATTTCATCATCAGACTCTAAATCTAAATCCGCAATTACAGCTTCAGCTTCAAGAGCGTTTCTTTCTTCCGCACTCATTTCCTGATCTAGTATTTGATCTGTGTCTTCTATCTTTTCAGTATCTTCCATCATCTTAATAAATCCTTATCCATCAGTTTCGTATTGTAAAGTTTTACAATAAAAGCTGAGTTTCAGCGGCCTCGATTTCGTCATCGGTAGCTTCTACAGTTTCATCATCATCGTCAGCAAAAAGTTCTTCTGTATCAAATTCAATTTTTTCACTGGCAAAAAGCGTAGAGTTCAAATCTTGATCTAACTTTTCATAGTCTTCAACTTGGGACACAACATCACCGTTTAAATCGCCTATAACGTCAACATGGATGTCAGCGTAGTTTATCGACTGAAAAAGTTTAACGTAACCCATTTTAGAAAGTTCAAGAGTTGATAAAAAAGTGATCAGTAGTCTTGATTTGTCATCACTCGTGAAATCTGAAGGGGTCTCGGCAAGTGCTTTAAGCGAAGCTTTTCCTTTTTCAATTAAGACGGCCTTAATTTCCAAAACGCGAGATGCAATAGATTGAATTTTAGCGCCCACTCTGTGAACAACCTTATTTATTTTATTAAGCGCTTGCCTATAATGAAGAATCAAAGCGTAGAGAGGGTTGTCATCCACCTTCACCACATCGTCAGGGCGTCTTAAACCTTTCTCTTTAAAGCCCTTAGACCAAACATCTCTCCCCAGAAGATTGCCATCATACATTCTTTTAGAGGCCTCTTTGTATTTTTCATATTCTAAAAGTTTTTCAACAAGTTCTTTTCTAGGGTCTTCAATTTCGTCTTCTTCCTCATCAGCAAATTCTGCAGGCATGAGCATTTTGGATTTGATCTGAATAAGAGTTGCCGCCATAGCAATAAAGTCCCCAGCTCCTTCAAGGTCTAGAGTCTTCATGTTTTTAACGTAAGCAAGGTACTGGTCGGTGACCTGAACGATGTTGATGTCAAAAATATCCATCTCTTCTTTACGGATCAAATAAAGCAGCAGTCCTATAGGACCTTCAAATTGTTGGAGCGAGACTTTAACTTCAGACATAGACTTTAAGAACCCCACCTTTATGAACTTTACTTAGGTCTTTAATGCAGACCTTAAGTCTATATTCAAGCAAGGCTTTAGCCTTAAATCAACCGCTTTGAATGTTAAAAGAAATGATACAAACTAAGACTCTTCAGCACTCAGCTCAGATTCTAAGCTAATGCCTATTCAGAGGCATCAAAGCATAAAAATAAGCCCCGTAAGCGTTTCAAGAACGCTATAGACAAAATAAACAGGAGCGGTGATGACCCCACTGCCCGTCACTGCTGAGAATATAATGAGTCCAAAAAGAACCATAGAAATTGTGCTCGAGTTGTCCTCTAACCAAATATTAGTCCTAATAGGCAAAAATCTAGCTAAAATTTTGCCTCCATCAAGTGGATGAACTGGAATGAGGTTAAAGATAGCTAAAAACAAGTTGATCATGATGAAAAAATGAACAGCCTGAAGAACAAAATTATTCATGGAGGCGCTCATCTCAATATAGTTACGCAGGCCTAAAACAATAAAGCCAATAATAGCGAGTAAAAAGTTAGATCCAGGGCCGGCAAGTGCAATCCAAAACATATCTTTTCTAGGGTTTTCTAAATTGTTGACTGAAACAGGAACTGGTTTTGCCCAACCAAAAAACAAGGGCGAAGAGCCCAAAACGGCCATCAAAGGCAGAACCACTGTGCCTAATAAATCCATATGCACCAGAGGGTTCATTGAAACTCTCCCCAACATTTCTGCCGTTGGGTCACCTAATCTTCTTGCAACCCAACCATGAGCATATTCGTGAAAAGAAAGTGCAAATAAAAACGGCACGTAAAACATCATAACCTTAGCCATAGTGTCCATAAAATCCATGAGAATAACCTCCAGTTTGTGTCATCTCTCGCCAAGTCTTAAGTTTTCCGCTATAAAAAAATCTATTAAATTAAATTTGAAAGACTTTTAAATCTCGGACTCTTTTAAAAAGTAAAGTTTAAGAGTACAACTCAAATATGACACTATAAGAGGGAGTAATCAAATTATGTCAGAAAATGCACCAATGGCTTTAACTCAGCTTACGCAAGATGAAATGGATTTTAGAGACGCGGTTAGAGAGTTCGCTGAAGGCGAAATCAAACCTCTAGTCACTGAAATGGATAAAAATGCAGAAATGAACAAAGACCTCATTAAAAAGTTTTTTGAAATGGGTCTTATGGGAATTGAAACGCCTGAAAATTACGGCGGAACCGGCGCTTCATTTATGACAGCATGCTTAGTCGTGGAAGAGCTTGGAAGAGTTGATGGTTCAGTGAGTGTTCTTGTTGATGTTCAAAACACACTCGTTACAAATGCATTTTTACAATGGGGAAGCGAAGCTTTAAAAGAACGCTACCTTCCAAAACTTGCCACTGAATGGGTTGGTGCCTACGCGTTAAGTGAAAGCGTGAGTGGATCAGATGCTTTCGCTCTTCAATTAAAAGCTGAAGATAAGGGTGACAAATATGTCTTAAACGGATCAAAGCTTTGGATCACCAATGCCAATGAGGCTGACGTTTTTATCTGTTTTGCAAATTTAGATTTTTCAAAAGGTTACAAAGGCATCACAGCTTTTGTAGTCGAAAAAAGCTTTAAAGGTTTTAAAGTTGGGAAAAAAGAAGACAAACTGGGAATCAGAGCAAGTTCTACATGTGAACTTTTATTTGATAACTGCGAAGTTCCAAAAGAAAATGTTCTTGGTGAAGTTGGCAAAGGCTACAAAGTCGCAATTGAGACTCTCAATGAAGGCCGAATTGGAATCGGCGCACAGATGCTTGGAATCTCTCAAGGTGCTTATGATGCTACAGTTGAGTATGTTAAAAGTAGAGAACAGTTTGGAAAATCTATCTCTCAATTTCAAGGTGTTCAGTTTCAACTAGCAGAAATGAGAACAATGTTACAAGCATCACGGCTAATGGTTTACAATGCAGCAAGACTTAAAGACAATGGCTCTGATTTTGTAAAAGAAGCGGCTATTGCCAAACTCTACGCATCACGCACTGCTGAAAAAATTGCTTCAATGGCTGTCGATCTTTTTGGTGGAAACGGTTTCACCTCTGAGTATCCGGCTGAAAAGTTTTTTAGAGATGCAAAGATTGGTCAGATCTATGAAGGAACTTCAAACATGCAGCTTCAAACAATTGCGAAGATGGAGCTGTCCTAGGGTGACAGGCCCTGAGTGTGGATGCACTGCGTTTATTAGATACATCAAAGGCACTCATTGCAGGGCCTTTTTTTTGATCTATTCGCACTTGTCTAAAAGACGCGTTTCTTTTTTTGCAAGACCGGTGCAGATGGGTCCCAGCTTACCTTGGCTGTAATACTCTTGAGCCATTATTCTAAATAAATTTGATGAATGAGTGTCAACTCCCCCATAATAGTCAGCTGGCATCATCGGATTTCCATTTTTGGGTTCTAAATGGTGTGGTTTTACAAACTCACATTCAAATTTTTCGCCTGCCCATGAGTAATCACCTGTTTTTTTGTATTCTTTTACGAGCTGGACAGCAAAGTAATCAGCCCAGTCCTCTTCAACTTGATGACCTTCATCTTTACCCTCTCGACTCTTAGAGTAGTATCTGTTTATACAGGTTCTTTTGCTCCAGTCTTTTGACTTCACTTTTTTCTCAAAACTATGAAGATGATCATTTTTAATAAGAAATGAAATTCCATGCCCTAGTTCGTGGGCAAGAGTCATGATGCCATCTCCAAAATGGCGAAGACTTTTCATCTCAAGGTATAAATAGTTGTCTTCCGGTGAAAAGAAGGAGCCTTTAGTCGACTGGATGTCTTTATTGAGTTTGCATGCAAGATTGATTAAAGACAGGTCTCTTATAAATTTAGAATCCTCATAGCGACGGCTCTCTGGCGTTTCTCCTTCCGGGTTGTATGTCGGTAGAAGACTAAGATAAGCGTACAAGTAAAGGACAGTTTCTTTAAAATTTTTTCTTTTCAAAAGCTCAATAGATTTTTTTTGACTCGTTAGCAGTTTGTTAAAGTAAAAAGTATAAAACAGCTTGGATTCCTGAATAGACCTACTCTTAATCAATTCAAGAGCATCGACTTTTTTATCAAATTTGTTTTTTAGAGATGGATCGTCAAAGCCAAACATCGTTTTTGCTATATTTTTTAATTTTGAAAAATGATTTTCAACAGCTCTATTGCGAAGGGCACTACTCGCCCAGTAGAGCTCATCTTGAATAGACTCTTTACACATGGATTCATAATCTATAAAAAGATCATAAATCAAGCCCTCATCGAATATTAGATTGTATGATGGATCATCTACAAAATTTTGAAAAGTTCTTTGGATACTCTCTGCGCTTGTAGGCTTCTCAATGGCCTTTAATAAAACTTTTGTGGCATGCATTCCTTGAAGATCACTCATAAAATGCTCTTCATACAGCAGTCCTGTTGTTAAAAACATCTCTCCAGACCATGTGCTGCTTTTCAATCTAAAGCCATTAGTCCAATCCAAACCCTTTTCGCTTGCAACCATTTTCAAACTTATTTTTTTTAAGCGTTCTTTGAAACCTGGTGTGTTTGGATACAATTCTAAACTATAGCTTTCTAAATCAGATCTCGCATAGGACTTCTGCAATTCAACGATCTCATCGAAAAGAAATTTTTCATCAGCCCATTTTCTAAAACTGGGGTTGTTTTTAAAAATTTTAGAAGTTTTTTCTTGAGAAATCTCTTTTAGATAATTTTCGAAAGTCCCGGAAGATTTGAAAGACTTTATTAGATCTGTAAAGTAATAGTAGAGTTGGTAAATATCGATCAGTCCAAAGTCAACGTCACCAGTGAGTTCTCCACTCAAAATTTCTGCCGCCCTTACTTTCACAAGCCTTTGGATTTCAATTTCATTCTCACTGTACTCAGCAGTGAATTTAATGATTTCAGCATTTAGTTTTTTATCTATCAGCCCAGTGTAATCAACTTCCTTTGGTAAAAAATCTTCAACGGGCTTTTTGCAAATCTCTTCAAAACACTGATGGTAAATGTTATTATCAAGCTTACTCGATAAGGTCGCAACTTCTAATTGCTCATTCATATTTTGCCCGTAGAAAACAAAGCTACTGACTAAGACTGCGAATCCAAAAAATAGTATAGTCTTTGTCATATTAAAGCCTGTAGTCCTCTGCTATCACATCAGCAGCTTTTTCAGAAATCATGTAGATAGGTGTCACAATAAAATGTCCTGGTATTTTTGGAAAAACAGATGCGTCTACTATTCTTAAGTTTTTAGTTCCATGAACTTTAAAGTTAAAATCTACAACTGAATCAGTTGAATATCTGCCCATTGGACATGTGCAAGAAGCGTGGTGCCCCCATGCTTCTCTGGCCACAAAGCTCTCTAACTTCTTTTGACCCTTTACTTCTTTACCCGGCCACAGTTCTTTTTTTGTAAGACTTGAAAGCGGCGACTGTTTGTTGATCAATCTTGAAAAATTAATTCCATCAACAACGGTCTCCAAGTCTTCTTTGCCATCCGTAAAAAAGTTGAAATTAATTTCTGGAGTGTCTGTGGGGTCGGCAGATTTAAGCTTCACTGTTCCACTTGTATTTGAACTCTTAGCTTTCAACACAGCCCAGGTCAGTCTGTTTCTGTATTTAGCAGATTCTACAGAATAGCCAGTCATATACCCTCTAAAATCACCAGGTATACCAAAGACAAAAAGATCTGGATCTTCACTTGCTTTTGAATGTCTTGAATTTACCAAGTTTCCTATAAGAACACCATTGGTGCCATAGAGTGAATTTTTAGGATCTCTCAAATACTCATCAAGACAAGGATCTTTTTGGGGCTCAAATGTACAGTCTTTTAAGACTTCAAAGTCACTATCGAGTTCAGTGACCACACCGATCTCATACCTGTCCTGCAGGTTCTGTCCCACCATAGGGAGGTTAATACGAGGTCTGATGCCTTTTTTCACAAGGTGCTCTTCACTACCAATACCTGAGAGCATCAATAGCTGCGGACTGTTAAAAGCTCCACCTGCTAAAATCACTTCTTTTTTGGCCTTGTAAACTTTGATCTCTTGAGTCGTAAACTTTTCATGATTTGGTGAGGCCTTGTAAAGATTGGTCTCTTTACTAACAATGCACTCCACCCCTGAAATGGTCTCACCGTCTTCTTTAAACAAAACTTTAGATGCCAAATGGCCCGTGACAATTTCAATACGACCAGTTTGTTTTTTACTTTTTAAAAGAAAATCTTTTGGACCACTCCTCTTACCATTTTCATCAATAGCAGCAACAACTCTGACCAAACCATCTTTTTTAGCCCCCGAGGTAACGGCATTAGGATCAAGATCCAAAAATCTTTTTTTACCAATTGCAACAACCGCTTTTAATCTGTCGATAAAAGCCCTTGAGAGCTTGTCTCCAATGCTGTTAGTACCACGAAGCTCATTTACGTATTTTTCTTTCCAAGCGAGCGCATTAGCAAGTGCAATACGAGCAAATGGATTTTTAATAAAGTCTTCTTCTTTAAATGGATTGCCAAAAAGATCATCTAATAAAAACTGAATTTTAGATTGGCTTGTTGATAGCCACCCTCTAAAGCCGTAGGCGTTATTTCTAAAAAGTCCACCGTCATAAAGATTGTTTTCCATTTTTTTAAAGTAGGAGCGCATATTTTCAGAAGACCAAGATTTGTCGCCTGACAGATTTTCTAAATGAGTCCAGTCTTTGTTGTCAGGGTACATTGTGATCATGGCATTGTGAGTGGTGCATCCACCAACAGCCGAGGCTCTTGGGTAGAGTATTCCCCCTTTAGACTTTTCAAATTTTGTATCTCTTAAGTCAGGAGCTGTCTGTCCTAAAATATTTTTTTTATTTTTTGAATTGTGTCTAACAAAAAAGTTCCAACTCCATTCAGGATCTTCACTTGAATTCCCATGGTAAATAGGAACTTTCATTTCAACTGGGTCATCTCCATTTTTTTCTGTATGGTCAAAACCTGCTTCAATGCACAAAACAGAGAAACCTTTCAGTGCCAATCTTGAAGCTAGCGGCGCACCACCTGCACCAGTTCCTACAACAATAAAATCATACTCAGTTTCGACAGAATCTGGTTCTCTATTTTCTTTTTTTGAAGGCTCTTTTGTAATCAGGCTTGAACAGCCTTGAACACCGGCCACTGCACCCACAGCAGCAGCACCTTTTATAAAGTCTTTTCTTGTTAGAGCCTTGTCATTTTTTTCTTTTTCTTTTTCTTTTTCTATTTTATTTTTTTGGTTTTTATTTTTTTGATTAAACAAGTCAGACCCCTACATATGTTTGATAAATTCGGTTAAAGCTTTTTGGTCGTCACGGCTCATCCCAGACTGACCTTTTACTAAAAATTTTGTACCGAAGTAGTGGCCTTTGTTGACTATAAAGTCTTGGCATTTGCTTACTTTTAAAAGGGGCTCGCTTGCGATTCTCATAAAAGTTTCAGCTCTCGCTTTTTCACCTTTAACTACCTTTGCTTTTTGTATCGCTTTATTTAAAGACAAGACAGCTTTGATCAAATCAAGCTTGCTTGATTCTAGATTCATATTAGAAATTAAGTTGATTGGAACTCCTTTAGGAATGGGTCCAAAAAATATTCTGTTCTCAGTTATTTTCGGATCTAAAATATAATCCGCACTGTCGCCTGTATAATCTTTGCCGTAACCGTCTTCATCACCGTAAGCCGCTACGTTTCTATCAACCTTTTTTGAACCTGGTCTAAACCAAGAAGCAACAGTGCCAAAAAAGCCTTTTTTAATTGTCTTTTGAGTCGAATATCTTGATTTGACTTGAACACGCTCTCTATTAAATCTGTAGCCATCAGGATAAGTTTGTTTCCACTCAGCTGGTAGCCACTCATAAAGTTTTGCTGGCACAAGTGCTGCGGGCAAACTTGCATAGGTGTCTACACCAAAAACATCCACTACACCTTTTGCAGTGAAACCATTTCGTTTATAAGAGACAAGTTTTTCTCCAGAATCTCTTTTTGAAGTTAATCCTCTTTTTTCTGGATTCAGAAGCCAATTTATTGAATTGTCAAAAGACCTCATTCTTGCTTCCAGAGTTCCCTGGTATTCAAAAGTCCCCAAAGAGTTGTTGTTGAAAAATGGCGCTGTAGACCAAACACTTATTAGTGACGGAGGCCTCAAGTACCCTCTTCCTCCTCCTGGCAGATCTTTTGTTTTTTCAATATAGTGACTTCCATCTTTATTCGGTTGATAGATTTTAACTTGTTTTACCGCTGGTAAGTTTTTATAAGAAGCAGAACTAAAGTTGTCCCAAATGTCTCCTTCGATTGCATTAGTCGCAACTGAAGTGCAGATCTGAGAACCCACCACATCAACGGGAACTCTAAGTTCAGTTGAAAGATAGTTGTCTTTTAAAAAATCATCAGATTTTACAATTTGCTCGAGCTCACTTCTAAAAGCTCTATTGGTGTTTGCATTGTTCCAGTATTTTTGCCAGCAAGACAAATAGCCTTTTCCAATACACGAGCTGTCTTTAAAAAACGATCCTGCCATCTCTGGAAGTTTACTTGAATGGCATGAAGCACAATTGCTGGCAAAAACCTCTTTGCCTCTTTCAACTACTTTAGAGTTGTAGTCTTCAAGATATTTTTCACCACCAGGCGCATCCTTAAGGCCGTCTTTAGTAGATGAAGCTAAAAAGAAGACTGCCAAATCAGGTGTCTGTTCAACATTAGCGTTCCAATAACCAGATTTTTTTTGAGCTGTTTTAATTTGAAAAGGTGTAATTTTAAAAAAAGGCACGTCAAGCGTTCCTAGAAGCGGTACGAAATTTCTAATCCACTCCTCACTATAGAGACCAATATTTATATAGACACGGTTTAGAGCCCCTAACGCCCCTACAGAATCAGAACCATCTTTTAAAACCCTGGGGCTCAAAACGTAATTTCCACGGGATGAGTAATCATTTTCTCCAAATTTAACTCTTTCATTTTTTATTGAGAAATCATAAAGAGGAGATTTTGAGGTCACCTCCTCAATATCTACAAACTGTTTATTGAGTTTTTGATCTCCCTCCATTTTTTCCCAATGAGAAAAAGTAGCCGCGGCCCTTACTCGTGCTCTAAGACCGTATATAGCATTCATGGTCCTTGGGTTGTTGATTTGATCCGAAGAAATCAGCGATGTGTCTAGAGTTCCTGGTTTAGCAGCGTGCAAAAGTTGATGAACAAGATTTTTTTGATCTTTTTTATAGTTCCAAAAAAAGACACGATCGACCCAAAAGTACTGAGCTCCAACATTTGAAGATAAATTTTCCCACTTAGGCGCGTTGAAGTCTTTAGGGGGATTCACTGGACTTGGACCTACGTGGCAAAAAGCACAAGCCATTCCTACACGGTAGGGCTTCACTAAACTTGGATCCTCATAATATGAAGGCTCATTATAGTATTTTTCCGGATCCCAAATGGCCGCGGCTTTTAAATCAAAATCTGGATTTGGAAAAAGACGCAGCCCTAATATTCCACTGGCAAAGCCATAGGAGGAGCCCACAGGGTGTCTTGTTTTTTTATCGCTATGCTCGCGCTCTAGATATTGAAGCTTAGGGTTTCCGGGGCCTACAGGTCCATTCAAAATTGAATCCGGTATCCCACCAGTGTTAACGTAAATCATCTCACCACGAGATCCAATCTTAACACCAGGGTACTCCTCTTCATCTTCAAAGGGGTCGGCCTCGCAGGACTCATCTCTTACATCAAGCCAAAGACCGTACCTGTCTGCTCTCGGTCCTCTGGACTCTTTAAAACAAGGCTCATTCACAAGTCCAAGCTTTTCCCATCTTTTTGATCTTACAGTTGAGGCTTCTGGGTGATTAGACAAAGTTTTTAAAAAGTCAATTCCACCAAAGGCTGCTTCGTTGAAAAAGTCCCAGAACTGATCGTTCCCTCCTGTAAAAACCATCCAGTTGTTACGCCCCTTAACAACTCTTTTTACAGCTTCCTCTTTAGTGACTTCTGGTAGGAACTCCCCAATTCTTTGATGAAGAACATCTTGATTGTCTGGATAAGGCTGACCATTTTCTTGTAGAGCGCTCGAAGGAAGAGTGACCCCCTTATCCATTTTTCTAAAGTAGTCTTCATCAGATCCATACTTCAATTTTTTATAATTACTTTTTGAAAAGCTCCCTGCTTTCATAGCTCTAAAAACTTCATCTTTTGGCGCCGAAGCAGAGGCTTGGAAACTGGTCAGAATAAAAACTGAATGAATTAAAAAATTAAAAATTAAAAATGATTTCAACATAACCCAATACTCCCGTATACTTTAGATATACTAGAGCTTTAGAGCGAAATCGTTTAGCTCTAAAGCATGGAAAAGGTCCTTGGTCTTGGCCTCTAAAGTGTCAAAATTATACAGTTTTTGAGTTATTTCGTTTTATTTTTGTTCGATAAATACAAGCTCGCAACAGTTGACAGTTGAGCGGCATAAATTAACCTGATTTACATCACTTATGCGGCCTTTAGTCCGAATAGGTTTTCAGACATGAAAAGAACACTTTTTAGAAACATACAGATCATACTAACCATTTTAGTCTCAGCTTCACTGTTTCAAAACTGCTCACTGGCAGATAAAAACAAACAATCATCATATTCAAAATTTAAAAGCCACCAAACCACAGGGCTCAAATGCCCCGTCTATCTTACTCCATCCTGTGATCTAAAATCTACACTGAGACTGGTGCAAAATGAACTCGGCTGTAAATATCACGTTTGTGAACAAGACAGAAAACTCACTATGTGTCCTACCCAGAGCACACCGCTTTGTAAAGCTCATGAAGAGATTTTAAGTTTTAAAGATCACAATTCTTGTACATTTTCAAAGTGTGTTCTAAAAAGCTTAGGCGACAAAGTTGTAAAAGTTGAAAGTCCGCTCAAAGAAATTATTGATTTAAAGACTGAACCTGAACAACAAAAATGTCCTCCGATTGAATCTGGCCAAAGATGCGCAGATCATAAGATTAAATCATTAGTGGTTGACAAAAACAGCTGTCTTTCATTAGTTTGCAAAAGAAAAGAGAAGTTTAATTGTCCCATACTTAAAAATAAAATATGTGATAAAAACGAAACCACTTTTTCAGTTTTTAATCAAAAAGGCTGCGCCAAAACTATTTGTAAAAACACAGCAAGTTTAAAATGTCCTAAAAGACTCAATTCGAATTGTAAAAAAGATGAACTTGTTAAAATTAACTTTGATGAAAACGGCTGTAAAAAAAGCTTCTGCATCAAGCGGCCCATTGTAACTAAAAGTGAGTGCAGCCTTTCAAAACCTCCAAGGTGTCATTCAGGAAAAAACTTACGCGTGTCCGTCCTTAGCAGCGGCTGCATGCACTCATATTGCCACTGATTTTATTATATATAATCTACTCTGAGGCAATGCCACGGCTTGGAGCCTCAACGGCTGGAGCTTTAGCCATTAAAATGGTCTGAGAGCTAAACTCTGCATTTTTAGAGGAAACCCCATAAACAAAAAAACTTAACGAAAACACTATTGTCCAAAAAACCTGCTTTTGACCTTCTAAATTTACTCTCACTTCCTTCTCCTTTACGTACCGCTTATGCCAACTGGTGGCGACCTAGGTCTAGTCGGCATAGATTGCAAAAACATTAATGGTTTAGTCACTTTTTTCAAAATTTGCGTTTAAGTTTGGGATTTCTACATTGAGAATCGTCTCAACTGTCTCAAAAATCAATTTTTTTACAAATTTTTCACTTCATCACTGTTCACTTAACATAAATAAATTTATTGCTATAACACCTAAATGCGAATCCTTAGTTTAAAGCCATTTACCATAGCCGCCCTGCTATTTATATCAACCAGTGGCCTTGGTAATGAAGAAAAGTCAAAAATATCTAGAAGAGGCTTTTTAGGATCTTTAGTTGCTACAACAGCTACTGCTGTAGTTGCCCCCTCAGTTTTATCAGCTGGAGCAAACACCACAGCTGCATCTTCGGCCGTTATCCCCCAAGCTCTTTTAAAAAAGCTAGCAGCTCTAAGAATAGCAAGCCTCGACACAATTGACAGTGGCCTTGGTGTTTACGTTAAACAGCTAAAAAAAATACTTAGTGCAACAAAATCAGATAAAGTTGCAAGCCTATTAAACGCACGAATCTTGAAAGCTGAAGAATCACTAGCAGTTTATGACCAAGTAAGAGCGGCCGCTCAAGGTGAAATGAGAACAAGTTTTAACAAGGGTTCAAATGCAGGTGGAGACTCATTAACGCAAACGGACCATCAAAGCACTTTAAAACTCAATCAGAAAAAAGCGCGAGCCTTAAGAGACTTAAGTTCTTTGCCACCCGACAGCCGTTTTTTAATCATCCGCAGTCTCTTAGATGTAAGACTATTAAACCGTATGGCGTGGCAGGCTCATTACGGATCAGCTTCCCTTGTGCTCACAAGTTCAGATGTTTCTCTTCTAGAGGAATATCGTCACGCTCTTGAGCTGACTTTATCAGACTCTGCTAAAGGAAGTCTTTCTAAATCAATTATTCCAAGCCTTTTAAGAGAAGCTGATTTTGTTTTAGAAAACACAAGTCTTTCTCTAAGAGCTAAGAAAGCTAGATCTTTTTCTTGTAAAAAAATATTGTAAATTTTTTTACAATTCTTTTACAGGCTTTTTACAAAATCTAAATGCACGCCCTCAAAGCCACCATTTGACATAAAGACCACGACATCATCGCCCTTTAGTTCTGAAGTGACCGCCATTGGAATGTCTTTAATTGTTTTAGGACACAAAGCTTTTACGGAAGCTTCCTCTAAATCTTTACAAAGCTGATCTGATGAAAAAAGATCAAGATCAGATTTTTTAGTCACAGGGGCAAGGATTGCAACATCTGCTGAAGCAAAGCTCTTCACATATTCTTTTTGAAAAACATCTTTTCTAGAGGTTGCAGATCTTGGTTCAAAAACTGCGATTAAATTTTTATTAGGAAAACGCTTTTTAAAAGATTCTAAAGTCAGTTTAACAGCTGTTGGGTGATGAGCGAAATCTTCATAAACAGCCAGCTTAGAGCTATGATGAATTTGCTGCTGACGCCTTGCTACACCTTTATAAGTTGATGCAGACTCCATAACCTTGTCCATATCAAAACCTTTAAAATCAAGCACTGTCATCATGGATAAAAAGTTTAGTGAGTTGTAGGTGCCAAACCAGTTTCCTATAAATTCAAATTCCCTATCCCCTATTTTGTAAACAACTTTTGTTCCTTGATCCACAATAACTTCTTCAATTAGCCTTGCATGCAAATCTTCTGATTCACCGTAAGAGAGTTTCCAAAATTCTGGCTTCTTATGTTCTAAAAGTTTTTTAATGTTTTGATCGTCCCCGTTGTAAACAAGTAGGCCGTCTAAAGGAATTTTATCAATCAAAATCTCAAAAGCCTTTAGAACATCGTCAATCGAGTCATAGATGTCTATGTGATCAAATTCAATTCCAGTTAAAATCGCATTTTTTGGATGGTAGTGTTTAAACTTAGGCACCTTATCAAAAAAGGCTGTGTCATATTCATCCCCTTCAATAACAAACCAGTCTGATTTTCTAGCCGAAAAAGAATAATCAAAATTACCAGGAACCCCACCAATCAAATAGCCTGGTTTTTCATCTAAACACTCTAGGGCCCAAGCTGCCATCGATGTCGTTGTGGTTTTTCCGTGAGTTCCGCAGCATACTATTGTGTTTCGGTCTTTTAAAAAAAGTTCCCCTAAAGCTTTTGGAAGTGATGTAAAAGGAATTTTTGATTCCATAAGAGCCGAAACCTCATCCATTTGTCTTGTCATTACGTTTCCAACAATTACAAAATCAGGAGCCGGTTTTAAGTTTTCTTTTACAAAGCCTTTTTTAATTTCAATTCCCAGCTTTTCAAGCTGAGTCGACATGGGAGGATAAACGTTCACATCACTTCCCGTGATTTTAAAATTCATATCTTTTAGTAGACCTGCAAGGGAGCCCATGGCTGTTCCACATATGCCCATCAAGTGTATATGAGTGCCTTTTTTTAAATCTCTAATAAAATGGTTTTCAGACTCTCTCAGTTTAAAACTCATTATAAAATCGTCTCCTCATAAACAATGTTTTGAATCATTGGTCTAAATTTATTGAAGTCACTGTTTTCACGGTCTGGATAAGTTCTGTTGGAAAGCACCACAATTAAAAGATCCTTCTCTGGATCATACCAAAATGACGTTCCCGTAAATCCTAAATGACCAATGGACTTTTTAGAAAAATACTTGCCTGCAGTTGTTGTCCGACCTGATGGAACCATGAAACCTGAAGCCCATTCTTTGTTTTTTGCTTTGAAGAGTTTTGGATTTTTTTTGTATTGAGATCTTAGTTTCTTACCGTAATCCAGCACAGAGTCTAAACTGCCAAAAAGACCTGCGTGCGCCGCCACCCCGCCCATAAAATGAGTGTTCCCATCGAGCACCTCTCCAACCAAATATTTTTCCCGCCATGGGCAAACTTCTGTTGGCGCGTAATTATTTTTTTTACCCTTAAAAGACAGACTGTTGAAGTGCAGACCACTTATTTCATTTTCTCTTTCAAAGTAATTTTCTAAGTCACAACCCTCTAGCTCTTCAATTACAAACCCTAATAAAATAAAATCCAAATCGGAATACAGTGGCTTTGACCTAGGTTTTTCTTTTGGAAGCTCATCTCTGAGAATTTTTTTGATTCCAATTAGACGCTCATCAGTAGGCAAATCTTTCAAGACATCAAAAAATTTTATATGAGCTCTTAAACCAGATGAGTGATTTAAAAGATCAGAAATTCTTACATTTGATTTTTTGAGCCAAGGCAAAAAATCTGAAACTTTTTTTACTCTCAAATTAGAATGCCTAACAAAATAGTCAGCCGTCAGAATAGCTTTGGTCATCGATGCTAGATCAAAAAAACTATAGTCTTTTCCAAAGCTTTCTTTAAGAAGAGTTTTTCCATTTTTTAGAACCCCTACTTGCAAACCAAAAAGCTTATCTTGCTTTAGCTCGTCAAAGACTTCAGTTTTTAAACGTGTGATCAGTTTTTTTTGCATAGATTTAGACATTGTTAAGCAATCTAGGCTTTTCGTCTAGTACAAGTCTCGATTTCTTACCTAGCCAAAAAGGATTGTTTTTTTCATGGATGTGCCCCGCCTGCATGCCCGTAAGAACAGGAAAACTCTGGCCAAGCGCCCATCTTTTCAAAACAGCTTTTATAAGTTTTTCTTGGCTCTGGGACGAATGGCTTATGTGACCAAAAACAACCGCCTTAACACCTTTAAAGAATCCTGCCTGTGAAAGATGAGTAAGCATTCTGTTTACTTTATAAGCCGGCTCTTCTACCTCTTCTAAAAATAAAATATTTGATTTTGCACCAGCATCATTTTTTGTGCCAATAACTGAGGCTAGGGTGGTTAGATTTCCACCCACAATTTTAGCATTTATGTTTTGAACCGGCGACATATTAAGCCTTTTGAGGCCTCTAAAAATCGGAGAAAATGCCAGAGGGTCTTTAAAGAAAGTACTGATTTCATTAGCTATTTTCTTATTTTTATTGTCATTCTTATTTTTAGCAAACCAATTTGGATGAGGCGAATGAAGTGTTGGAACGTTCAAATTTTTATTGAGATGGTAGTGCAAAGACGTGCAATCACTAAAACCCATAAAAATCTTTGAGCTTCTTAAATCCTGTTTTTTGAGATGTGGCATCAGCTCTTGAAAACCGTAACCGCCCCTTAAGGCCCACACAAAATCACTAGTTT
>Ga0115567_10001108_pt1 | contig 27053 bp, 20 predicted proteins | sample COGITO_mtgs_1204_2_FD_88679 | JGI IMG/M metagenome (GOLD analysis project Ga0115567, IMG submission 88679) | Pelagic marine microbial communities from North Sea - COGITO_mtgs_120412 | ecosystem: Environmental > Aquatic > Marine > Epipelagic | place: Germany:Helgoland, sampling site Kabeltonne... | reverse complement strand
TCTACTGCACCTGATCCACCATGTGCGGGAGACCACCGGCAAGCCCGTCGGTATTAAAGCGGCCATTGGTCAAACCGCATGGCTGGACGAGTTCTGCCAGCGAATTCACGAGTTGGGACTGGACTATGCCCCCGATTTTTTCACTATCGACAGCGCCGACGGCGGTACCGGCGCAGCCCCCCAGAGCCTGATCGACCTGATGGGTCTGCCAGTGCGTCGCAGTCTGCCCATTGTGGTAGACAAACTGGTGGAATACGGACTCCGCCAGCGTATCCGGGTCATCTGTTCCGGTAAGATGGTCAATCCCGCCGGGGTTGCGGCGGCGCTTAGCCTCGGTGCCGATTGCGTAAACTCCGCCCGGGGCTTTATGTTCGCGCTGGGCTGTATTCAGGCCCTGCAGTGCAACAAAAATACCTGCCCCACCGGCGTCACCACTCACAACCCCGAATTGCAGCGCGGCCTGGACCCCGGCGACAAGGCTGGGCGAGTCGCCTATTACGCCGCCAACCTCATGCACGAAGTGGAGGTGATAGCCCACTCCTGTGGCGCCAAGGAACCGCGCCTGCTCAACCGCAGCCACGCCCAGATGATCAGCGAGCGGGGCTTGCCTGAACCCTTGTTATCCGTTTATCCCGATCGCGAGACTCAATCCCAATTCAGGCAATTGCAACCATGACCGTTTCCGGCCGGATCAATGTCACCGTGGGTCTCCTGGCGCTATTTGCCGGCACCGTGCTCACGGTATCGCTGAGCCTGTCTGAGTACCGCGCTGAAAGGCAGTTGTTACTGCGCAGCATAGACGCCGAAATTCTCAGCAAACCACTACTGCCTGCGGATATTTATCTGGGTGATGAGCAACGCCTGCAAGCCGGTCTGCAGTCCCTGTTGGCGCTGTCGCCAGCGGTGCGTTTTGGCGCCATTCTCAATACTGAGGGTATCGCCGTGACAAGTCGCTATGAAAGTGGCCTGGGTCGTTACGGCGAAGAGCCCTTCGCCCGGGTTCGAGGAGGTGCCAGCGCCCTGGATCCCAGTCTGACCTCGCTGCCCTTTCAGGAGGTACCAGCGGAGGTGTCCCTACTGGCCACTCTGAGTGGAGGCGAGCGCGTGATGTTCTCGATCACACCGGTATTCTCGCCGATCAATCCCACTGATAACACTCTGCAGCGCTCCGACTTCAGTATGGGAATGGATCAACCGGGCGAGGTAAAAAGCCGCTATGGCATTGGCTATGTGCAACTCGCCATCAGCCGCAGCATCTTGATAGCCACTGCGCTGCCCTCAGTGTTGTGGATGGTGATCGCCAACCTTGTGTTTGTAATTGTGTGCGTTGTGCTGGCCCGCTTGACCACCGGGCGTATCACTCGCCCACTGGCCAGGCTGGCTGAAATGGCGGAAAACATTGCGGAGGGGACGCAATCGCAGCCGATGAATATTGGCGGAAGCCGCGAGATCCGGCATATCGCTTCAGCGCTGAATACGATGGTCGGCAGTATAAGCAACTATAAAACCCAGAGCGATGTCGACCAGCAGCTTCTGCGGATGAAGGTCAGTGAGCGCACCGAACAGTTGTCCCGACGCAACCAAGAACTGAATTCCGCCGTCAAACAGGTTACGGAAGCCAAGGACCGGCTTCGCCACATGGCATACTACGACAGCCTGACTTCTCTGCCTAATCGCCGGCTCTTTAGTGAGCAATTAAACCTGCTTCTGCGATTGGCCAAACGGAATAATCAAACCCTGGCACTGCTGTTCCTGGACCTCGACAATTTCAAGCGCATCAACGATTCCCTGGGACACGCCGCTGGCGATCTGCTGCTCAAAGAAGTCGCCGTGCGCCTGCTGAGCTGCGTTCGAGACAGCGACGTCGTGGGGCACGTCGATGAGCGCGAACAGCGCCTCGACGTATCGAGGCTCGGCGGCGATGAGTTCACCGTGATCCTCAACGATCTGGAAGAGCCTGCCACGGCAGGCCTCGTTGCCGAACGCCTCCTGCAAGCGTTGTTACAGCCGATCTTGCTCGATGGCAATGAGGTGGTGGTGACGCCCAGCATTGGCGTTGCTGTTGCACCCCGTGACGGCACCAGCCTGGAAGATTTGCTCAAGGCAGCTGACACCGCCATGTACCACGCCAAGAACGCCGGCAAAAGTCACTATCTCTATTATCACCCCGACATGGATGCCGCCGGAGTTGAACGCTTGCGACTCGAAACCGAACTGCGCAAAGCGATTGAACTGGGTCAACTCACATTTCACTACCAGCCCCAGGTGGACTCACGCACCGGCAACGTGGTGGGAGTCGAATCCCTGCTACGCTGGCTGCATCCGGAACGGGGCATGATTCCACCCGACCTTTTTATCCCCCTGGCGGAGGAAATCGGCCTGATCCCGGAGCTGGGCAGCTGGGGCCTCAATGAAGCCTGTCGTCAGGTAGCGGCCCTGCACGATCAGGGCTTCAACCTACCCAAGGTGGCAGTCAACGTATCGGCATTGCAGTTCGGTGCCGGATTCGCTGCTGTGGTCGAAGGTGCCCTGCTGCAGTCCGGTCTGCCTGCGACGGCTCTGTCACTGGAACTTACCGAGGGCATCGCCATAGACAACACCGAGCTGACGCTGCGTACTCTGAGCGATTTACAACAGCTCGGCGTGCGGCTGTCGGTTGACGATTTTGGCACCGGGTACTCGTCTCTGAGCTACCTGAGCCGGTTCCCTCTGGACGAGTTGAAGATTGACCGCAGTTTCGTCAGCGGTGTCCAGGACAACGAGCAGCAGGCCAGTCTGGTTTCGGCGATCATCGCCATGGGGCAGAGCCTGCATCTGGACCTCGTCGCCGAAGGGGTTGAAACCCGGGACCAATACCATTTTCTTACCCGCAGTGGCGCCGGCGTTATACAGGGGTATTTGTTCAGCCCGCCGGTGGAACTCGAGGCGCTCAAACCAATGCTGGCGCCGGGCTATTTCGCCCGGCAGATCATTGATATCGGTGGATTTGTCAGCGAACCAGCGGTGCGGGATGAGAGCGCCCGCAGGGTGCTTCGATAATCGCCGCCCCTCAACCACCCTGTAACTCGAGGCCCAGCGACAGAGTCTCCGAGACCAGAACCTGCAGGTCACGCCAGCGAGTGCGGTGGTTGGTGATGGCAACCCGAATGGCCACCTGCCCCTTGAGCACTGTAGTGGAAGGTGCGGCGATGCCTCGACATTGCAATTCCACGACTATCCGCCGATTGAGCGCGTTCATCGGTTCCTCTTCCAGGGTGTCGGAGGTAAAGCGGTAGCACACGATGTTCAGCGACACCGGTGCCAGCAATTCCAGCTCGGGCGCGATTGCCACGACCTCACCCAGACGCTGCGCCTGCAAGCAATTGCGGAAGATGGCCTGACCGAGCCGCTCGGTGCCCATTTCCTTCATCTGGAACCACACCGCAAGGGCCGAAAATCCTCGCGACAACTCCAACCCAAAATCATTGGGCCAGGGCGCCCCGCCAGCGATGCCCTGGCGAGTACCCTGCTGTTCTGCCTGCAGGTAGGCCTGGGAGGTGGCAAATGTCGCACGGTGCAACTCGCCATCAGCGACCAACAGGCAACCTGCGGCATAGCCCACATGCATCCACTTGTGAAAATCAAATGCGATGGAGTCGGCGTATTCAATCCCGGCGACTCTTGAGCGCAACTCCTCAGACATAACGCACAGCGCGCCAAACGCACCATCCACATGATGCCAAAGCTGGTATTTCTGGCACAGGTGATTGATGGCCTGCAGATCGTCAATCGCGCCTGTGTTGACACTTCCCACTGAGGAGACCACCGCGAACGGGTGCAGACCGCTGGCGATATCTGCTGATACCTGACGCTCCAGAGCCGTCACGTCCATGCGGTAGTCTGCAGAGACCGGCACCGCATTGAGCGCGCCAGTCCCCAGCCCCATCAGTTCCAGCGCCTTGTCGACCGACACGTGAGCCTGCCCGGAGGCATAGACTCGCAAACCCGGCTGGGTCGGGTTGCCGGCGCGGCGCACCGCACCGCCCACCGCTTTGCAGCGCGCAATGGTCAGGCCCAACAGAGTCGCGGTGGACGTGCCGGTGCAAATCATACCGCTGGCCCCCAGTGGCAGATCGAACAATTCCTGCAGCCAGCGAATGACCTGCCGTTCAACGTAGATCGGGGCCTGCTCCCGTCCACCCATGTTGGCGTTGATCGCTGCCATCATGATCTGGGCGACGAGACCACTGGCGGTGCCTGTGCCGTGAACCCATCCCCAGAACCGCGGATGAGTGTTGCCCAGTGTGTAGGGCAGGACCTGCGATTGCAGCTCAGCCACCAGCGACGACAGGGGTTGACCGGCGCGGGGCAGTGGCGCATCCAGGGTTTTCACCGAGTCCGGCAGCTCCTGCCACACAGCCCGCTGTTGACGCTGCTCGACAAAATCCAGCGCCACATCGAGAGCGGAGTGAGCCTGCTGGCGAAAATCCCCCCAATCGCCGGGATCCAGCAACGAGGGGGCGTCAATATCCGGGGGAGTTGTCTTCATGGACACGCAGTTTGTGTCACGACGCGAGTGACGGGGAGCAACGAGCTGGCGCTGACGCTTGCCCGGCCAGTTCGATCCACTGTGGGAAAGGCCTGAACTGGATGCCTAACCGGGCTTGTTATTTTGATCCAGTTCTTCGCGCTTGGCGAGCTGGATATTCTGCAGGTTCTGGCGATAGGCTTCGGTGATTTTTTCAATCCCGGAATCGTTAAGACCTCCGGCATTGCCGGCCACTGTATAGGTGGTATAAACACCGGATGCCGTCATCAGTGCTGCAGAAATGACCCGGGTCGGCAAACCTTCATTTTTCAGTGTGTTAGCAAGGTCAACAAAACGCTGCATACACTGCTGGTGTTGCTGCTGTTCGGAAATTTGCTCGGACATCTCGGGGCTCCCTATTGGCATTGATTGTTTCGATTCTACCACCATCAACCATGACTTGTGGACTGTGCTGCGCGACGGCGCGGTTCATCACTGCTGGCGGCGGTCATCAAGGCGCGAAACAGCGCCTGCTGGGAACCGTGGGTCGGCAAGTATTCAGGGTGCCACTGTACGCCACAGAGGAACCGCCGGCCCGGCATTTCCACCGCCTGCACAAACCCATCCAGATCCCGGCCGCTCACCTGCAACTGGTCGCCCAGGCGATCAATCGCCTGATGATGCAGACTGTTGATCCGCAGGCGTCGCGCGCCAAGTATGCGGTGCATTTCACTGCCCGCCACCACATTGAGGGTTTTACGCGCCAGCGGAGTGCGGCGATTGGAGGTGTGGACGCGCAACGGTCGCAGGTCGGGGTAGAGGTTACCGCCCAGTACCACGTTCAACAGCTGCGCCCCACGGCAAATCCCCAGCACCGGCATATTGCTGTCAATAACGTGACGCAGCACCTCGATTTCGAAGCGGTCGCGAGCCAGATCCAGCGGCGCCACTTCCTCATCGTGTGGCAGGTACAGTGCTGGGTCGATATCGTCTCCACCACTGATCACGATGCCATCCAGGTCCCGCACCCGGCCCGGGCGGGATGCTGTCATCCGCACCGCCCTTGCGCCCGCGCGCCACAATGCCATGCGAATAAACCACCAGGCCACAGGCAGGCGGGTGTCGGGGCCGGTGACCCCGATCAGTGGCCGCACCCTCACAACAGCTCGGGCAGTAACCAGCGGCTACTGGCTTCGGGCCAATCGCTGAAAAAGCCGCCAACCGGCCCCTGCAACAACTGCCGGTAGGCTCGGCGCGCCCGCTCCAGTCGCGCTGGATCACAAGCCAGGGCCTCCACTTGTAACCAGTCCCGCCAGGGCTGGACCAGAGACCAGCCAGGTTCATCTATCTGGCAGTTGGGCAGGCGATAGTGCAGGGTCGGTCGCGCGTTTACCCGGTCATCTTTAACCACCGCCCGCACGCGCTCTGCGTCAATATGAGTAAACAGGGGCAACATATCCAGCGCCCGATTCCGGGTGGCGTTGTGCAACAGGTAGTCGTCGATCAGCTGCCCCATATCTGGCGCATAATCTTCCTGCAGTAACAACTTCAGATACGCTTTGGGAAAGGGGTCGATGTAGGGCGTGACACGGCGACTCAGATCGACCTGACTGCGTTCCAGCAGCCACTCATAGAGACACATGAAGGCGCGCAGGTAGGCTACGATCGTGGCCGCTTCCAGGTCGGGCATTTCAGGATTCAGGTGTAATCCAAAGGCATAAATTGGCGCATGCCTGGTACCTTTTGCACCCGCCAGGCGCAAGCGTTTTAATAAATCGCCCAGGCGCCACAATTCCGGCATCTCTATCGGCGGGCCGACAATTTCAAAGGGAACGACCTGCTCAGCCAGAAGTTTCAGCAGGGACTCACCCAACTGGTCGAGTTCGTTGATCTCAGCGGCGGGGTCGCGCTCACGGCCGAGGCGTTTCAAATAGCTGTAATCCAGTTCCAGCCCGATATCACCGACCACCGTACCGGCCACCATCTGCTCGTACGCTGACACCACGTTCGCTGTACCGCCCAACTCTGCCACCACCAATTCCGCGATGCGTTCAATCGTCAGACCTGCAAACTCCAGTTCCACACCTATCCGACGCGGAGCCCCCTCCGCCGTATGAGTGCGTGGTGGCTGTGGCCACAACTGCGCCCGGTAAGTGTCACTGGTATATAATGTCACGTAAAATCTCCGCGATGTCACTGCTTTGCCCCAAACCATTCCAGGGGCGTCCAAACCGAAGTCTGAACACTTCAGAGCCAGACAACAACGGAATTCTGCCATGCTTTCCTCACCAGTCCGCCTCCTTCTCTGTCTCGGTTCCACGCTGCTGGCAATACCCCAGGTCGGATTTGCCCAGGGAGACACCGATCTATTGCAGCTAGGCAACGCCAGAGTTGTCAATGTCGAGAGCGGCGAGATCGAGTTGCGCGATATCACCATCAACGATGGCCTCATCACTGCCATTGACCCCCCGGGCCGGCAGAGCGGCTCACCGGACCGCCAACTGGACCTCAAGGGTCGCTATCTGATACCGGGCCTGTGGGATATGCACGTACACTTTGAGGGTCGTGAGCTGGTTGAAGACAACGCCCTGTTGCTCCCCGTGTATCTGGCTTACGGCATCACAGGCGTGCGCGAGGCGGCCAGCAACCTGGCATCGACCGTACTCGTGTGGCGCCGTGAAGTCGCCGCCGGAAAGCGGCTGGGGCCCCATATTTTTACTGCCGGGCAAAAATTTGAAGGGATTGACTCGCTGTGGGACGGCGACCGGGAAATCGGCACCCTTGAGCAAATGCGGGCAGGACTGGACGAACAGGCCGAGCTCGGCGTGGATTTTATCAAGGTTACAGAGAACACCCTGCAACCTGAATTGTTTCTGGCCACAGTTAGTGAGGCTCACCGCCGGGGCTTCCTGGTCTCGTCACACATTCCATTGGGACTCAGTGTTGAAGAGCTGGCCGAGGCGGGTCTGTCGAGCATTGAGCACGCCAGCTACCTGTTGCGTCTGGGCGCGCCCAGCGAGCGCACCATCGCCCAGGCCGTACGCGAAGGCCGCATGAGCGCCGAGGAAGCGACGCGCATCTACAACGACGGTTTCGACCAGGATGCCGCCAATGCTGCCTACGGCCGCCTCGCCGAGGCCGGGGTCGCGGTGACCCCAACCCTGATCGGGGGCCGCCAGCTGGCCTGGCTGGACCAGACCGATCACAGTCACGACCCTTTTCTGCGCTACCTCACAGAAGCGTTCACCGCCAAGTACCAGTGGCGTATCGATCGCATGGCCGGTGAATCCAGCGCCGATAGCGCGGCGCGCAAAGCCCGCCACCAACTCACCGCGCGACAACTACCTGCCTTGCAGGCCGCCGGAGTCCAGTTGCTGGCGGGCAGCGATTCAGCCGCTCTTAACACCTACGTCTACCCCGCCGAGGCACTGCACAAAGAACTGGAACTGTTCACCGATGCGGGGCTCACGCCGCTACAGGCACTGCAAGCCGCCACCATTAACGGCGCCCGTTTTATGCGCCGGGATTCAGACTACGGCAGTATAGCCGTCGGCAAACAGGCTGACCTGGTGGTACTGAACGACAACCCGCTGACTGACATCAGGGCCAGCCGCGGCATATTTGCCGTGATCTACCACGGTAAAATCTTCGATCGCGCCCAACTCGATGCACTGCTCGAACAGGCGGCGCTGCGCAAAACGGCGCTGGACGCTGAACACCGATAGCGCCTCTGCATTCCCGTACCCTCATTGGCGACCGGGCCCTGCGCAACACAAACCGCCCCCAGGCTCGCGGTCTGGATTGTGCCCTGGAGGGTCATTCGGTATGATGCGCGCCCCTCCTTTCGCCACATAACGACAGATTTTCTAATCAGCTCTGGTCGATGGGTCCCCAAACTTGGCATCTGGCCCAAACTCGTCCGGATGTATTGCAATTGGAGTGCGTGACATGTTCGAGATTCGCCCCACCCGTGCTGCCAGCGTCAAGAACGATTTGTTGTCGGGCCTGACGGTTGCACTGGCATTGGTGCCTGAGGCGGTGGCTTTTGCCTTTGTTGCCGGCGTGGACCCCCTGGTGGGTCTGTATGCTGCATTCATGGTGGGGCTGATCACAGCCTGTATTGGCGGCCGCCCGGGCATGATCTCCGGTGCCACAGGCGCACTTGCCGTGGTGATGGTCGCGCTGGTCGCTGACCATGGGGTGGAGTATCTGTTCGCGACTGTGGTCCTGATGGGGATTTTGCAAATACTGGCCGGGGCACTGCGGCTGGGCAAGTTCATTCGCATGGTCCCACACCCGGTGATGCTGGGCTTCGTCAACGGTCTGGCTATCGTAATTTTCCTGGCCCAACTCAGCCAGTTTGGCGAGGTGGGCGAGCCCGGCTGGCTCAGCGGGACTGCCATGGAGGGATCCGTTATCGACGTGGCCTGGCTCGGTGGTCAACAGCTTTACCTGATGCTGGGTCTGGTGTTACTTACCATGTTTATCATTCACTTCCTGCCGCGCCTGACTCGTGCGGTACCCGCTTCGCTGGCGGCCATTGTCGTGGTAAGCCTGCTGGTTATCGGTCTCAACCTGGACACACGTGTGGTTGGCGATGTCGCGTCAATCAAGGGTGGTCTGCCGAGTTTTCACATTCCCTCAGTACCGCTGAATTTCGAAACTCTGGCAATCATTTTTCCCTACTCCGTGATACTGGCCGCCATCGGTTTGATCGAGTCGCTGCTGACTCTGCGCCTGGTGGATGAAATCACCGAAACCCGGGGCCGCGGCAACAAAGAGTGTGTGGGCCAGGGCGTTGCCAATACTGTCACCGGTTTGTTTGGCGGCATGGGTGGCTGCGCCATGATTGGCCAGAGCATGATCAATGTGAACTCCGGCGGCCGCGGACGTCTGTCGGGCATCGCGGCTGCACTGTCGCTGCTGCTGTTTATTCTGGTGGCATCGCCTCTGATTGAAGCAATCCCGCTCGCGGCATTGACCGGCGTGATGTTCATCGTCGTGATCGGCACATTCGAGTGGAGCAGTTTCCGTGTTCTGCGCAAGGTACCGCGCACAGATGCACTGGTATTGATTCTGGTCTCTGCGGTGACAGTGGCCACTGACCTGGCCATTGCGGTCATTGTCGGCGTGATCATCTCGGCTCTGGTGTTTGCCTGGGAGCATGCCAAGCACATTCGTGTTGAAGCGCGAGAGGATCACAAAGGCTCTACCGTCTATGCGGTTACCGGCCCGCTGTTCTTTGGCTCTGTGACTTCCTTTATGGAGCAGTTTGACCCGCGCCGGGACAATGACGACGTTGTGATCGACTTTGCCCGCTCACGGGTGGCAGACCACTCGGGCCTGGAAGCGATCGATTCGCTGGCGGAACGCTATGTGAGCGCCGGCAAAAAGCTTCACCTGGTACATTTGAGTGATGAGTGTCGCAAGTTGTTGCGCAAGGCCGGCGACCTGGTGGAAGTGAACGTTATCGAAGACCCCAAATATTTTGTGGCCGAGGACACCCTGGGCTAAGCCAGACTGCCCTCGCATTTGTGACGTGCTTACATGCGCTCGATAATAACCGCCGGTGCCATACCGCCGGCGGCGCACATGGTAATCAGGCCGCGCTTCAGATCGCGGCGCTCCAGCTCGTCCAGCATGGTACCGATCAGTATTGACCCGGTTGCACCGATGGGGTGCCCCAGGGCCATCGCGCCACCGTTGACGTTGACCTTGTCACGATCCAGGTTCAGATCGCGAATGAACTTCTCGGCGACCACGGCAAAGGCCTCATTGATCTCAAACAGATCGATGTCGGCAATGCTCAAACCGGCTTTGGCCAACACTTTTCTGGCCGCCGGTACCGGCGCATTCAGCATCAGGGTCGGTGAATCTCCCATATTGGCCATGGCGACCACCCGCGCGCGCGGAGTCCAACCCTGGGAGCGGGCATAGGTCGGAGACGCCAGCAGCAGCGCAGCGGCCCCATCCACCACGCCAGAGGAGTTACCCGCGTGGTGGATGTGTTCAATCTTGAGATCCGGATACTTTATCTGCACCAGCTTGCGGTAGGTTGTGCCCTCTTCGTCCAGCGGGTAGTCGGCTACCGCCTCGAACGACGCTTTCAACTGCGACAGACCTTCCAGGGTCGTTTCCGGACGCGGAAATTCCTCTTGATCGAGCGCCAGACTGCCGTCCTGGTGATAGACCGGTACCAGAGACTTGGTAAAATGCCCATTGCGTATCGCGTGATCAGCCCGCTGCTGGGATAGCAGTGCCAGTTCATCAACCGCTCGGCGATCAATGCCCTCCAGGCTGGCAATTGCATCCGCGCATACGCCCTGATGCGGTTGTGGGTGTATCGCGCGAAGATCCACGTTGCCGTTGTCGAGAAACATGGACGGCTGGTTGCCGTTCTGGCCGTAGTTGGACATCATCTCGGTACCACCGGCTATCACCACGTCTTCCATGCCCGACATCACATTGGCTGCCGCGAGGTTGACCACGGTAATGCCCGAGCCGCAGAAACGATCCAGGGTCACACCGGACGAACGCACATCATAGCCGGCACTCAGTGCCGCCATGCGTCCCAGATCGCCGGACTGATCGCCCCGCTGGGAGCTGGTGCCCCAGATTATGTCGTCCACCGCAGCGGTATCGAGGCTGTTACGCTCGGCCAGGGCTTTCAGTACCGTGGCACCCAACTGCTGTGGGTGGATGGAGGACAGGGCGCCCTTACCGGCTTTGCCGATGCCCCTCGGGGTGCGACAGGCATCAATAATCCAGGCTTCGCTCATAGTATTTACTCACTCGTATCGTTGGTATCGGACCACGGATACTACAACGAATTCAGAGCCGTAACACCCTGTTGGTCGCCTCAGGCAGAGTCTCTGCTCCCGGCCGTCAAGTCCGACAGAAGCCGCAGCGCCAATGGCGGCGGCCTCTGCTGCCAGGCATTAGGCCGCCTGCGGGCTGAGCATCACCCCGGGGCGGGCATCCGTCGCTTTGGCGCCATCGAATGTGGCCTCACCGTTGACCAGAGTGAGGCGCACCGGAGCGGCCTTGCGTGTCCAACGCCAGGTGTGACTGCCCTTGCCATCGGGGACGTCGTAAACGCGCTCCATCTCACGCGCTTCAATTTCGTCCATGTTGAAGACCGTGACATCCGCTCTCTTGCCAACCACCAGTTCACCGCGATCCGACAGCGAGAAGTGCCGAGCCAGCTTGCCGGTCATCGAGTGAATCGCCTCTTCAATAGTGATCCTGCCGGTATCGCGCACCCAGTGGGTCAGCAGCTTGATGTTTTCTCCACCGCCACAGAGCATCTGGCCGTGCGCACCGCAATCATTGATATTGCCGGTCGCGAAAGGGTCTTTGATCAAGTCTTCCACTACCGCCTCGTCCATCTCAAAAGGCGGCATAGTCACTGTGGACTCAAGGCCATTGGCCAACAGCCACTCCGCCATCGCATCGGAGGGATGCTCGGCACCGATCTGTTGCTGGTATGCACCCACTGTAGTGTGAATCGGGCCCACGCCATTATCGCTATTGAGCAACTGCAGATTTTCCGCCCGCCCTTTGGGAAAGGGAGAGAATTCAAAGGTCTCCTCGTCCCAGGATTTCCGCGCCCGCGCCCGCCATTCGGGGTCGCGCAGGATTTCTTCTTTTGCTTTGTCATCCTCGGCCACCACCACTTCATGCCACACATAATCATTGGACTGGGCGAAAATCAGGGAGTTCTGCACACTGAGGGTAGAGGTCACTGGAATGTGGGCAAACCCGGTCCAGAAATCGCGCCCCTCGTCCTTCATCTGCTGGTGCAAGTCGAGCAAAGGCGCCTGAATACCCATCAGATCGCGCTGAAACTCAAGGGTGGGCACTCCACCCCACTGCACCCTCACATTCAACCCTTCGGTGAGCCTGGCCAGGCGCTGCAGTGACTCGGCTGCGGTCATATTACGGAAGGTGTCGAGAATCACCTGGAAGCTGCACCCCGGATATCGATCCAGCACCTCGAACAGGGCGCGAAATTCTGCGTCGTCGGCTTTCAGACTGGGCACCGGTCGATCTTCGCCGTCGTGATCCATCAGGTTGGAAGACATGCCCATGGCTCCGGCCTGCATGGCTTCGTCCAGCATCCTTGCCATGTGTTCGATTTCCTCCGGCGTAGCCGCGCGCTCCCAGGCATCCATCCCCATGGCGGCGAGCCGCAACGCAATGTGTCCGCTGTAGACGGCGTAATTGAGCGGCACCGTCACCTTGCTGACCATCGATTCCTTGTACTCCGGCCAGCTGCGCCAGTCCCAGGGCAACGAGTCGAGGAACGGGCCCTCCGGGATATCCTCAAAAAATGAGAATATTTTAACCACTTCCTTGCGCACCGCCTCGTCATCAGACAATGGCGCGGTCGCGAAACCGCAGTTCCCCATCACCTGGGTGGTGGCACCGTAACCGGGCAAAGGATCGAGGGTATCGTCCCACCACATGGCGCCGTCGTAGTGAGTGTGGGATTCGATAAATCCGGGGGCGACCACGCAGTCGCTGGCATCGTAGACCTGTTCTCCGGCAGCGGCCGCGAGATTTTCACCAATCTCGGCGATCAGGCCGTCCTGCAGGCGGACATCGGCGCGATAGGAGGCCGCACCGGTGCCATCGACCACGGTGCCATTTTTGATCAGGAGGTTTTGTGTCTGGCTCATGTTATTCAGTCCTCGAATGAATTGACTCGCCACTAATGTACTCCTGCCGGGACCAGTTCCAGTATTAGAATTACATCGAATACTTGGATGATATTACTGCTATGATGACGCCATGAGTTCGCTCAAGGACACCGCCAACACGCTCTACCGGGTACTCTCGGGCACAGCGGCCAGCAGCGCTCAGCTGGAGGCTGCCAGCGACTGGTTTGAAAAGCTCGATACGCCCATTGATCGCCGCAGTTTTTTGGCCTACATGCAGGCCCTGCAGCGCGACCTGCCCGCCACCAGCCCACTGGCCGGGCTGGCGTCAAAATGGTCTGCCGGCGGCTCCGCACCCGGCGGGTTCAGCACCTCCCAGGCGCAAGCATTCTTGCAGGATTACATCGCCCACCTGGATCCCAACCTGCTGTTCCGACAGCCCATAACTGCAGGTTACGCACACTGGGATCGCAGGAGCCTGCAACAGGGCTTTGCCTACGGCAGCCGAAGCGAGCAGGCCTGGAGCCTGCTGTACTGTGACCTCGGAGGGGCCCAATTGCGTGCTGGGGCGCGCGACCTCGCACTGCTGCCACACCACGCGCTGCTGGTGGCGCCCGGTGCCCTCTACACCCTGCAACCGCATTCGGATTTACAGGAGTGGGGCTATCACTGGACGGTGTTTCATCCCGATTCTCGCTGGCGCGACTGGCTGATCTGGCCCGCTTTCGCCACCCAGATCAGCCTGTTGCCCATACCACAGGACATACAAGCGCCCGTGCTCATCGCTTTTAACGACCTGGAGCACTGCCTGCAATCGTCACGGGCGATGACTGCCGAACTGTCGCACAACCTGTTGGAACAACTGATTTTGCGTTGCCGCGCCTGTCTGCCGACTGATTTTCAGCCCCACCGGGATCCGCGTATTGCGCGCGCACGCGAATTTGTGGAGCAACACTACCGGGACAGCTTCACCCTGGCTGATGTCGCGCGAGCCTGCAGCCTGTCAGCCTCGCGGCTGTCCGGTGTGTTTCGCAACCAGTGCGGCCTGACCGTGCTTGGCTATCGGGATGAATTGCGGATGGTCGAAGCCGCCCGGTTGCTGCGAAACAGTTCCCTGGGCATTGCTGCCATCGGTGCCCAGGTGGGCTACCCAGACCCCGCTTACTTTTCGCGGACCTTCAGTCGACACGTGGGGGTATCACCGCGCGAATACCGGAGTCAGGGATAGAGCCCGGAACGTCAACCTGCTCAGTTGAGCACCTTGAAAGATGGGTCACCGCGGTCTCGCTGCGAAACGGCGTTCACGTACCCGCGCTGCAGTGGTTGCACCGTTTGCATATCGAGGATGTGCTCCCGGTGATCGATCGCCCAGCGCCCGCCGCGCCGCGACCACATATCCAGATAGCGGCCGCGCCCTGTAATTTCCTGCTGCCCGCCCTGCTCATCGATTTCGGTCCACAGGGTGACGGTAACGTAAGTTTCACTGCACGCAGTTTCTCCCTCCAGCTCAATCACCGATTGGGCAAGCTGGTGAGAATGACGCTCCATACCAGCGTGTGCCTCCCACACCCAATCGACAAAACCGTGGCCGCTGCCCTGATAGATATCATGGTAGTGTGCGGTGCCGCTGTCGTGCCACACCGCGTAGGCCGCCGCCTTGTCCATGCGATCCAGCGCCCGGCAGTAACGCGCCAGTACCTGGCGAATGGCAGCCTCATCCGAAAGCGCCGATGTTTTCTCCTGCTCTGACATAGTTCCCTCTGGTTTTCTCAGTCTGTATCGGTCGAGCACAGGATCCCAGCGCCACTTTGGCGGCTGGCATTCACTCCAGTGATTCTCTCTCACGCTGGTAGTCATCGTAGGACGTATCCACTTCGGCCATACATTCGTCATATTGCGCCGGAGGTCGCTTCTGGCACTCCAGTTGCTGATTGTGCTGGATGCTGTCGTAGACTTGCCGCTGACTGCAGCCGGCAAGCAGCAGCGATGAAAACAGGCATAGAAGCGCCAACTTCATGGTCTTGTCCCTTCGGTGGATGGCACGGCGATGTCCCCATCAGCGCCCGCCCGCCGCTGGCCGTACTCCAATACCATCACTGTCAGCGCGGGCAGCATGGTCAGTGTAACCAGTGCCGCACCCAGGATGCCGAACATCACAATCGCTCCGACCCCGCGGTACAGTTCGGTACCGGCACCGGGTATCAATACCAGCGGAGCCAGGCCACAAATTGTGGTGATAGTCGACATGGCAATCGGCCGCAGGCGGGCCTCCACCGCTTCGCGAACGGCGTCCAGGGGCGACATTTTCTGCTCCTCCACATTGGCCACCGCTCGGTGCACGATGAGTATCGGGTTGTTCACAACCGTGCCCATCAAAATCAGAAAACCGAGCATGGAAATCATATCGAAGGGCTGGACGATTTCGGTCAAACCGATCAGGGGCAGCATGCCGCCCACCCCATTGAGCACCGACAAACCCACGATGCCGCCGGCAATACCCAGCGGAATGGAAGTCATGATCAACAGCGGATACCCCCAGTGGGTAAAGATGGCCACCATCAACAGATAGATGATCAACAGGGCCACCGCATAGTTGCTCACCAGAGCCTCGCGGGTGGCATCGAGCTGATCGGCGGCACCCGATATATCGATGCTCACGCCCAGCGGAATCTCTCCCTGGTCTCGCAAATAGCCCACCAACTCATCGCGTACCATCGCCACGCCAGTCTCCAGGGGCACGCTGCGCGGCGGAATGATATTCAGGGTCACGGTGCGACGTCCATTCACTCGCCGCACCGAATTGGTGTCGACGGTTTCGCTGATCCGCACCAGTGCCCCCAGTGGCAATACCGCGCCGCTGGGCGTATACACGGGAAGCTGCGCCAGGTTGTCCAGCTCCGCATTCTGGCCGACATCGCTGTACAGGTAGATGTCGATCTTGTCGTCTTCGAGAAAAAACTCATCGACGTAGCTGCCGTCCGTCAAGGCCGATACAGTAAAGCCCAGGTTGTCCGCAGTCAGGCCCAACTCCGCTGCGCGCTCCCAGTCCGGGCGAATCTCAACCATCGGCTGCGCCAGGGTGAGCGACGAGGGCTGGCTCTGTATACGGGGATGATCGAAGACCTCGCCAGCGCGGCGGTAGGCGGACAGTGCCACGCGGTAGATGTCCTCCAGACGCGCGCCGCCGATATCCAGATTGATGCTGCGGGTACCACCATCGTTGCTACTGATAATGGAACCCCGCGCGGCGAAAGCCCGCATGCCCGGATACTGCTCATAACGCGCTGTAATGGCATCCATCATTGGCTCGATATCGGCGCTATCCACCGGCTCCGCGATAATGCGCAGCTGTTCCGCACCCACGCGAAAGTTCAGATACGCCATTGCCGGGGCGTCCGCTTCACCGCGGTGAAAGGCGTCGGGGTCCGCGCCGACGAACTGCAGGAAATAGGCCTCTACCTCCTTGCCTATCGCTTCCATCGCCGGCAGGTTATAGCCCGGTGGCGCGTTCATGGTGGCGAACACCTTGGGCTCTTCACCCTCGGGCAGATATTCGGCGGCCGGGGTCAGAATCACGATGATGCCCAAACTGAGAACCACCGTCACCGCAATACAGGTCAGGCGGCGGCGCGGGGTAGACAACACCGCATCGACACCCGACAGCGTCGCCCGGCGCAGGCGTTCACCCCTTCCAGGCGTTTGCCCGGCAGCACCACTTCGATCGCGCTGCCGAATGGTCAGGCGGGCAGCCGCAGTAGGCAGCACGGTAATAGCCACCAGCATGGAGGCCAGGATGGCGGCGGAAATGGCCATGGCGATATCGGAGTACAGCTGGCCGGCCTCCTGCTGCACAAAGGCCACCGGAATGAATACCAATACCGTAGTCATGGTGGAGGCGAACACCGCGGGCCACACCTGTTTCACACCCTCAATGGCCGCCCGAACGCGATCGGCACCCTTGCGCCGCTCAAGTTCGATGCTCTCGAGCACCACGATACTGTTGTCCAGCGTCATGCCTATGGCAAAGGCAATGCCCGCCAGGGAAATCACATTGATGGTACGCCCCGCCAGCAGCAGACCGAGAAATGCCACAATGATGCAGATCGGAATCCCCATCACACCGACGATGGTGGTGCGGGCCGAGCGCAAAAACAGGTACATCACAGCGGTGGCCAGCAACGCACCGAGAATCAGGTTCTGCCAGACATTGCGCACCGAGTCCTCGACGTAGCGCACATCGTCAGAAAACAGCGTCATCTGCAGGCCAGCCGGTTCCAGCACCTCGGCGTTGAGCGCAGCCTGCTCAGCGAGAATCGCCTGCTTGATTTCAATGACGTTGGAGCCGGATTCCCGGCGCAGCGCAATCCCCAGACTGTCGCGACCATTGAAACTGGAGGTCGCGCGTTTTTCGAAGTGATCAAGCTGTATTCGTGCCACATCAGACAGGCGAATAATGGCGTCGCCCCTGCGCGCCAGCACCAGGTCATTGAGTTGTTCAACCGACTCGAAGCGCCCAATGGTACGCAGCAAATACTGACGCTTACCCGATTCGATCTCACCGCCGGAGCGATCCCGGTTGCGGTTGCGGATGGCGCTGCGCACATCGGCCAGCGCCAGCCCGCGCTGAGCCAGCCGGGAGGGATCGATGAGAATCTGGATCTGGCGTTCGGCGCCACCCCAGACATTCACCTCCGATATGCCGTGCACTCTCGACAGGCGCGGTTTGACGTTGTCTTCGATAAAATCCAGCGTGAGGTCCATATCCAGTTGACGCGGGTTTCCGGGCAGTGGAGTGACGGCGAAAAACATAAAGGAGTTACTGGAAAACGAGTTGGCGTAAATGCGCGGTTCATCGACGTTCTCGGGATAGGATGGCACCTGGCTGAGGGCATTGTTGACCCGAATCAACATCTCGGTGATATCGGTACCGAAAGGAAACTCCAGTTCGATTTCAGCTCCGCCGCTGGACGCGGTGGCCATAATGCGCGACAGGTTTGGCAGGTTCCGCAGGTACTCCTCCTGCTCCACCAGAATCTCCTTTTCCACATCCTGTGGAGTGGCGCCGGGCCAATTGGTGCGGATGCTGATCACGCGCACGTCGAGATCGGGGATCATCTGCACCGGAATACGCAAAGCTGCCACAATCCCCAGAACGCACACGATCAAAACCGTCACCGTGGTCAGGGTACCGCGCTGTACAATGTTCTCGAACATAGCCTGATCTCAGTCGGTTCGGTTCGACGCCGAACTCACAGTTACAGCCTGCCCCACCTGCAGGGCTTCATTGCCTTCAACCACCACCCGGGCATCGGCGGTCAGCCCCTTCAGAATCTCCACCTGGCCATCGAACTGCACACCGGGTTGCACCAGTTTTTCCGCCACTACCGGGCCCTTATCCCCCTGCTCCACTGTCCACACCACAACACGGCCATCGGGGTAACGCAAGGTGGCATCGCGGGGGACCACCAGACCTTCGCGCCCGGTGGGCAACCGCAACACGGCTCGCACCGACATTCCGGGCTTCAGCACAGGCCCGCCCGGTTTCGGAACCACCCGCAATAAAAAAGTACGGGCGCCGGGGTCGGTTATTGGAACCACCGTGGCAACCGTTGCCGGATAGACGCTGTCCGCCTCGGCGTTGAGGCTGAACTTCACTTCATCGCCCTGCTGAATATCGCGGAGATAATCCTCTGCCACGGGAAAGTCCAACCGGACTGTATCGATCGCCACCAGCTCCAGCACTGCCTGTCCCGGCGTTACCCACTCGCCCAGCTCAGTCAACTTGGCACTGACCAGGCCGTTAAATGGCGCGCGTACCGTATGCCGGGCCAATATTGCGCGCTGGTAACCGGCGTCGGCCTGGGCCTGCTGCAGGGCGGCCTCATCTTCCGCGACCTCAGCCTCCAGGTCCCGCACAACGCTCTCGGCAATACTGCGCTGGGGGGCCAGTTTGCGCGCTTCGCGAAGACGGCGCTCGGCATCAGCCACGGCATTGCGCTGCTGCATCGCGCGAGCTTCGCTGCTCTGTACCTGCAATGCGACCAACTCTGAATCCAGCTCCAGCAATACATCCCCCGCTTCCACCCGGGAGCCGGCATCAACATTCAGTTGATTCACCAGGCCGCTGATGGCCGCTGACAGCTGCGCATTGCGCAGGGAGGTCACCGTTCCAGTGAGGGGCACCTGGCGAAAGGTGGGCATCTGCCGCACCTCGGTCACCGTCACCGGCACGCCGCTCTGCGCCCAGCTGATCAGGGGTGACAGAAATACGATAGAAATTAGCCACAACACGGGTAGGTGGCAGTTAGACTTTCTGGCAGTCAAAAACACGTTGTGTAGGCATCCTGAGTGAGAACATCGATCATTTGTACGGTAGAGAGTATAGAACAGGAGCAGATGAATCCACGCCCTTCAGCGAGGCGAGAAAGACCGGTATCAGCCGTTCAGGGTCAGCTCACCAATGACTGTCCGCAGCTGCTCGCGCATCCACAGTACAGCCGGGTCGTGACCGGCATTACTGTGCCAGAACAAATGCCAGATCAGTGGCTCGACCGGAAACGGCAGCTCCCGGCATTGCAGGTCCAACAGGGGCAGCAGCACTTGGGGCACGGTCCACAACAGATCGGTCTGCTGGGCAATGCGCGCCGCCACCAGGTAGTTTTGCACCCGCATCACCACATTGCGACGCAAACCGCGGGTGTGCAGCGCAATGTCCACCTGGCCCCTGCCCTTGCGCCGGCTGGACACGTGGAGATGCTCGGCATCCAGGTAGGCGCGCTGGCTGAAACGGCCTCGCAGCAATGGATGACCCGGCCGCATCGCTACCACGTAGGGCAGTTCGGCCACCGGAAGATGCTCCAGGTCCCGGGCACTGCCCACTGGGGCATCCAGTAGCAGATCCGAGTTCCCGGTCTTCAGATCTTCCGGGGCCACGTTGCGCGGCACGTAATAACTGGCGATGGAAACCCTTGGCGCCAGCGACCTCACCCTGTCGTGCAGGCGCGGTAACAACAGGGATTCCGCCAGGTCATTCATACCCAGCCTGAACATCCGATCCGAGCTTTGGGGCTCGAAACGGGCGTTGGCACCGACGCTCTGGCGCAACAGGGCCAGCGCATCGCGCACGTCCGCCACGATGCTTTCCGCGACCGGTGTCGGCGTCATCCCCCCCGGCGTACGAACAAACAGCGGGTCATCAAAAGACTGCCGCAGACGCGCCAGGGCGTTGCTGACCGCAGGCTGGGTCAGGTTGAGCTGCACGGCGACCCGGGTGACACTGCGCTCGCGATACAAGGCGTCAAACAGGACGAACAGATTCAGATCAAGCTTTTCCAGGCGCATACGCTATGCTCAAGCCAGTTGGGCTCGATCTATCGAGCCAATCCCCAGTAATTCATCACTATAATCAATACACGACCATAAGAATAATAAATTTTAATGATGAGAGATCGACCACTAAACTGTCGACCATGCCGTTGACACAGTTCGAAAGGAAGCCCTAATGTTCAATTTTAGTGAAGCATCCCAGCACTATCAATCTGCCCTGTCCGACTTTTTCGAACAGCACATTTACCCCAACGAAGAGAATTATGCGCAGCAATTGGCGCAATCGCCGTCCCGCTTTGCCGCCCTGCCACTGATGGATGAACTGAAAGACAAGGCCCGGAACGCCGGACTCTGGAACTTGTTCGTACCGCCCTCACTGGCCGAACATTGCGACCACGAGGGTCTGTCCAACCTGGATTACGCCCCACTGGCCGAGCAGATGGGCCGGGTACTGTGGAGCCCCGAGGTGTTTAACTGCAACGCGCCCGACACCGGCAATATGGAAGTGTTCATGAAGTATGCGACGCCAGCACAACAGGAACAGTGGCTCAAGCCACTACTGGCCGGCGAAATTCGCTCTTCCTTTGCGATGACCGAACCGCAGGTGGCCTCCAGTGACGCCACCAATATTGAAATGACCATCGAACAGGACGGCGATGAATGGGTGCTCAACGGCCGCAAGTGGTTCATCACCGGCGCCATGTACGAGCGTTGCAAGATCTTTATTGTGATGGGGAAATCCGACCCCGACAACGCCAACCGCCACCTGCAGCAATCCCAGGTACTGGTGCCTCGCGAGACCCCGGGGTTGACCATGCTGCGGCCACTGTCGACGCTCGGTTATGACGACGCTCCCCACGGTCACGCCGAGCTGATATTCGACAATGTACGTATTCCCCTGGACAACATTTTGCTGGGCCCCGGTCGCGGCTTTGAAATTGCCCAGGGACGGCTGGGCCCGGGCCGCATTCATCACTGCATGCGGCTGATTGGCGCCGCCCAGCGCTCACTGGAACTGGCCTGCAAACGCGTCACCTCCCGCACCACTTTCGGGCGCGAGCTCAGTCAGCACCAATCGGTGCGCGAGGATATCGCCACCAGCTTCTCCGAACTGGAAATGGCCCGCTTGCTGGTACTGAAAACCTGTCTACGAATGGACGAGGTGGGCCCCAAGGGTGCCATGGACCTGATCGCCGCCAGTAAAATCTCGGTGCCCCTGATGGTGCAAACCATTATCGACCGCTGCATGCAGATGCACGGAGCCGGTGGACTGACCGAGGACTACTGTATGGCAGAGGCTTTCAACTATGCCCGCTGGTGCCGCCAGGCCGATGGCCCGGACCAGGTGCACCAGATGGCGCTCGGCAAACAGATCATCAATCGATACAGTGCCTGATGCTGTGTTCGGACAACATCAAGGAAGGTAGGAAATGAATATGCTCAAGCAGTTTGCGCTGGACGGACGCATCGCCCTGGTGACTGGCGCATCCAGCGGCATCGGTCACACCGTCGCCAGAGGTTTGGCTCAAGCCGGCGCAACAGTGGTGGTTGCAGCAAGGCGACTGGAACGCCTGGACGCGCTGGTAGCGGAGATTGAAGCTGATGGCGGCAAAGCGTTTGCCGTCGCGATGGATGTGACCGACACAGCCAGTATCGGCGACGCCTTCGCCAGGGCCGAACACCAGCTGGGGGTTGTCGACGTGATCGTCAACAATGCCGGTGTGGCCGATGCCAAGGGTTTCCTGAAAATTGATGACGCCTCGCTGGATTTCGTCATGGACACCAACTTCAAGGGCGTATGGCACGTGGCCCAGGAGGCAGCCAGACGCCTGGTGGCTGCCAAACAAGGAGGCAGCATCATCAATATTGCCTCGGTGCTGGGCCTTGGCGCCCACCCCGGACAAACCTCCTACTGCGCTTCCAAGGCGGCAGTGATCCAGTTCACCAAAAGCCTCTCGCTCGACCTGATGCGTCACAACATCCGGGTCAACGCGATCGCCCCCGGCTGGTTCAAAACTGAGATCAACAGCGACTACTTCGATTCGGAACCGGGCCAGGCCTATATCGAACAGATGCCGGCCAAACGTCTGGGCCAACTTGAGGAGCTGGTGGGGCCGGTGGTCCTGCTGGCCAGCGAGGCGGGCTCATTTGTCAACGGCACGGTACTGCCGGTTGACGGAGCCCATCTGGCGCGGATGATCTAGTCTCTATTCGGCCTGGCGCTGGTAAGTCCCCACCAGTCGATTCATACCCAGGATGTGAGGTTCCACCTTCTCCAACAGCTCTGCCAGCTCAAGGCCGTCCTGCAGGTTGGGCTCCACGTCCAGCGCCAGTACCCAGAAGTAATAGTGGTGCTTGCCGTGGCCGGGGGGAGGCATGGGCCCGCCGTAGTTTTCATTGCCGAAATTGTTTTTCCCGTGGGCATACTCCGAAACGCCCTCTTCCAGTTTGTGCACGTTGTCGGGAATGTTGTAGAGCACCCAGTGCACAAAACCGTAGGTGCCGCGATCACTGACCAGCGGGGCGTCGGGGTCGTGGCAGAATACCGCGAAGGATTGGGTGCCCTCCGGGGCGCTGCTCCAGAACAATGCCGGTGACACGTCTTCTCCTTCGCCGGTGTGCTTGGCAGGTATCGCGCTTCCAGCTTCAAAGGCGGAGCAGGATATTTGAATATCAGACAGTGCAAATCCCATTTGGAGACCTCTCTTGTGGATGGCGGAACGTACCCGGACAGGGTATCAGAGTAGTCTATAGAGGGGCCATGTTTGGCGAGCGTGTTCAGGACAGTCGCGCTGTTTCGACCTGACACGGAAGGCAAAAACGAGCAAACAGAGATTCAGGGAACCGCGCCGGGCGATGAGCCCGACGCGACAATGGAAGCGTTACGCCGACAGGTTGGCGTTAACAAATTCCCAGTTTACCAGGGCCCAAAATGCATCCATGTACTTGGGGCGAGCATTGCGATAATCGATGTAGTAAGCGTGCTCCCACACATCTACAGTCAACAGCGGCTTGGCGTCGCCGGTGAGCGGTGTTTCAGCGTTGCTGGTGTTTACAATCGCGACCGAGCCGTCGCTATTCTCCACCAGCCAGGTCCAACCTGAACCGAAGTTACCTACTGCACTGGCGGTGAACTCTTCCTTGAATTTGTCGAAGGAACCGAAGGCCGAATTGATTTTTTCCGCCACAGCTCCGCTGGCGGCTCCACCGCCATTGGGGCTCAGGCAGTTCCAGTAAAACGTGTGATTCCAGACCTGGGCCGAGTTATTGAATGTGCCACCGGAAGATTTACGCACAATGGTTTCCAGATCGGCATCCTCCAGGTCAGTGCCTTCAATGAGCGGGCCCAGCTTGTCGACGTAGGTCGCGTGGTGCTTGCCGTAGTGGTATTCCAGTGTTTCCTTGGAAATATGTGGTGCCAGGGCATCCATTGCATAGGGCAGTTCGGGAAGTGTAATAGCCATAGAACTTAATCTCCTGTGTTGTCATTGGCAGCCCCCGAAGGGGTGCGGTCAGCGAGGCGTACTATACGTAAACTTGGTGAAGAATGGCATCACCGTCAGGTGATTGCAGGGCATGGTCGCTTGCCAGTTGCTATTTGAGTCTCTATTCGGCGCAGCGAGACCGAAACCCCACTATAAAAGTAAGCTGAACTGCACAGGATGCCAAGTCTCGCCTTAAGATTCAAATAGAGCACTAGAAGCCCAGCAGTTCCTCCGACACCGTTGCCGACAATGTCCCCCTGCTGATCAGTTCCGCTGCGGCCTCAATATCCGGTGAAAAATAGCGATCCCGGTCATAGAACGCCACAACTTCACGCAGCAGGCTTCGAGCTGTATCAAGTGGCGCACTGGGTTGCATGGGACGTCGAAAGTCGAGCCCCTGAGCGGCCGCCAACCACTCGACAGCCAGAATCCCCGCGACATTCTCGAAAATATCCTGCAGTCGGCGCCCGGCAAACGTCGCCATGGAGACATGGTCCTCCTGATTGGCGGACGTCGGCAGGGAATCAATGGACGCCGGGTGGGCCAGGGTTTTGTTTTCACTCGCCAGCGCCGCAGCCGTCACCTGGGCAATCATAAAACCGGAGTTCACCCCGCCATTATCGACCAGAAACGGGGGTAACCCGCTCAGCGAGGAGTCAATCAGCAAGGCCATGCGTCGCTCCGACAGCGCCCCGATTTCCGCCAGCGCAATGGCCAGCATGTCGGCCGCCATGGCCACCGGCTCGGCGTGGAAGTTACCGCCGGAAAGAATATCCCCGCTGTCGGTGAATACCAGTGGGTTGTCCGACACGCCATTGGCTTCATCCAGCAGCGTTTGGGAAGCGAAGCGAATCTGCTGCAGGCACGCCCCCATCACCTGTGGTTGGCAGCGCAGTGAATAGGGGTCCTGTACTTTCCCGCAATCCTCGTGGGCGTGGCCGATCTCACTGTCTGGCCCCAGCAGCGCCCGGTACAGCGCCGCCATCTCGCTCTGCGCCGCATGCCCCCGCACCTGATGAATACGCTCGTCAAAAGGTGTACGCGAGCCCTGGGCAGCTTCGACCGACATGGCGCCTATCACCGCGGCACTTTTCAGGGAGTTCTCCGTCGCAAACAGCCCCTGCAGGGCATAGGCGGTGGAGGCCTGGGTTCCATTGAGCAGGGCCAGCCCCTCCTTCGGTGCCAGCTGGACCGGCTCGAGACCGGCAATTTCGAGGGCGCGATGGGCGGAAATACGCTCCCCCTGGTAAAACGCTTCCCCCTCCCCCAGCAGCACTGCGCTCATATGAGCCAGTGGCGCGAGGTCGCCGGAGGCGCCGACCGAGCCCTTGCTGGGGATCGCCGGGTAGACGCGGGCTTTGAGCAACGCAACAAGGCTGCCAATCACCTCGCGACGAATACCCGAGAAGCCCCGCGCCAGAGAGTTGACCTTCAGCACCATCATCAGGCGCACCGTACTTTCACCCATAAACCGCCCGATACCAGCGGCGTGGGACAATACGATACTGCGCTGCAACTGTTCGAGCTCTTCAGGCTTGATGCGGGTATTAGCCAACAGGCCAAAGCCGGTATTGATGCCGTAGACGACGCGGCCTTCGTCAATCACCTGCGCCACCTTGTCGGCGGCGGCATCAATGCCATTGTGACAGGCCGGGTCCAGAGCGATACCAAGGTGCCCCGCATTCACCCGGCGCAGATCTGCCAGGGTCAGCGCACCGGGGCGGATGATCAGTGATGTGTCGGCACTCATGGCTGGTTTCCCCCGGTCTGGGCGATCATCGGCAGGTCGAGTTCGTTGCGCCGCGCGCAATCGATCGCAATGTCGTATCCGGCATCGGCGTGTCGCATCACCCCCGTGGCCGGGTCGTTGTGCAGCACTCTGCCAATACGACGGTCAGCCGCCTCGCTGCCGTCGCAGACAATCACCACACCGGCGTGCTGACTGAAGCCCATGCCCACTCCGCCGCCGTGGTGGAGGCTCACCCAGGTGGCACCACCGGCGGTGTTTAGCAGCGCATTGAGCAGCGGCCAGTCGGATACCGCATCGGAACCATCGAGCATGCTTTCGGTTTCGCGATTGGGCGAGGCTACCGAACCGGAGTCCAGGTGGTCGCGGCCTATGACAACTGGAGCACTCAGCTCTCCGCTGCGTACCATCTCATTGAAGGCCAGCCCCAGGCGGGCCCGATCTTCCAGCCCCACCCAGCAAATACGCGCCGGCAATCCCTGAAAACGGATCCGCTCCCGGGCCATATCCAGCCAGTTGTGCAGCTGCGGATTATCGGGAATCAGCTCCTTCACCTTGGCGTCAGTACGGTAGATATCCTCAGGGTCACCACTGAGCGCCACCCAGCGAAAGGGGCCGATGCCTTCGCAGAACAGCGGGCGAATATAGGCCGGCACGAAACCGGGGAAGTCGAAGGCATTGCTCACCCCCTCCTCCAGGGCCATCTGCCGGATGTTATTGCCGTAGTCCAGAGTGGCCGCACCGGCCGTCTGTAACTCCAGCATCGCGCGCACCTGCAGCGCCATCGACGCCTTCGCGGCAGCAACCACAGCGGCGGCGTCCTCGTCGCGCCGTTTGGCAGCCTGTTCCAAACTCCAACCGGAGGGCAGATAGCCGTTCAGGGGGTCGTGGGCACTGGTTTGATCGGTGACGACATCGGGCGTTACTCCGCGCTCGACCAGTGCTGGAAACACCTCGGCGGCATTGCCCAGCAGACCCACCGATACTGCCTCACCATGTCGGCCCGCCTGCTCGATCATAGCCAGCGCTTCTTCGAGGTCCGCGGCCTTGCGATCGAGATAGCCGGTGCGCAGGCGAAAATCAATGCGACTTTCATCCACCTCGAGCGCCAGCATACTGAAGCCGGCCATGGTGGCGGCAAGCGGCTGGGCACCGCCCATCCCCCCCAGCCCTGCAGTGAGAATCCAGCGCCCCCTGGCGACACCCTCAAAATGGGTGTGCGCTATTGCCGCGAAGGTCTCGTAAGTGCCCTGTACAATGCCCTGCGAACCGATGTAGATCCAGGAGCCTGCCGTCATCTGGCCGAACATCATCAGGCCCAGTTTATC
>Ga0115567_10001099_pt1 | contig 27181 bp, 22 predicted proteins | sample COGITO_mtgs_1204_2_FD_88679 | JGI IMG/M metagenome (GOLD analysis project Ga0115567, IMG submission 88679) | Pelagic marine microbial communities from North Sea - COGITO_mtgs_120412 | ecosystem: Environmental > Aquatic > Marine > Epipelagic | place: Germany:Helgoland, sampling site Kabeltonne... | reverse complement strand
TTATTGCAGACGGTGGTATACGCTTTTCTGGTGACTGTGCCAAAGCAATTGCGGCTGGTGCTTCTGCCATCATGGTTGGTAGTTTATTTGCGGGGACCGAAGAGTCGCCAGGTGAAGTGGAGTTATATCAAGGTCGATATTACAAAGCTTATCGAGGCATGGGTTCTATCGGCGCTATGTCTCAATCCCACGGTTCAAGCGACCGATATTTTCAAGATGGTACGGCAGGAGCTGGCAAATTAGTGCCCGAAGGGATTGAAGGTCGAGTGCCGTATAAGGGCCCGATTTCGGCAATTGTCTATCAACTTGTTGGTGGCATACGAGCTGGTATGGGATACACAGGATCGGCAGATATAGAACAAATGCAAACTAAAACTCAATTTGTCCGCATCTCTAACGCTGGTATTCGGGAAAGTCATGTGCATGATGTGTCAATTACAAAAGAAGCGCCAAATTATCGGTCTTAACGCTGATATTATGCGCAACTCAACGCTTGTATAGAGGGTAAAGCTTGTGGTCAATGTTCATGAAGCGCCAATTGTTATTGTTGATTTTGGAAGCCAGTATACCCAGTTAATTGCTCGTCGAATTCGTGAGCTTGGGGTGTACTGTGAAATTCATCCGAATACTATGACTTTGCAAGCGGTTGAAGCCTTTAACCCAGCAGGTATCATTTTATCTGGCAGCCCAGAAAGTACTTTGGACGAGAATGGGCCAGCTTTACCTGATTGGATTTTTACGCTCAATAAACCTGTGCTTGGTATTTGCTATGGTATGCAAGCCATGGCACGAGCTTTTGGTGGTGCTATTGCTGCCGGTAATCATCGAGAGTTTGGCGCTGCCATAATGCATGTTGAGCAAGCGAATCCGTTATTTAATTTTCATTTTGATAATGTACTTGTAGACAATTTAAACGTCTGGATGAGTCATGGCGATCGAGTTGAAGTCTTGCCAGATGATTTTGTATGTATTGGCAGTAGTCAAAACGCGCCTATCGCCGCCATGATGCACAGGTCCAAGCCACTCTACGGATTGCAGTTTCATCCAGAAGTCACTCATTCTGAGTTTGGCTTGGAGATTCTAATTCAGTTTACCCAGCGTATTTGTCAATGCCAACAAAGCTGGTTGCCGTCCAACATTGTTGACGATGCTATTCGGACCGTTCGAGAGACTGTAGGCACGGATCGAGTGCTACTTGGATTGTCCGGGGGTGTGGATTCATCAGTGGTTGCGGCTTTATTGCACCAAGCAATAGGCGACCAACTCACTTGTGTATTTGTCGATAATGGTTTACTTCGTTTGGGCGAAGCAGAGCAAGTCATGGCTACTTTTGCCCAGAATATGGGTGTAAAAGTCATTTGTAGTGATGCTCGGGAGCAGTTCTACAGCGCGCTTGCGGGTGAAGCTGACCCAGAAAAGAAACGTAAAATTATTGGCCGCGTATTTATTGAAGTGTTTGATGCCGAGTCAACCAAGATTGGTCAGGTGCAGTGGTTAGCTCAGGGCACTATCTATCCAGATGTTATAGAGTCTGCTGGTATTAAAAATGGCAAGGCCCATATTATTAAATCTCATCACAATGTTGGCGGCTTGCCCGATCACATGAATCTAAAGCTACTGGAGCCACTGCGCGAACTTTTTAAAGACGAGGTGCGCAAGCTTGGCCTTGAACTTGGTCTCCCTGAAGCGATGGTATATCGGCATCCATTTCCAGGACCTGGGTTGGGAGTGCGTATTCTTGGCGAAGTTAAGCCTGAGTATGCCGACATTTTACGTCAAGCGGATAAAATTTTTATAGATGAACTTGTAGAGAAAGATTTTTATCATCGAGTGAGTCAAGCATTTGTGGTCTTTTTACCGGTGAAATCTGTGGGCGTTGTAGGTGATGCTCGACAATACGAATATGTGGTCAGTTTGCGAGCTGTTGAAACTATTGATTTCATGACAGCCAAGTGTTCTGCTTTACCTTTTGATTTTTTACAGCATGTAGCCAATCGAATAACCAATGAAGTGCGTGGTATTTCGCGAGTGACTTATGATCTTTCATCGAAGCCGCCATCCACTATCGAGTGGGAATAAACGTCGATTATGGCAAATCTATTTGAGGTTGAGCCACACAGTGATGATCAGTACTGGATGGCCATAGCGTTACAGCAAGCGCAAATGGCGGCTAACCTCGGCGAGGTACCGGTTGGCGCTGTTGTCGTCGTTAAAGGTAAGCTTGTGGCTGTAGCCTATAACTCGTCTATTCAATCTCACGATCCAACTGCTCATGCTGAAGTCAATGTAATTCGCAAAGCATGCCAAGCCTTAGAGAATTATCGTCTAATCAATGCTTGTCTTTATGTCACGCTTGAGCCTTGCACAATGTGTCTGGGAGCGCTGATCCACAGTCGAGTGACAAGGGTGGTGTTCGGTGCCAGCGAACCCAAGGCTGGTGCGATTGTGAGCGCGGCAAAAACAGATTGTCAGTCAATGAACCACAGTTTAAGCTGGACTCAAGGCATCTTAGCCGCAAACTCGAAAACGATGGTCCAGTCCTTTTTTAAACAGCAGCGTTATCAAGCCGCAGGCTTTAAAAAATTATGTCAGAGTTTGAAAGCAAAAGCCATAAAGCTGACCACCGCGGAATCTTGCACCGGTGGTTTAATTGCCAGTCGGCTTACGTCTGAGTCTGGGAGTTCAGCTTGGTTTGATCAAGGCTGGGTGACCTATTCCGCCGACGCTAAGCATAGCCACTTAGGTGTGCCAAAAACTCTATTGCAGGACACTATGGTGTCAGCCGATGTTGCACGGGCAATGGCCATTGGTGCCTTGCAAGCGTCAATGGCTCACATGAGTATTTCGGTTACTGGTATTGCTGGGCCCAATGGCGGTGTTGCGGCAACGCCCGTTGGCTGTTGTTGGTTCGGGTTTGCCTGGCAAGGGTGCTTAGATTCTGAAATGGTAAGTCAAGCAGTTTTAGCTTTTGATGCAGTTGCTGGCGAGTCTATAATAATAGAATCCTCTAATTGCGTTGTGCGTTGCGATTTTGTAGGTAACCGGCAGCAAATTCGAGAGGCTGCGGTGATCTTTGCTCTAGGTGTTATTAGTCATATTATCGAGCCTTTTAAAAAAAATTCTAAGCGGCTATAAATTGAGCGTTAGTTCACGCTTTTGCTGCTTGGATTGAGCTAAACTCTTGTATAAATTCCTTTATAAACTCGTATACACATGTTCATTGGAGGACATAAATGGATCAGCAAAAACAAAAAGCGCTAGATGCGGCCTTAGTGCAAATTGAGCGTCAGTTTGGTAAAGGTTCAGTGATGCGTTTGGGCGATAAGCAAGTGAAGATGCCTGCGTTATCAACTGGATCATTATCGCTCGATATTGCACTTGGTATTGGTGGCTTACCTAAAGGCCGTATTATTGAAATTTACGGACCAGAGTCAAGTGGTAAAACTACGCTTACTTTAGAGGCTATTGCTCAATGCCAAAAAGAGGGTGGTACAGCTGCTTTTATCGATGCAGAGCATGCTTTAGATCCAGTGTATGCTAAAAATTTAGGCGTCAATATGGATAATCTTATTGTGTCTCAGCCAGATACTGGTGAGCAAGCACTTGAGATTACCGATATGCTGGTTCGTTCAAATGCAGTGGATTTACTCGTTATCGACTCGGTTGCCGCGCTAACGCCAAGAGCTGAAATTGAAGGCGATATGGGCGACTCACATATGGGCTTACAAGCAAGGTTAATGTCGCAAGCATTGCGTAAAATTACTGGGAACATTAAACGCTCTAATTGTATTGTTATTTTTATTAACCAAATCCGAATGAAAATTGGGGTTATGTTTGGTAGTCCTGAGACGACAACTGGTGGTAACGCGTTAAAGTTCTATGCTTCTGTGCGTTTAGACATTCGTCGAACTGGCGCCGTTAAACAAGGCGATGAAGTCATTGGCAACGAAACGCGAGTTAAAGTGGTTAAAAATAAAGTGGCGCCGCCATTTCGTCAAGCCGAATTTCAAATTATGTATGGTAAAGGTATTTATCGACTAGGCGAAATTCTCGACCTTGGGGTGCAGCACGGTATTGTGGATAAATCTGGCGCTTGGTATGCTTATCAGGGCAATAAAATAGGCCAGGGTAAAGCCAACTCTGCAATTTATCTAGGTGAAAATCCGGTAATGGCTGATGAAATTGAAAAGCTTATTCGTGATAAGTTTTTGACATTTGATGAATCTACTGAAGCGGTAAAACCAGAAGAACTAGCTGCTGAAGTAGACACAGTTGAGTAACTTTTGTGAAACACGTCAAGTCTTTGCAAAAGAAAAAAATGCAGCCTATGGATTATGGGCTGTTTTTACTGAGCCGAAGAGATTATGCCGAAGCTGAATTACGCTCTAAAATGGTGGTGCATTACCGACAACACCCTGAGTTACTCAACCAATGCGAGCAGGTTATTGCTCGTTTATTTGAACTTGAGTACTTAGATGATGAGCGTTACGCCCAAAGTGTTGCTCGTCGTGAAGCCCAACGTTTACGGGGTCCTTTAAAAGTTAAATGGACTTTAGAGCGTGCTAATATAACGCCTCTCGTTATTGAGCAAGTGCTTGCTGAGTTTAACTGGCGCCAAATATGTGAAGACGCTTTGCAAAGTAAGGCTCATGCTTATATCGACCAATCATCCAAAGCCTTTCGCTTCCTTGCAAGCAGGGGCTTTTCAATTGAGCATATTCAGGCTAGTCTAGACGCTGTTTATGCCTGATTTTGCTGCTTATTCCTTTTACATTCTTACTTTATTGACGAGCTATTTATGATGAAAAGTGCTGATATACGCAAAGCTTTCCTTGACTTTTTCGAGAAAAAGGGCCACCAGGTTGTGCCTTCGAGTAGTCTTATTCCAGGTAATGATCCAACATTGCTGTTTACTAATGCAGGCATGGTGCAGTTTAAGGATGTCTTTGCTGGTTTAGAGAAAAAATCGTATACCACTGCCACCTCTTGTCAACGTTGTGTGCGAGCCGGTGGTAAGCATAATGATTTAGAAAACGTCGGCTATACAGCAAGACACCATGTATTTTTTGAAATGCTAGGTAACTTTAGTTTTGGCGATTATTTTAAAGCGCAAGCCATCGCTTATGCATGGGAATTTATTACAGAAGTTTTAATGCTGCCGAAAGAGAAGCTTTGGGTCACGGTGCATGTCGATGATCAAGAAGCAAAAGATATTTGGGTGCAAGACATTGGCTTTGACCCGCAGCGAATTTCTAAACTGACAGATGATAATTTTTGGCAAGCCGGTGAAACAGGGCCTTGTGGTCCAAGTTCAGAAATTTTTTACGATCACGGTGAGAATATTTTTGGCGGGCCCCCTGGTTCAGCAGATGATGACGGCGATCGGTACATTGAAATTTGGAACTTGGTTTTTATGCAATTTGATCGGCAAGTTGATGGTAGTTTAGTGCCTTTACCTAAGCCATCTATTGACACAGGTATGGGTTTAGAGCGAATTTCTGCCATTATGCAAGGTGTGCATTCAAATTTTGAAATCGACTCAATAGCCAATATTATTCAAGCAGTTGCAAAAATTATTCAGTATGATCCTGCTGCTTTAAAAGATGCAAATATTGACGACGGTGAAAAATCCCTTCGAGTTATTGCTGATCATATTCGAGCTATCGCCTTTTTAATGGTGGAAGGTATAAGGCCTTCCAATGAAGGCCGAGGTTATGTTTTACGTCGAATTATGCGTCGAGCACTTCGCCATGGCTATAAAGTGGGTTCGAAACACGCTTTTCTCTCCCGGTGTTTGGAGCCTTTAATTCAAGAAATGGGCGATGTGTATCCAGCGCTTGTCCAGCAAAAAGCTGTACTAGTACAAGTCATTGACCACGAAGAAGCTCAGTTCCAACAAACTTTAGAACAGGGTATGAAGATTTTAATGGTTGCACTGGATAAAATAAAAAAGAGCGGCCATTCTGAGCTTAGTGGTGATACCGTATTCGAGCTCTATGACACATACGGTTTTCCAGCAGATTTGACGGCGGATATTGCTCGAGAGCATGGTTTTTCAGCGGACATGGCAAATTTTGAAATTGCGATGGAAAAGCAGCGAGTACGTTCGCGGGCTAATAGTGATTTTGAGCAAGATTTTATCGTCATGACTGACTTAGAAGGTAATACTAAATTTACCGGTTATGACACGATGAGTGATACTGCAACTATTTATCGATTAGCCCATGGCAGTCAAAGTGTTGACACTTTAAAACTACATGAGCAGGGCACATTAGTGTCTCAGCAATCACCTTTTTATGGCGAGTCTGGTGGCCAAGTCGGTGATACTGGCTTCATTACTACGGAGCAAGGGTGTTTTCAAGTGACCAGTACTACTAGACAGGGTCAGCATCATATCCATCATGGTGTGATGATTTTAGGCGAGATTAGTGTTGGTGAAAGAGCTGACTTTAATGTTGACCAAGTGCGTCGTGCGTCAATTATGCGCAATCATTCTGCAACTCATTTATTGGATGCAGCATTACGCCAACATTTAGGGGCTCATGTCAATCAAAAAGGCTCTTTAGTTGAAGAGCGACGACTTAGATTCGATTTTTCTCATCCAACACCGTTAACTGAAGCCGATATACAATCACTTGAAGGCTTAATTAACTTTCATATTTTAGAGAATCAGGCAGTGGAAACTGAAGTAATGAGCATGGATGATGCTGTTGCGAAGGGTGCGATCGCGCTATTCGGTGAAAAATACGGTGATGAAGTGCGTGTGCTCTCCATGGGGTTACAGCAAACAAAAGAAGAAGGGCATTTTTCTATAGAACTGTGTGGCGGTACTCATGTGCATTCAACCGGTGATATTGGGCTGTTTAAAATCACTAGCGAAACAGGTGTAGCATCTGGCGTGAGGCGAATTGAAGCTGTCACAGGTTTAGCGGCTTTTGATTTTGTTAAACAACTCCAAAGTGAGCAAAAACGCTTAGCAAATCTGTTAAAAACAGACCCAACACGACTGTTTGAGCGCACAGAACAGCTTGTGTCAGAGATAAAACTTAGCGAGCAAGCTCTGGCTCAAGCCCAACAAAAATTGGCCTTGTATCGCGCTATTGAATTGCTTGAAGATGTCGAAGTTATAGCTGGCCATAAAGTATTGATAAAATATGTTGAGGATCTTTCGAGTCAGCATTTAAAAGGACTGGTAGAGCAGCTTAAGCTTAAAATGCAAGAGGGCATTATTTTACTGGTCATTGCACATGGCGATAAAGTCCAACTTTGCGCTGGCGTGACAGATGGTTTGAAATTCAAAGTTAAGGCAGGAGATCTTGTTAAAACTGCGGCTTTATGCGTCGGTGGTAAGGGGGGTGGCCGCTCAGATTTTGCAATGGCGGGTGGTAAGGATTCCTCTCGAGTGCATGAGGCTGTTGTTGTGGCACGAGAGTGGGTTGAAAAGTCTTTAAGTTAAAGGGATTTCAATGGTTGTTGTTATTGGGCAATGATCAGAAAGTGTCGAGCAAATAACAGTTTGCTCGGTCACTTTTAAATGTTTGGAGACTAAAATATGGTCAATGCTTCGACGTGGTTCCCAGCTTGGATATGAATACATGGTGCTTGGCGCGGTTTGTAATTGCAAGTCACCAATCGGGGATTTATGTAAGTCGTCGCCGATACAGTTCATATCGCCCAGTAATACAATATGTTGCTCGTGAGCCAGCAAATCACGAATAAAGCCGAGTTGTTTGTTTCGAGCTTTTACACTAAGTGCAAGATGTACGCAACAAATAGCAATCGTCGATTCGGGGTCAGAGCCCACACTATATTTTGCAATTATAGCGCCTCGACCAGGCAGTCCTGGTAGCCGATGGTCATCAACCTGAAATGGTATGAATCGACTCAATATACCGTTAGAGTACTGGCCAAACTTGCCAAGATTACGGTTAAGCTGTTGGTGCCAAAACTCAAAACCACCATGTTGTGCTAGGTAAGAAAGCTGATTTAAATGGCCTGACCGTACGCTGCCGCCATCAAGCTCTTGCAAAGCAATAACATCAAATGGGGCAATTAAATCACCTATAGCATTTATATGATCCATATTTGGGAGCGAAGGTAAAAATTGGCTAACCGTGGCTTTAATATAATCACTATAAGCCTGTGAATTTAAGCCGGCTTGTATATTAAAAGTGAGAATTCGAAGTTTTTGATTCGGAATTTGCGATGCTGAAGCGATGTATCTTGAGCGAGTAGGGCTTTTATTAGGTGGTATTAGCCAACGATTGTTGGCTAATAGTGGCTTTATTTCGCGCCACTTTTTGATGATAGTTTTAGAAGTAGGCCGCTTTGGTGGTTTTTCTGTCACTCAGCGTCCTTGTTCTTTTGAGCTGGTAGTGCTTGTGCTTTCATTAGTCCAGCAACATATGCGCTCACAGCTTGTATTTCTTTATCACTCATGCCTTTTGCTGCCAACCGCATTTGCATAGTTTCACCATCATTTACGCGATAGTCAGCATCTAAATCCTCTCGACCAGCTGCTCGAAACGCTTTGAGCTGGGTCACTGTATATTCTGGGTGCTGACCAGATAAACGAGGATAACCTGCAAGACCTAAGCCAGCACCATCTGGTTGGTGACAAGCAGTACAAGCTGGTACGTTTGTTTCAGAATTGCCAGCTCGGTATATTTTTTCACCAAGTGCTATTAATTCAGGATCCGCACCTTGAATAGAAGCAGCTTGGCTTTCAAAATACGCAGCTAAATCTGCAATGTCTTGGTCGCTCAAGCCTGCAGCTATGCCTGCCATAACAGCCACGGGCCGTAAAGGCTCTTCGCCATTATCGCCTGGTTTCATATCATGAAGCTGTTTATGAATATAACGAGCGTGCTGACCGGCAATCTTTGGAAAAGAAGGCACGACCGAGTTACCATCTGGGCCGTGGCAGGCTGCACATTGCATTGACAGTTTTTTGCCCTTGGTGACATCTCCTCGGTATTCAAATTCCACCGGCGCTGTTGGTTTTTCCGCATGTTCGCCACCGCCAGCAGCAGTGACTGAAACCGATATAAAGGCACACATAACCGCACCGATCGATAAAATTGGCGATATGAATTTTTGCATAACAAATGATCCTAGAGTCGTATGAGCAATTTTAAAACAAGGGTGAGTTAGAACTGATTTTGCCCTAAGCTCAAAAAAATATAGTGTTGTGTATTTTGGCCTTAAATAAGCAAAGAAGCAACTTTTGATAAGGCATTAAATCGTCAAAATAAATAACGAGAGTGTGAAGATTGCACTTCTTGCAAGAAGACGAACTATTGGGGTTTGAGGTGAAAATTACTTCTTAGCTTCAAATGAATGGTCAGACATAAACTCAATAAGTACTTTAAGCTCGTCGTCGGTGCAATCTGCACAAAGCCCGCCTGGCGGCATCGCGCCTTTACCCTTGCGAACACTTGTGACCATGGCTGCAGTGCCTTGTGCCACTCGTGGTGCCCAGGCATCTTTATCACCTGTTTTGGGTGCGCCAGCGGCCCCTGTACCGTGGCAGGCAAAGCACGAACTTTGATATTTATCAGGTGCCTCATCTGCTGCATTCGCCGTTGAAAATAAGCAGACACTTGCTACGATGAGTGCACTCAAAAGTTGGATTGATTTGAACATAATAATTCCTTAAAGAAGAGAGTCTCAATAACCTTGTGTTGCCTTTAATGCCATCATGTGACAAGATTCAGCCTCAATAATTATTACTTGAGAATAACATATTCTAGTTCATTTGCCTCTATTTTTGGCAATATACCCATAGCGTTATGAATTTAGGCTGGCATTAAAAATTTCGTATGCGCCACTCGATTGACAACAGTGATTTAGTAGAAAAGGTCTAAAACTATGGCAAAGACACAGTTTGACGAAGTGAGCTGGTCTCAAACCAGCACCGCGAAACTCTTGCGAAGCGCTCAGTTTGTAACAAGTGCTGCTAATCCCAAGGGCTATCCCGAGGATAAGGGTATTGAGGTGGGTTTTGTGGGGCGCTCTAATGTTGGCAAATCAACTTGCTTGAATGCACTGACCCAGCAAAGACGCTTAGCTCATGCCAGTAAAACACCAGGCCGAACCCAGCTTATTAATTTTTTCCAACTTAATGAACATGTAAAACTTGTCGATTTACCTGGTTATGGTTATGCCAAAGTGCCTATTGCTATCAAGGAACAATGGGCTAAAAATATTGAGGCATATCTTGCCAAAAGAGACGCCTTAAGAGGGATTGTTTGGCTGGTCGATGCTCGTCGTGAGCTCGTTGGTGAAGATCTATTACTACTTGAGTGGCTGGTCTCACAAAATATTGAAACCCGTCTACTTTTGTCTAAAACAGATAAGTTATCTCGTAATCAAGCCCAGCAGGCACTCCACCGTCTTAACAAACAATTAGAGCTACTCAATGTACCTACAAAGCTTGTGAGCACTCAAGTCTATTCTTCTGTATCAAAGGAGGGCATAGAAGTTCTAACGCAACGTCTTGCTTTATGGTTTAGTGTGCCTACTGAACTTGAGGATGATCTCAGCAATAAAGTAACACAAAGCCCAACTGAGATTGAAAATGACGAAGTGCTATAGTCAACTTATTTGCTATTATTAATCAATACGTATCGATTTTATAATGGAAGTACTATGGCAAACTGGGCATGGCTAGAATGGTTACTATTACAAATATTGATTCTTGTCAGTTTTGCCTGTGTTTGGAGTTTTATTTCAACCAAACTTCTCAAGCAACGCTTTGTTCGATTAAAAAGTGAATTTAAACGTATAGCTGCAGAGTTAACTATCACTATCCAAGGCGAACAAATCGAGAACGATAACGCCGTTTCAAGCCAACTGTCACTGACGCAGGTTCAAGATCGGGCTGAAAAGCCGGGCTGGCCGCTTGACGAATTGGTGATAGATCAGTCACAGAACAATAATGCCTTTTGCTATGTTGGCAACAATGGTCAGTCAGTGGTTGAACAGATACCGCAATCATTTTTAGGGCATGCCAATGACCAGCAACTCAAAATACTGTCTAATATAATTGATGATCAAAAAATAAAAATGAAATTATTACAAAATGAAATTGATCAGTTTCAAGCACAAAGTATCAATGCTAATGTAAAAGACCTAGGTCAAGTACTGGTACCTCGAAGCATAAGCGCGAAAGATTGTGCGTTAGTGAATGCCTGGATAATGGCGGAGCAATCTTTAGTTGATACCGAACAACAATTATTACACTGTATCCAAGCTGTCCAACATTCGAAAATCAAGACTTAGACACAGACACATTTAACGCCTCTATCACTTTTTTGAAATTTTCATCAACAAATGTGGTTTCTCTTAATACGTTTTTGATTTCCAATACATCCTGTTGCAGTTGAGTGATCACTTTTTCTTTTTCAGATTTTGAGCTTGCAAGTTTCGCCAGATTATTTTGTAGATCGACTTGCAGTTGATCAATAAGCAGTAATGTTTTTTTATTTGCTTGATCTTGCTTACTCTCAATTTTTACAAGGTTTTTTTGCGTTGTTTTCACTAGCTTTTGTAAATTCTGTCGCTCTCTTGACACATTTGCTTCTGAGCTAACGCGGCGAGCACTAGCGTTGATGCCGATACTGAGCATTCTAAAAATACTTTTAGCCTCTTCAAATACTTTTGGATCGCTTTGGTCAAAACCGCTCACATGCACTTTAAAATGATCAGTATTAAATGCAATGGTATTGTCTTGCACAATCATCAGCTGATCTTTTGGTAGAGCATCAATAAGAGCTCGATGCTGAAGTGTCACCTCACCTTCAGTGGTATAGAGCTCTAATACTTGCTTGTTGCGAAAGCCGGTCACGCCGAAAAGTGAATAACTATTAATAGTGTCGAGTACAATTTGGCTTAACTCTTGTATTGAATTACACTCAAACGACTTCGTTAACAAATGGATCAAACCACTTAGGTCTGCGTTGGCTCTCATGGAGTCAAACGCCATTTCGGTCGCCTGTGTTACTTCGTGCTGTAAGGTCTCTATGAGCATACTCATGCTCAAATCAGTCGATTGTTGATGATTTAGGTTTGTTTGGAGTGGTTTATCCGATCTCAGTTGATCGTTTTGTGTTGTCAAGCGATCGAGCTCTGAATCCAAAATTATCTGACAGCTTTCGAGCTCAGCGATTTGTCGTTTTAATGTGGCGACAAGTTCTGACTGGTCTACATTTTTCGGCGCTTGGTTTAAAATTGGGAGCTGCTCAGTCTGTTTGAGCTCAAAATACAGCGCCTTAAACTGCTCAAGATTTCGAATTCTACCGCGAAGTAGCGCTATCATACCTTCTTGAGCCAATAAGCCATCAAGAGTATCGCTGGGTTCACTCTTAATCTCTTCCTGCTCGGCCATCAAATGGTTCATCGTATTCATGATTAAATCTGTGTCGCTGGTTAAATACACTTTAATGAGAATATTGCATTAAGGCACCCTTTAAGAGTGTAGGCAATTTTTACACCTAAAGTAGTTAGTCGCTCGCCTGTTACGCGCCAACGACTAGTTAGTTCACATCCATAAACGGTCTTTTTCCGCCACAACTTTGTTGGTACTGTGCTCAAATCCTCGAGTACTAGGTGTACACTGCGGTTTTGCGTGCAGTACCGCTTTGTTGTGACAAAAAATTTCTCGTTTATGGACGCGAACTAGTTAATGAAAAATGAAAATAACCATCTTAGCTAAAGCTTACTGTCTCAATTTAAAATTATTACGACTTCTTACAAATATCTGTAGCCCCAAGTGATTTGAATCATAATTAATTAAAATATAAGTGCTAAAGTAAAATAAAGGGTTGGTATTTTAATCCACTTTTTATTTGTTATTTAACAGGCTCATGATGCCAAAGGGAAGTGTTTACTGTGTCGTATAATTTTTCTCAAAAACATAAAGATGGGAAAGGCTTCACATTAATTGAGCTTCTTTCTGTGGTGGCGATTATTATTGTATTAACAGCTGTTTCTTCGCCTTTTTTAGGCGCAATGTATGCAAGGTATCAGGCAGAATCTGCCGGAGATCATATTCTCGCAAGCTTAAATTTTTGCCGGATTGAGTCATTCAAACGATCCGAAAATATTATTTGTCAAATAAACACCAATACAGATACCAATAGAATTGTGAGCAAGGTTATTTTGGATAGTAATGATAACGGTATTTTTGATCAAGCAAGCGACACGCTTGTGAGCTCGAGCACTATGACTGGTACAAGCTTTCTAGCACTTCAACCAACAAATCTAGAGCTTGTCTTTAATAAGCGAGGCATAAGTAATATTACGACGACGCAGGTTTTAAAGCTTTGTGCTGGGCTGACTAATAGTTTGCGCCATTTGTATTCCATAAGGGTTGATATTAATGGACGGGCCATAATAGAAGCGGGAGACAATAATGCGTGCACAACTTAAAGGTCGTATATCCTGTAGAGGTTTTGCCTTATTGACAGAATTAATCACGCTGGTTATTTTTGGCTTTAGCGTGCTTGCTCTATCGAGTTTGTCTGGAAAAACAGTAGTTGCAAGTAGCGAATCACTACAGCGAATTCATGCAACCTGGCTTGCTAACAGCCTTATTGCGAGATTATCCATGAATAAAGACGCAGCTTATGAGCTTGCCTATCAGCCGGACAATATTAACTGTGATGCCAGGCCGACTACTTCTCGTAGCGAAGCAGATTTACTCGCAATGTTTTGCAAGCCTGTAGGTACGTTACAGTCAAAATCAATACAAGCCATGGGGGATTTTACTTGGACTCTTAATTGTGCTGGTGCAGATTCAGCAAATACACCAATTTGCCCTGAGGATTCCTTATTTACCTTACAGTTTTTTTGGCTTACTCAAGACGCTACTAGCAATGTAGCAGATGCTGCAGTTCGGTATGAATTCTATCTCTAATTATTTTGGCATAATAATAATGTATTAAAACCAAAGGGCGACGTATGCAAAAAATGAAGTTAAAGTTATTTAAGAGGAACACTGGCTTCTCTATTGTCACTGTGATTCTTCACATCGCGCTGGTTACAGCGATTGTTATACCTATGGCAAGGGTAGTTGTTGTGGAAGAGAAAATTTCTCAAAGTCACGATTGGGTTAATTCAGCTTATGTACAAGCAAGAGGCGAGGTGTACGGTCACTCCACGCCCACTGTGCTTAGTGTGGATATGCTTTCAAACGCCGTCGCCAACGAGACAGCTGATTTAGGCAATAATCAAGCAGCTCACGCCAGTGCGCTAAACTACAAGAATAATTTTGGTCAGGTGGCCGGCTATTCATTAGACGGTTTTAAGGGCTATCAATTTGACGTGGTGACTATTGGGCAAAACCCGGACAAAGGTAGTTATAATAAACAAAAGATGGGTGTGGTTTACGTTGCAACTGAAAATTAGTAAAAATGACTACCGCAGTATTTTTGGGCTATCACTCATCGAGTTGATGGTGGCGACGGCCATTGGGCTCATGATGACAGTGCTTGTCATTAATTATCTATCGGCAAATCTGCAAACCCGGAATATGAATGCTGGCTATAATCGTATGAAAGACGGTGGGGCTTTATCACTGTATTTTTTGGCGAACCACACTCGGGACGCAGGCCTTAAGACTTTGCCTATCTATGGTGACGCCACAAAAACCAATGGCGAGTGCAATCCTGTTGCTGATAACTGCACCAACGATACGGACTCGGCTTTTGATCGACTGGTAGTACGAAAAATATATCCAGAAGATACCATAGCTTGTAATGGTGAAGCCCTTGCTGAAAATGTGGAAGTGTTGGAAGTCATCAGTGTAGATGTTTCCACTGATGGTAATTTTCTCGTCTGTCAAAGTTATTCCTTAACCGCAAATGATTGGCTAGGAGGGACTGACGCTAAACGTGTTCTACAAGCAGGTATTGACGGGTTTCAAGTGCAATATTACGAAAAAGGGTTAGCCCAACCCGTCAATGGTAGATCCGTGACCAACTGGGGCAATGTGGCTGGAGTTGAAGTGATGGTTTTGGCTAACAGTCAAACTCCTGCATTTTTAAAAGTAAGAGCTAGCCGATTTAAATTACTCGACAGTACAGAATTGCCCTTTAATGATCGTCTTGCGCGACAAATATTTCAGACCACTATCGCTTTTAATAATCAATTACTAAATGAGTAAAGCTTTGAATAAGAATTTTTTAACTAATTTAACAATAAGAGGTCGGCTTGGATTTACTTTGGTTGAGCTTCTCATTGTTATCGCTATTAGTTCGGTGATCTTGTTTATTGTGGTGCCGACTTATAATTCCGTCGTGAAAGATAAACGCAAATTGCAAGGCGAGACCTATCTACTTGATCTTCGACAAAAGCAAGAGCGATATTTTAGTTCCAATATTAGCTACACCCTCGATTTAGCACAACTCGGATATTCCACACCGGCGCCTGATGCCAATGAAATTTATTACAATGTCATCGCACGAAACTGTACTGGTGTTGCATTGACGCAGTGCGTCGAGATAGTGGCGCAACCCAGAGTAGCCGGAGATAGCACTTTAATAATGAACACAGTGTCCGATGAAATCAACGAAACACCAGCACCTTAGAAAAAGGATAGGTAACGATGAAGGACTTATCAAAGAGATATCTTCAAATTCAAGCTGGTTTTACATTGCTTGAGATATTAGCAGTTACTACAATTTTAGCTATTTTAGGCACTGTTGCTAGTACGAGTTACGTCGAATATAAAAAAAGAGCTAATGATCAATATGGGCTGGTCATGATTGATCAACTGTTAAATCAACAAGCCATGCACTTTCGCCAGTTCCGCACTTACACCACATCTTTGGTTGATTTAGGCTACCCTTCAGAGAGTTTACAAAGTGACTTACAATTTTTTGACATGTCTATAGCGAGTTGCCCGGGCAAAACCCTTGGTCAGTGTGTTCAAGTGAGCGCGGTTCCAACCACCATTAAGACAAGCGGCGCCAGTTTTACTATTAATTCTCTTGGCACAAAAACAGTCATAGAAGCAGGCGCGCCATAACAAGACTGGAGACAACAGCTCATGCTTTACGATCAGTTAATAAATTTTACCAAAGCCGCTCAAAACCCATTGATCTAGGTCTCGTAAGCCCATTTTTCTTTGATAAGCTTATAAGTAGTACTTTATAAAATTAAATACGTTTCATACAATAGGAGTTATTCTTGTGAAATTTCCTACATTAACAACATCGAAATTTGCGCTGTCTTTATGCTGCCTTATGTTGGCCGCAAACAGTCAGGCCGCTGAAATTGACTTCTTGACTGGACAAGTTTCAGGTAGCACAGGCGGCGGTGCACCCAAAGCTGGAACAAATATTTTATTTTATTTAGACGGATCAGGTTCCATTGATAGTTCATGGGACAGTTGGCTCAAAAAAGATCCTGCTATTGCTACCACTGATCCTGAGGTGCAAGCTTACTTGGCGAAGCGAGACGATTTCTTATCAACCTTAAGACATAAAGATATTATTCCATCTGCACTTTTTTTCGAGTGGAACGACACACGCTGCGCCGTAGGCACTGGTTTTGGAAGTTACGGCGAGGATGATCGATTTGGTGAATGTGCCGAGCGATATCGAAGCTGGTCTATTCAAAAAAGTACTATTTTGCGAGATGCTTTACGTGACACCTTTCCAGATTTACTTGGCATGAATGTAGGTATTTTACGATCCGGTTTAAATAACGGCGGTATGGACGAAGCAACGGGCAATCCACGAACCTCTTTTGATGCAACAATTGCTGATCAAAATCATGGCGCTTTTGTGATCCAAGCGTTTAGGCCTCTCGATTCTGTGGTTGACGCGCAAACCTTAGCGACTGACTTGGTGACAAACTATTCGGTAGATGGTGAGAGACAGAACCACATCCGTGATAGGCCTCCACACAAATCACCATTGGCAGAAGCTTTACTTGAGTCCTACTGGTATTTAACAAGCCAAAAGTCTTTGTGGGATAAGTCGCAGGCAACATCTTGGCCAGATCGGCATCTTGGGTATATGGACAATAATGCTTTTGAAGGCGCTGTGGTCAATGCAGATTACGCAGGACCAAATCTAAGCAACGGTTGCTCGGTAAGTCACGTGGTGATGATAACCGACGGTGAGCCCACTTGGGATTGGGCAGGCAATGACTACATCCAAAACCTGACGGGCGCGCCAGCACCGACACAAGCTGCAACTTACAGCGAAGTTGATCGTACGCCGGCGCAAACGTTGCTTGATGAACTCGCTGGTTATCTGGCAAACAACGACTTAGACCCGGCTAGCCCAGGCAAACAGACCATTGTCACTCACTTTTTGTCGACGTGGAGTGATCCAGAGCTATTAAAGATTTTGGACGCAGCCGTATTGGAAAGTGGTGGACAGCATTTAGCGTTACAAAATATTAAGGACATGCCTCAAGCTTTGCGAGATCTTACACAAAGTTTAAACAGCGGACCGCTCAATTTTAATATTTTTCAAACTGCACTGGTACAAAGCGAAAATCTTGAATTTAAAAAGCAAGACATCGCTTTCGTGATTGAATCTAAGTTTTCCAATGGACTTTGGGCTTCAACTCTAAAACGGTTTAACACTGATAAAATGGGTGTATTATCCGGTCAAAATGCAGAGAGACTAGTTGATGCTCAAACCAATGTTGTCAACAAAGACACACTTGATGTTTGGAGTACAGCTGGTGAGGCTGGTCTCGGCGGCGCTGCCAATAAGATCTCTGCTTTAGGCTTGAATCGCTACACACTTTTACAAAATCAGGGACAAGGACGCTTTGCCAATCAAACCAATGCTTTAAGTTCAGCTAACGAAAATACGATTAAAACGTTGATCAACACCGATGCTTTATCCGATGTACAAGTGCAAACTACTTATAACTGGTTACTTGGTGCGGACATTAATGATCTTGATGGTGATGGTAACGTTGCCGAGCTTCGGCAAGCCTTTGGCGATCAAATCAATCAAAAACCTGAAACTGTGTTTTCCGGCGCTGATGATATGACTGTCTATTTCGGCGATAATGCAGGTTTTTTAAACGCCATCGATGGCAAAACCGGTGACCACCTCTATTCCTTTATGCCTCCAGAATTTTTGGCTGATGCGACGGAGCTTGCGGGCACGGCAACGAGTGGATCTAAACTCTATGGAATTGATGGTGCCTTAAAAAACTTTGAATTGATCGACCCTACAACTAAAGCTAAAGTGCAATATCTGGCCTTTTCGTTTGGTAAAGGCGGTAGTGGTGTTTACATACTTGATGTTACTGATAGAGACCAGCCAAGTGTGGTTTTTCGAACCTCAGCAAAAAACACTGGATATGATAATTTAGGTGAAGCTTGGGCTACACCAGAATTGACATACATGAACACGCCCAATGGCATTAAGCCTGTGGCTATCTTTGGTGCTGGTTATTCAGAAGATGGCGCTAAAGGTGACAGTGTTTATGTGGTTGATCTTAGCAACGGTTCTAAGCTTTGGGAGATTTCAGATACCTTTAATACGGTATTGGCTCAACATAAGTATCCTATCGTCAATAAAATGACGCTGTTGGATAGTAATGAAGACGGTGTGACTGACACATTCTTTTACAATGACATTAGTGGCAATATTTTTCGTTGTGATGCCACGCCAGCTGGACTCACAACGCCAGTTCAGTGTGGACAGTTGGCAAGCGCGCAAGCAAATAACGGAAACCTAAAATTCTTTAGCCCCTTAGATGTTGCTTTAATCAAACCAGACGGTAATACGCTTCAGTTAGCTTTTACACAGTCTAGTGGCGATCGCTTGAATCCAAACAGTAGCACTGAAAATGATCGTCTCATGGTTGCTCTGTTCGATAATCCGTTTACAGTACCAACCGGATTGTACAATGGAACAGTTGAACCTTTAAATGGCCAGGAATTGCCTAAGCTACAAACCGCATCAAGCAGCACAACTGGTGTAAATTTTAAGAATGGCTGGTCTTTTTCTTTTCCAAACGCGGGAGAAAAAAGCTTCGGTAAAACCTTGATTTTTAATAACCAGATTTACCTTACAACCTATCAAGCTGGTGTCTCACCAACAACCTCTACAAACACCATAGCTGGTCCGAGCACTACTACCACTACTAGTACATCGACATCAACTCCATCTTCCACCACCACAACCACCGGCGATAGTGCTGCAGATCCAGTTGCAGCGCCAACAACTGCTGGCAGACGTAGTGATTCAGTTGCTGCGCCGACTAGGGGTAATGGACGTCGAGCACCTATAATAACTCGACCAACCGAGCCATCACCCCCAAGTACAATCACCGATACTACTATTAGTGGTGGCAGCACGACGACGTCAACATCCACTTCATCATCCAGCGGATCGACAACCACTACTGTACCTTCTACGGTTGCTGATTGCGGCACAACCGAAACTCAAGGTATCGCCCGAATTTATGGCTTTAATTTATTAAACCCGACGTCGGGAGTTCAAGGCAAAAACCTTGGTGAAGATCTTTGGGAAGGCCCAATTCGAAATTTGCCTGATACGCCAAGTGTTGTTCGAGGTGGTACTGAAGAAAAGCCTGTCGCCTTTATCAATCTTGGAATTGACAATACTAATATTCAAGTTGAGTATGAGCCATTGCAACGTCAGTACTGGTACGAGAAATCTTATAAGTAATCGATAAGTTCTAGTCAAATAAAAAAAGCCACAAGTTGTGGCTTTTTTTATTTGACTGTCTCAATGTTAATTTCAAGCTGTTTTTTTTCTTGAAATGCTTTTAAAAAGCGCAACAGATCTTGCTCAGTCATAGGGGCTGCTCTGTGAAAGCCTTGTAATCTGGAAAATTGCATAGCTTGACATCGTTGGTTTTGCATGGCTGTTTCAATGCCGCCTGCAACTGTTGCAAAACCTAGCCCTTGGGAAAATGTTTGAAATGCCTTTAATAACTTTTGATCTTTTGTCGAAGTCGATTGTACAAGGCATGGGTCAAATTTTAAAGTATCAAATGTGGAATTTCGTAGCAGGTTGAAAGAGAATGCACTGTTAGTGCCGAAGTGATCAAGCGCCATTGAAACGCCTATTTCATGTAATTTATCCAGCTGCCGTAAAAAAAGCGCTTCATCATTAGTGGCTATCGTGTAGTCTATCTCCACTTCAATCAGCGCTGGCGAAATTGCATAAACATCTATAGCTTCTTTCAGGTGACGACCGGCCAAGGCAACCTCTAACAGTGAACAATTGAGACTAAACTGGGTGGTGAGTTCACAGTGCTTAATGCCAATGTTTTTAACAGTTTTGCAAATTGCATGTAGAATCCAAATATGAAGATCTTGTAGCATGTTTGATTCTGTGGCGACCAGAATAATATCTTGTGGTTTGATGTGGCCATGGTCTGGGTGCTGCCACCTCAGAAGCGCTTCAACACATTGAACCTGTGACTTAGCGGTTGCAAACTGTGGCTGATAGGCAATGCTTAATTCATTCTTAGCGATGGCGACTCGTAAATCTTGCTCTAACGAGCGGCGAATTCTTAGAGCTGTGTCCAGTTCAGTGGAGAAGACTGCAAATTGCGACTTCTGAATTTTTGATCGGTACATGGCAATGTCTGCGCAACGCATCAAGTTATCTATTGAATTAGCATTTTCAGGATAAGTCGCAATGCCCATACTCATCGAAATTTTCAACGTTTGTCCGCAAATATCCACTGGATCTTTTAAGGAATCAATGATTCGAAACGCCAAAAATCGCAAGGCCGAGGATGCTTTAATATTATGTATTGCTAAAGCAAATTCATCGCCACCTAATCTACCGAGTAAGTCGCCTTCTCGTAATATAGATTTTAAGCGTTTTGCGATACATTTTAAAAGCTCGTCTCCTGCACCATGACCTAAAGTATCGTTCACGGATTTAAATTTGTTTAAATCTAGATTAACTAACGCAAAAGAATCATTGGTACGTTGAGCTTGCTGTATACTTGATCGGAGCTGTGAGTAGAATCCGTAGCGATTTGAAATACCAGTGAGAGAATCTGTTTCAGCAATTTTTTTAAGTTGCAGTTGAGTTTGAATTAAGTTTTGTTCAATTTTAAAGCGCTGTTGAGCTTGCAGTATAATCCGCTGTAATTTCACAACGGACAATTCATTTTTTGGAATAAAATCTTGTGCCCCACGATTAATACATTCAAGTGCGATGAGGTCGTCGCTCTCTTGGGAGGTGATAATAATGGCGGTGTTTTCGATGAGACTAGCTCTCAAAGCTTGCATAATATTCAAACCGTTTGATGGCGGCAAATGGTAATCCAGTAGTATGCCATCAAGCGTATGTGCACTAGCTTCATGTAAAGCTTGTTCTACAGTTTTTGCTTCTATTATAGTGATATCATAACTTGCAAGAGTAAGAGTCTGTCGAACAATCGCTCGTTCAGCATCATCCCCATCAATAATTAGAATTTTCATTTCTAATATCCCTGATAAGCCTGTCCATTGAGCACGCCTCGTGTTTTACTTGCGTAAATAGCCACTTAGCGCTTCAATTCATCATATCAGAGTTTTAAAGGTGGACGCTAATGAGCCTCTAACCAATTAGCGCCTTGGCCAATGGTGACGATCAATGGCACTTTTAATTGTGCAGCGCTCGCCATAATCATAGGTGTTTGCTTCATTATAATATCGAGCTCGGCATTAGGTGATTCTAAAACAATTTCATCATGAACCTGCATTATCATAGTCGATTCTAAATTTTGATTAACCAGCCAGTTTTGCATATAAATCATAGCAATCTTAACAATGTCTGCGGCTGTGCCTTGCATAGGTGCATTAATAGCGGTTCGTTCTGCGCCTTGCCGAATACCATGATTTTTTGAGTGGATATCAGGTAAATAAAGCCGTCTGCCCATGATAGTGGTGACATAGCCTTGGGTTCGAGCCCGTTCTTTAGTGGTTTCCATATATTGTAAAACGCCAGGATAACGGGCGAAATAGCGATCAATATAGGACTGAGCGTCTTGGCGGCTGATGCTCAATTGTTGGCCTAAACCATACGCCGACATACCATAGATCAACCCAAAGTTAATGGCTTTTGCAGAGCGACGATGCTCTTGCGTCACTTGGTCCAAATTCACTTCAAACACTTCACTTGCCGTTGCACAGTGTACATCTTCATTATTGTCAAAAGCCTGACAAAGCCGCTTGTCTTCTGAAAGATGAGCCATGATTCGTAACTCAATTTGTGAGTAATCTGCAGCAACAAGCTTATGATTGGCTGGTGCAATAAAGGCTTTTCGAATTCGCCGACCTTCTGCTGTTTTAATTGGAATATTTTGCAGGTTGGGGTCAGATGATGATAATCGGCCGGTAGCTGTAACCGCTTGATGGTACGAGGTGTGAATGCGCCCAGTTTTTGGATGTATCAATTCTGGCAATTTATCAGTATAGGTTGACTTTAATTTGGCTAGAGATCGATGTTCAAGTAGAATTTTTGGCAGTTCAAAGTCCTGCGCTAAGGTTTGCAACACGCTTTCAGCAGTGGATGGTGCACCCTTTGGCGTTTTTTTGATCACCGGGATGTTCATTTTTTCATACAAAATAACCCCGATTTGTTTGGGAGATGCCATGTTAAAAGGCTCGCCTACAAGATCAAAAGCTTTCTTTTCAAGTTCAACCAAAGTTTTATCGAGACTGGTACTTTGCTTGGCGAGTTCCTGATCGTCAATGAGCGTGCCTTTATATTCCATATGAGCCAAAATTGAGAGTAACGGTAATTCTAATGTTTCATAGATTGATTTTTGTTGAGGTAGATCATTTAATTGCTGTTGCAGTTCTTCGTGCAGCAACCACGTAATTTCACCGTCTTCAGCTGCATATTCAGCGGCAATTTCTAGGGGAATTTGGTCAAATGTTTTCTGTTTTACGCCTTTACCTGCGATATCCGTAAAGCTTATAGTGCTTCGATTTATAAAACGCTGAGCTAAGCTGTCCATGTCATGGCGACCAGCACTTGGATTAATAGCATAAGATTCGAGCATAGTGTCACCGCCAATACCAACCATGGTGAGATTGTATTTTTTCAACACGTTCAGATCGTATTTAAGATTTTGGCCTACTTTAAGCGGCGTTTGAGCTTCTAAAATTGGTCGCAATGCAGAGATTAAAAAGTCTTGTGAGACTTGCTGTATATCTGTGCCATCCAAACTCACATGAGCGCATGGAATATACACTGCTTCGTCTTTTGAATACGCCAGTGACACGCCTACAAGTTCGGCTGAGTGAACCTCAAGGCTAGTAGTTTCTGTATCAAATGCAATCCATGGCGCCTGTTGCGCTTTGTGAAGCCAGGTGGTGACACTGGCTTCATCTATGAGGGTTTTATAGGTGGCTTTTGTTGTTATTGCAAAGCCTGCTGTGTCGTTCTCGGCTGGTTTCAAACCAAGAATGGTCGCTGAATTACTCTCCAACTTTTCCAGTTTTTTAAGATCATTTTTAAACTCAAAAGTCGAAAGTAAGGCTTTAAGTTCAGCTAGCTGCGGCTTTTGCACATGTAGTTCTTTAATGGATACTGGCAATTCTACGTCTCGTAAAAGAGTGACAAGCTGCACACCTATCGTGAGTCGATCCCGTTGTGATCGTAAATTTTCGCCAATCTTACCTTTTATGGCATCTGCATTGTCTAAAATCACATCAAGTGAGCTATATTCTTGCAGCCATTTAACCGCAGTCTTGGGGCCAACTTTATCAATACCAGGAATATTATCAGAGGTGTCGCCAATAAGGGCCAAGTAATCCACGATTTGACTTGGTTGTACACCAAACTTATCCAAGACTCCGGCCGGGTCAAGATAATCTTGCTTCATTGTATTGACGAGATGAATATTGTCATTCACAAGCTGGGCTAAATCTTTATCGCCGGAGGAGACGATGACTTTCATATTATGCTGTTCGGCGAGAACTGCCACCGTGGCAATAATATCATCTGCTTCAATACCTGGCAGTGCTAGCAATGGCAAGCCCATGGCTTTTACAAGTTGATGGATTGGCTCTATTTGCGCTACAAGATCTTCAGGTGGCGCGCCTCTATTAGCCTTGTAGTCAGGGTATAGGTGATGCCTAAAATTTGGACCTTTGGTATCAAAAACCACACACATATACGTTGGCGAGTATTCGTCAACAAGTTTTTGCAACATGCTCATCACGCCTTTTATCGCGCCAGTTGGCAAGCCTTGAGAGGTGATGAGTGGCGGCAGTGCATGAAATGCTCGAAACAGGTATGATGAGCCGTCAACGATAATCATCGGTGCAGAATTTGGTTGAGATAAATCAGCGTGTGACATGAGGTAGATCCTTTTTTATGGCGGTATATACAAATCTAAGTTTTGAAGAGATGCAGCAGCTTTTATCTAAGGGCTATGGTTATACGGTATTTCAAGCTAAGCCTATCGCTGCGGGTATCGAGAATAGCATTTATCAGGTTGAATGTGTTGAGCAAAAGGTAGTGCAGGGGGCAATATGTGAGCATGGTGCTCGTCATTGTTATGCCTTTGTTATTTTTGAGGGGCTCGGCCGTCCATTGGTTGAAGCATATTGCGAGCAGCTTGATCATCTGTCAGCTTTGTTGAAGAGTTTGCCACATTTGCAAGTGCCCTCCGGCGTCAAGCGACTACTCCCCTCGCAGGAGCAGATCTACACGGTTGATGTGACGGCTCAAACAGCAGCGAAGCACACCTCGAGTAAGCCAGGCCTGCTCCAGCCCTGGATTCCTGGCGCGCATGTGGTACCGACGCAAGCCTTGTGTTTTCAATTAGGCCAATTCTTGGGTGTTCTGAATTCAATACAGCCTGAGATGACAACCAGTGCGCGCGCGATTTTGATCCCCAATCATCAACATCTTCGACGCATTGCAGCCGTTAAGGCACAACTCAATCATTATGATTCATCAATGCAGCGACAGTTTGCAAAATATGAACAACAATTGGCAGGCGTGACTCAGGCACATAAAAAGCTTTCGCAAGGCTTGGTGCACGGTGATCTTTTTGTGGATAACGCCTTAAGTGAAATGGATCATCTTACGGGTATTATCGACTTTTTTAATGCCTCTTGGTCGCCAAAATTGCTTGATCTTGCGATTTGTTTGATGGACTGGTGTTTTGATGGGGAGGCGTTTATCGTTGATCGTGTGCAGGCACTTATTCAAGGTTTTCGTGAAAACTGTGCGCTAGTGCAACCTTTTGATTTAGGATTTTGGCCAGACTTGGTTCGGTTGGCTGGATTTCGATTTTGGTGTACGCGGCAAGAGTATTATATAGCCTGTCGACAACGACAAGTGACACCAGTTGTAAATCGAGATCCTGCTTATTGCGCGGCATTTATAAGACAAGTGTCAAAACAACAACAACTCTTACAAAGTGCGTGGTCTTAAAGCGTTTATATGTCGTCAGAACAGAGTATTCCAATTTTAACTGAGTCACAGCGAGAGACTCTTTTGCAGCTTTGGCTTATGCCCGGGGTCGGTATAAAAACCATTCAAGCCTTAATGCCATTAATTGTAATGGATTGGAGCCTAGCCCATGGCGTGAATCCACAAAAAATTGCATTGCAGCCGCGTCAAATTGCAGCTTTGACTCATGTTGGCAATCAAGAAAAAGCCCGTGTACAACTTGACGCGGTTAAAATTTGGGCTCAACAGCCTAACCAAACACTCATCGTGCTAGGTGATACTATTTACCCTCGATTACTTGCAAAGATCCATTCACCGCCACCAGTATTGATGATTCAAGGTCAAGTCTCCTGGCTTGGATGGAAAGCGTTGGGCATGGTTGGGAGTCGCAATGCTTCAAATGAAGGCTTACAAAACGCCAGCGCTTTTGCAAAATTCTTGGTTGGTCATCAGTATGTAATTGTCTCTGGTGGCGCGGGTGGTATTGATCGCGCGGCTCATGAGGCGTGCATGAATGCAGGCGGTGGTACTCTTGCCGTGCTTGGTCATGGCTTAAATCGATGTTATCCAGCTGCTCATAGGCGTTTTTATCAGAGTATTGCTGAGCAGGGCGCGCTTATTTCGGAATTTCCACTTGATGTAAGCCCGCGAGCAGAATTTTTTCCAAGACGCAATCGAATTATTAGCGGCCTTTCTTTTGGTATTTGTGTTGTAGAAGCTGGCCTGCCAAGTGGTACGCTAACCACCGCCCGATGGGCGCAAGAGCAAAACCGGGAAGTTTTTGCAATTCCTGGGTCCATTAATAATCCAAGAACCAAAGGTTGCCATTATCTTATACAGCAGGGCGCAAAACTGGTACAATCCGGAGAGGATATTTTAAGCGAACTCGGTCACTTTGAAAGTGCAGCTGACAATGTTCAGTCAACCTCAGACATTATCGGTAAGCCTAAGCCAGGGTCTCGAACAAAAATTATGATTGAGGCTGATAGTTCTTTAGAGTTGCAAATAGCGGTAAGATTACAAGAGAGCCCTGGCACTGTTGAAGAGCTTTGTTTGCATTTTTCTGAACTGCCACTTTCGACCTTGTTATCTGCACTATCCATACTTGAAATTGAAGGCGTTGTGAAGCGAGATAGTATCACCGGCCAATTTTTCTATTGCTAAAGATACGGTGTAATGCCCATCTGAGGAGAAATAGAATGCTCTATCGAAAGGATACATCTGTCATTCGAGAACTTTTTAACTCGGGTGACGTTTTTGCATACCCCACAGAAGCAGTGTGGGGTTTGGGGTGTGATCCGTTTAATGAAGCTGCAATTAAAAAAGTACTGCAAATAAAATCTCGCCCAGCTCATAAAGGTCTTATTATTGTCACAGGTCAAATAAAATGGGTCGAGCCATTATTATTAGCGTTGCCTACATATTGCCAGGACCAGGCTAAATCTCTTTGGCCTGGCCCTGAAACATTAATAGTGCCAGATCCACAAGGTTATTTTAATTCACTGATTAAAGGCGATCACGACAGTGTGGCTATTCGCGTGTCGGCTCATCCATTTATTCGTTGGTTTTCTGACAATATTGGGCCCTTTCTTGTTTCAACATCAGCCAATATGTCAGGTCAGGCCCCATGTCGCCATTCTTGGCAAGTCTCAAAACGATTGAGTCACAAGGTAAATTACATAGTTAAAGGCCGTACATCTGGCGGTTTACAGCCAAGTAGAATTACTCATCTACTAACTGGTGATACTTTAAGAGCA
>Ga0115567_10001098_pt1 | contig 27205 bp, 27 predicted proteins | sample COGITO_mtgs_1204_2_FD_88679 | JGI IMG/M metagenome (GOLD analysis project Ga0115567, IMG submission 88679) | Pelagic marine microbial communities from North Sea - COGITO_mtgs_120412 | ecosystem: Environmental > Aquatic > Marine > Epipelagic | place: Germany:Helgoland, sampling site Kabeltonne... | reverse complement strand
TCTCGACTATAGACCTTAGCACCTATAGTCTGTCTGCTGTGCATAGAGTGTCGGTATTCAGAGTTTGGTTAGGTTTGGTAGGAATCGCTTCCCCCTAGCCCATTCAGTGCTCTACCCCTATATGCTACTACATAAGGCTATACCTAAATATATTTCGGAGAGAACCAGCTATCACGAAGTTTGATTGGCCTTTCACCCCTAGCCACAAGTCATCCCGATCTATTGCAACAGATATGGGTTCGGTCCTTCAGTGCGTGTTACCGCACCTTCAACCTGCTCATGGCTAGATCACCTCGCTTCGGGTCTAATCCGTACAACTATGTCGCCCTATTAAGACTCGCTTTCGCTGCGCCTACACCTAACGGCTTAAGCTCGCTGTACAGACTAAGTCGCTGACCCATTATACAAAAGGTACGCCGTCAGGAACCACAAATCCGAAGACTTGTCTTCCCTCCGACTGCTTGTAGGCATCCGGTTTCAGGAACTGTTTCACTCCCCTTATCGGGGTGCTTTTCACCTTTCCCTCACGGTACTAGTACACTATCGGTCACTGAGGAGTACTTAGGCTTGGAGGGTGGTCCCCCCACGTTCAAACAGGATTTCACGTGTCCCGCCTTACTCAAGGACACATCAGCTTTCTACCTATACGGGACTATCACCCACTATGGTCAGACTTTCCAGACTGTTCTAGTTCTTACTGATGCGCCACTGGCCTAGTCCCCGTTCGCTCGCCGCTACTAGGGGAGTCTCTGTTGATGTCCTTTCCTCCGGCTACTTAGATGTTTCAGTTCGCCGGGTTTGCTTTTCTTGCCTATATATTCAACAAGAAATGACCCAATGGGCCGGGTTGCCCCATTCAGAAATCCTCGGATCAAAGCCTGCTCACGGCTCCCCAAGGCTTTTCGCAGTGTGCCACGTCTTTCATCGCCTCTCAGTGCCAAGGCATCCACCAGATGCCCTTTTGCGCTTGATTGCAGAGCCGTCGCGTACAGGGGCAAGCCCCGTCAACACGATTGCTCCGACTTTCTCAGCTTTTGGCTCCGCATGAACCACACCCTAAGGTACGACCCATGCGGGGTCAGTATTGCAACTTATTCACGATGTCTAACAACGCCGCTCTATCGAAACGACTTCGATGAACGAATACCTGATTTCTGCCATCTCCGAAAAACAATGTCGGATCCAATCAACCTCCCGGCTCCATAGATAACTGGTGGAGCTGGACGGGATCGAACCGACGACCTCCTGCTTGCAAAGCAGGCGCTCTCCCAACTGAGCTACAGCCCCGACCGGAAAGCTTGGTGGGCCTGGGAAGACTTGAACTTCCGACCTCACGCTTATCAAGCGCGCGCTCTAACCAACTGAGCTACAGGCCCGAAAACAGGGTCTTCCTGCTTGTCGATCGGATGGCAGAAGGGATGCGTCGGCGGCGGAATGTGATGGGTTGTTGTCTTAGGTAAATCGCGAATGTCGACCCATTCGCGATATTCCTTAGAAAGGAGGTGATCCAGCCGCAGGTTCCCCTACGGCTACCTTGTTACGACTTCACCCCAGTTGCTGACCTTACCGTGGACGGCTGCCTCCTTGCGGTTAGCGCACCGGCTTCGGGTAAAGCCAACTCCCATGGTGTGACGGGCGGTGTGTACAAGGCCCGAGAACGTATTCACCGCGGCATGCTGATCCGCGATTACTAGCGATTCCAACTTCATGCACTCGAGTTGCAGAGTACAATCCGAACTGAGACAGTTTTTGGGGATTTGCTCCACCTCGCGGTCTTGCGTCCCACTGTCACTGCCATTGTAGCACGTGTGTAGCCCAGCCCATAAGGGCCATGAGGACTTGACGTCATCCTCGCCTTCCTCCGGCTTGTCACCGGCAGTTTCCTTAGAGTGCCCGGCCGAACCGCTGGCAACTAAGGATGAGGGTTGCGCTCGTTGCGGGACTTAACCCAACATCTCACGACACGAGCTGACGACAGCCATGCAGCACCTGTATCCGATCCAGCCGAACTGAAGAAATCCATCTCTGGAAATCGCGATCGGTATGTCAAGGGCTGGTAAGGTTCTGCGCGTTGCATCGAATTAAACCACATGCTCCACCGCTTGTGCGGGCCCCCGTCAATTCCTTTGAGTTTTAATCTTGCGACCGTACTCCCCAGGCGGTGCGCTTAATGCGTTAGCTGCGACACCGAACAGCAAGCTGCCCGACGTCTAGCGCACATCGTTTACGGCGTGGACTACCAGGGTATCTAATCCTGTTTGCTCCCCACGCTTTCGCATCTCAGCGTCAGTACCGAGCCAGGTGGCCGCCTTCGCCACTGGTGTTCTTCCCAATATCTACGAATTTCACCTCTACACTGGGAATTCCACCACCCTCTCTCGGACTCAAGACTGTAAGTATCAAACGCAGTTCCCAGGTTGAGCCTGGGGCTTTCACGCCTGACTATACAATCCGCCTACATGCTCTTTACGCCCAGTAATTCCGAGCAACGCTAGCCCCCTCCGTATTACCGCGGCTGCTGGCACGGAGTTAGCCGGGGCTTCTTCTGCAGGTACCGTCATCATCTTCCCTGCTGAAAGAGCTTTACAACCCTAAGGCCTTCTTCACTCACGCGGCATGGCTGGATCAGGGTTGCCCCCATTGTCCAATATTCCCCACTGCTGCCTCCCGTAGGAGTCTGGGCCGTGTCTCAGTCCCAGTGTGGCTGACCATCCTCTCAGACCAGCTACCGATCGGAGCCTTGGTGAGCCATTACCTCACCAACAAGCTAATCGGACGCAGGTTGCTCTATGGGCGCCGGAGCTTTCCCCCTTGGGGCGTATACGGTATTAGCCGTCGTTTCCAACGGTTATTCCGTACCCATAGGCACATCCCTACGCGTTACTCACCCGTCCGCCAGTTTCCACTAGAGCAAGCTCTAGCTTCACCTTCGACTTGCATGTGTTAAGCCTGCCGCCAGCGTTCGCTCTGAGCCAGGATCAAACTCTCAAGTTGATTCCCCCGACCTTCAGGACCGAAGTCCATCCAGTTAGGTTGACTAGAAGCGTCACTTTGCACAAGCAAGGCACAAATTAATGTACCTTGTTTACATTCCAAGAATGCGCGTGCAAGCGAATGTATATTATCACATCCGCCGCCTGCGCATCCCTTCTTTCAGGTATTCACAATGTCCAACAGCACAAAAGCCTATCGCTCCAAAACTTAGGGCGCGAAATACTTCGGCATTTTGCAGAGCCGCCCAACCGGGACCGAAGACCCTTACTGGGCGGCGAGGGCGGGTTGTACGTCCACAGCCCAATCAAGTCAAATGCTTTTTCGACCCAATTGGAAAGTTTTTTACAACCCAATCCCGACCGATTTGTTTGATCTACGAAAGTGTCTCAAACCCATCATGTCGGGAGGCGGTTGATAGAGGGATTGCCCCGCTCGTGTCAACGCTGTTTTCGCACTGCACCAAAATAAAGTTCGAAATGCACAAAGGAGCCGGAAAACCGGATGAACAGCTTGCACACTGACTTCGCTACATGCACCCTCAGATCGTCAATCAGGACCCCTCGATACAAGAGCAAACCATGAAGCGCCTTCTCCTTATGCGGCACGGACAATCGGGCTGGGAAAGTGAAGATCAAAATGACTTTGATCGTGTGCTCAGCGCTCAGGGTCAGAAGGACTGCAAGACGATGGTTTCCTGGATGCTGGCGAACCAAGCCGTGCCAGATGCGGTGCTGCTATCCAATGCCGTCCGAACAACCCAAACCTGGGACATCGTCAGCAAGGGCCTTCCTGACACCGTAAACGCGCAAGCATTGGGCGACCTCTACCTCGCATCTCCCGGGACGCTTTTGGCAAGTATTGAAAAGCTGTCGGGTGACGTGTCCTGCGCGTTGGTGATCGGCCACAATCCCGGACTTGAATCACTTGGACGCCTGATGTCGGGCCCCGGCTCCAATGTCCAGGCAGCCGAAGACCTGAAGCTGGGATTCCCACCAGCAGGCCTGGCTGTCATCGAGCTCAGCGGAAATAGCTGGCGAACCATGTCGGCAGAAGGCGGCCGACTAAAAGCATTCATCCGGCCATAAGAGTTCGAGGCGATCTGAACGCCCCTTCTACTGCGCCCTACTCACGCAGGCTTTTGACAAAACCTGCGACAGCCGCACCGACGTCGCCCGGACAATCTTCCTGCATGTAGTGGCGTCCATGCACCGTAACTTCGGTTTGATTTTTGAACGTCCGTGCATGTTCACGAGCTGCACCGGCCAGACCATGGCCTTCATCTGCATTGATGAAGAGCTTCGGTGTTTCACTCGCCGCCAGCCAGTCAGCGTAGAACTTCACCAATTCATGATTGTCAGCTGGCTCGCCATCAAAGGGGATGTCGTTTGGCATGATGATACTTGGCGCCTTCGTGCCGCCCGGGCGACTTGTCGGATAGCGGTAGACTTCTTTCTCCGCTTCGGAGAGATCACGAATGATACCGCGTTCAAACAACATCATCTCGACGAAGAGGTTCTTCTCCAGCGCTGCCTTCTCCCCTTCCGGCGTGCGAAAGCTCTTGAACGCGCCAACCCGTTCTTTGGGAATATCACTCCAGTGACGAGGCCAGACCATGGCCTCCATATAGGCGATTCCCTGGATCTGCTCCGGGTATCTGGCCGCGCGATAAAAGCCGACAGCGGCTCCCCAGTCGTGAAGCACGAGGGTCACATTCTTCGTCAGATCGAGCGCCTCGAAGAACGCATCGAAGTAGTCAATGTTATCCTGAAACCGGTACCCGTCATGACCGGAGGTCGAGGACCAACCATGGGCAATAAAGTCCGGGGCAATGATTCGCCCCATGCCTTCAACATGAGGAATAACGTCCCGCCACAGAAACGACGATGTCGGATTTCCATGCAGGAAAACAATCGGATCGCCTTCACCGATATCGATATAAGCCATCTCTGCGTCGCCGACCGAAATGGTTTTACGCAAATCCGGGTTGGCCGTAGACAGTGTTTTGGAAGGGTCGGGCGTCGGCAAAACAGCTTTGGGCAGCATATTGATCTCCAATGAATGATGCCGCGCAGGCTATCACCCGTAAGACGGAACTGAACTGCGCCCCGAACAAAATGACTGTTGCCCATGAGGAACCAATCCGAGGCGCTATGGGTATATTGCGCCCTATTACTGCCAAGCGGATGTGACGAGTCGTAGGGAAGCCGTTAATAATCGGCTCAAAGCAGCTCCATGAAATCGAGCACGGTGAGGATGAGCTTCGTATGAGCAGAGTTGACCGATCCCGCACCAGCGCGAGTCAGGATGCTGTGACCGTCGATCTGAGTGCCGTCATCGTCACGGCATCTCCCGATGGCCCCCTTGTGCTCGTCCGTTCGCAGGATGGAGCCGCGCCCCTTGCCCTTCCCGCAGGCCCCCTCGAACCGCAACATCGAACACTTGAAGCCGGCCTGCGGAATTGGGTGGAGGAACTGACCGGCTACAATCTTGGTTATGTGGAGCAGCTCTATTCCTTCGGGGATGCAAACCGTCACGCGAGCGCCCGCGGGCAAACAAGCCGTTCCCTCTCGATCGGCTACATCGCGCTGGTCCGTGAAACGCGCCCAAAGCAATCGAGCGATATCAGTTGGGCGAGTTGGTATCGTTTCTTCCCCTGGGAGGATATGCGCAGCGGAGATGAGCCGGGCGTGATGACCCGCATCCGCGAATCGATCGCCGGCTGGATCGCCGAAGCGCCACACGATGCGCGACAGGACCGTGAGAGCCGCTCCACCAACGCATTCGGCAAATCCGGCGATCGCTGGAATGAAGAGCTCGTTCTCGAGCGCTACGAATTGCTCTACGAGATCGGACTGGTTCCCGAAGCCCATCGTGATGGTGCTGCGTGCTGGGCGCCTCGGGAAGCAGCCATTGTGGAAGCCGAAAGCCTGCAATCTGATCACCGGCGGATCCTGGCCACCGGCATTTCGCGCCTGCGCGGCAAAATCAAATATCGCCCGGTTGTCTTCGAATTGATGCCGCCACGTTTCACCTTCCTGCAGCTCCAGAGAACAGTGGAGGCGCTGGCCGGAATCGAACTTCACAAACCCAATTTCCGACGCCTGGTTGAAAATCAGGGGCTGGTCGAGGAGACCGGCTCTGTCTCCACGAACACTGGCGGGCGGCCTGCCCGCCTCCTCCGATTCCGCCGGGATATCCTGCGCGAACGCCCCACGATCGGCGTCGGACTTCCTTCTGCACGGTCACAAAAGGGCTAATTTTTCGGCGATATTCGCCTGAAAACGGCGGTTTCTCTCAGCTTGACGAACACCTTATTCTCAAACATAGTCTAAGTCAGCTGCCGAACACTTTGTGTTCGGCGTTTTTTGGCTCACTAATATTCTCAATCGGAGATTATTGCGATGACAACAACGGTCCCAAGCACCTCGTCTGAACCCGTCTACAGCGACGCCGTTGCGGCGCGAATGGAACCGATCTTCGATCGGGTCAAGACGGTCATTCCCTCAGTCGAGTGGCCGGTCTTTGCTCCCGAAGTCGATGCCATTCTGCGGCTCAAGGAAGAGCGCAACGCCGTCATTCTCGCGCATAACTATCAGACCCCGGAAATCTTCCATTGCGTTGCCGACATTGTGGGCGACTCCCTTGCCCTCGCCCGTGAGGCCGTCGAGACCGAAGCGGACTGCATCGTCATGTGCGGCGTTCACTTTATGGCCGAGACCGCTAAGCTTCTGAACCCGGACAAAACCGTTCTGATCCCGGATATGAATGCAGGGTGTTCTCTTGCGGATTCGATCACCGGTGCAGACATCAGGCTCTTGCGTGAAACCTACCCGGGCGTCCCCGTCGTGACCTATGTGAACACTTCAGCCGACGTGAAGGCCGAATCCGACATCTGCTGCACCTCAGGAAATGCCGTCGCGGTTGTGGAGTCTCTTGGAACAGACCGTGTGCTGTTTCTTCCCGATGAATACCTGGCCAATTACGTGGCTGGTCAAACCGATGTCGACATCATCTCCTGGAAAGGTCATTGCGAGGTGCACGAGCGCTTCACCCCGACCGAAATCGAATCCTATCGTGCCGGTGTACCGGGACTGGTGGTCATCGCCCATCCCGAATGCCCGCCCGATGTGCTCGATGCCGCCGACTTTGTCGGCTCGACGGCGCAAATGATCAATCATGTCAAAAACGAACGCCCGCCTAAAGTTCTGCTGCTGACCGAGTGTTCCATGAGCGACAATGTGGCCGCCGAACTTCCCGAGATCGAGTTCGTGCGTCCCTGCAACCTGTGCCCGCATATGAAACTGATCACTCTGCCCAAAATCCGGCATAGCCTGGAGACCATGAGCCAGGAAATTCTCATCGACCCGACACTGATCGCCCCGGCTCGCCGCGCTGTAGAGCGCATGCTCGAAATTCGCTAACCGTCCCGGAGAGCCTGACCATGCGCGAAATTACATCCCTCCCCACACTCCTCGTGGAACCGATCGTCCGTGCGGCCCTTGTCGAAGACCTTGGCCGCGCAGGAGACATCACGACGGCCGCCGTGGTCCCCAAGGAAGCACGGTTTTCCGGCGCAATGGTCGCGCGCCGTCCCGGGACAATCGCCGGGACTGAGGCGGCCCGCATCGCCTTTGATCTGGTCGATCCGACACTCGATGTCTCGATCCTGCAGCCAGACGGCTCAGTTGTAGAGCCAGGTCAGCCGGTGATGCATATCAAAGGCCCGGCACAATCGGTCGTCACGGCAGAGCGCACCGCGCTCAATTTCATCAGTCATCTCTCGGGGATCGCCACGGTCACCGCAGAGCTTGTCGCCGGTGTCGGCAACAACAAGGCCCGGATCACCTGCACCCGCAAGACCACGCCCAACCTGCGGGCCCTCGAGAAGCATGCTGTTCGTGCCGGTGGCGGCGTCAGCCATCGCTTCGGGCTCGATGATGGCATCCTGATCAAGGACAATCATGTCGCGCTCGCTGGCGGCATCCGCCCGGCCATTCAAAGCGCCAAAGCGGGCCTTGGCCATATGGTGAAGATCGAGGTCGAGGTCGACACGCTGGAGCAGCTCGACGAAGCGCTCTCCGAAGGCGTCGACGCCATCCTGCTCGACAATATGGACCCAGATCTGCTGCGCCAGGCGGTCGCAACCATCGACGGTCGCGCGATGTCGGAAGCCTCGGGCCGAATCACCGCCGAACAGGTGCCCGCCATCGCCGCGTCAGGCGTGGATATCATCTCCGCGGGCTGGATCACGCATTCTGCGCCCGCGCTGGATCTGGGACTGGACTTTGGCGTCAGTGCCTAGTTGAAGTACAGCCCGCCATTCATATGGACGGTCTGGCCGGTCATATAGGCATTCGTGGCGAGCATCAGGACGGCGGTGGAAACTTCATCAACATCGCCACCACGACCGACGGGCGGCGCGAACCGCCTGTTCGTCTCCGTCGCCGTGCTGCTCATATCCGTTTCGATCATGATAGGCGCAACACAATTGGCTGTGACGCCCTCTTCCATCATACGCAGCGCATAAGCGCGACACAGCGCTTCCATACCGCCTTTGGCAGCCGAGTAATGGACCCCGACGCGGCCGCCATTGTAGGCCGCCCCGGAGCTCACATAGATCAGACGCCCCCAACCCCGTTTTCGCATCCCCGGAATAACGGCCTGCGAGCACAGAAAGGCTGATGTGAGGTTGGCCTGAAGGATCATGTTGAAATCCTCCTCGGTCGTTTCCTCCATCTCCTTGCGCTGGGATATGCCGGCATTGGCCACCAGAATATCAATCGGTCCGAGATGCTCCTCCACGGTGCCCGTCATCAGCGCGACGGCATCCTTGTCCGTGACATCACCACGCACCGGGATCGCTTTGCCGCCAAGCTTCTCAATGGCTGCGACGGTCTTGAGCGCTGCCTCCTCGTTGGAAACATAGTTCACGCCGACAGCGGCACCCGCCTCTGCCAGCACCAACGCACAGGCAGCGCCAATACCTCGACTGCCGCCGGTGACGAGCGCCACCCGGCCGGAAAGATCAAAGACCTTCACACATCCAACTCCAGCTACATCACCGCGCCGACTTGCCACGGGATGAACTCGTTGTCGCCAAAGCCAAGCTCTTCGGACTTCGATTTCTTCCCGCTCGCAACATCGAGCATGTAGTCAAAAATTTCTTCGCCAACCTGTTCGATCGTGGCGTCGCCATCCGCGATCTGACCGGCGTTGATATCCATATCTTCAGACATGGCGTTGTACATCGGCGTATTCGTCGCCAGCTTGATCGACGGGGCTGGCTTGCAGCCATAGACCGAGCCACGCCCGGTCGTGAAGCAGACAAGGTTTGCACCCGATGCCACTTCACCGGTGATCGAAGCCGGGTCAAAGCCCGGTGAATCCATAAACACGAACCCCTTGGTGTCGATGGGCTCGGCGTATTTGTAGACGCCGGTCAGGTTGGTCGTGCCACCCTTGGCAGCTGCACCGAGGGACTTTTCAAGGATGGTGGTCAAGCCACCGGCCTTGTTCCCCGGCGAGGGATTGTTGTCCATCGAGCCATGGTTGCGTGCGGTGTAGTCTTCCCACCACTTGATGCGGTCGACAAGCTTCTGGCCAACTTCTGCATTCACAGCGCGACGGGTCAAAAGATGCTCGGCACCGTAAATTTCCGGGGTCTCGGCCAGGATGCCGGTGCCGCCATTGGCAACAACACGATCAACCGCATTGCCCAGCGCCGGGTTGGCCGTAATGCCGGAATAGGCATCCGAGCCACCGCACTGCAGCGCAACCGTCAGCTCACTCGCCGGGACCTTGGTCCGCACAGCCGCGTTGGCAGGCTCGAGCATCGTCGTGATGCGTTCAATCGCGCCGTCCACCGTCTTTCGCGTGCCGCCGGATTCCTGAATGGTCATGGTCTGGAATGTGTCATTTAGCTCAAGGCCATAGGCATCGAGCAGGAACGGGATCTGATTGACCTCACAGCCCAACCCGACAATCAGCACACCGGCAAAGTTGGGATGGCGCGCAAACCCCCAGAGGGTGCGCTGCAAATTGGCGTAACCATCGCCCGAATCCGCCATGCCGCAACCCGTGGCATGCACAAACGCCGACACACCATCGATGTTGGGATAGTCATTGAGCTTGCCCGTCGCGTTGAATGAATCCGCGATATATTTGGCAACGGTCGCCGAACAGTTCACCGACGTCAGGATGCCGATATAGTTGCGAGTCCCGACCGAACCGTTCTTGCGCACATAGCCTTCGAAGGTCCGGCGTTCGGCTTCGGGAACCATCTGTGTCTCGCGCAAATCAGTCGCAAACTGATAGTCGCGATCAACGGCCCGAAATTCGCAATTGTGGGTGTGGATGTGATCCCCGGGTGCAATATCCTCAGAGGCAAACCCAATGATCTGATCATATTTTGTAACCGTCGCACCCTTTGGGATCGCCTGTGTCGCGATCTTGTGACCACGCGGAATGGGCGCATTCGTCGAGACATTTTCACCCGGGATCGAAGTCCCGGGAAGAATTTCAGCGCGCGCGACAACAACATTGTCATTGCTGTTGAGGCGAATGGTCAGCGGTGCAGTATCAGACATGGAATCTCACAAGGTCAGAATTGATACGTCTAGTTAGCAGATATCCAGCCCGATGAAGACTCTGCGCTGCTAAAATTTCAGAACATTACTCATGTAGTCCCACGGACTGTGAAAGCGAACACCTTCACGAACCGGAGGCTGGGGCGCTTGAATTTCCAGCCAATGCACCGGCGTTCCCTTGCGCGGGAAAAATGCATGCTGCGCGCCCACGCCGGTCCAGGCAAAATCACCCTCACGCAGGACATACTCCTGCCCATCAAAAACGATATCGACTTCCCCGCCGAGCACAAAATAGGCCTCTTCGAACGGATGATCGTGATGATTGCACAGCCCGCCATCGGCAAAGCTGATGACGAACATGTTGAAATGCACGGCCCCGAACACATCATCCATCATCATCCGCTGAGAAAAACCGTTTAGATCGGGAGAGATCGCCAGTGGCGGCGTGTGCTGTGCATGGTCGTAGTGCCCAAGCATTGAGGCGCGGCGATCTCGCAGGTTGATCGGCGCGGCCTCGCTGTCCCATGACGCAGGCCCGGAAAACCAAGTGTCCTTCCAGGCATCCGGTGCCTTGGGCTGGGGCGCGCACATCTCGACCCAGCGGGCAGGCACCCCACCCGTGTTGCGATAGGCATGCTCAATCCCGGTCGGGATCAGCATGAAGTCGCCCTCAGTTAGCAGGTAAGTCCGGCCATCGCGCATCACCTCAATCTCGCCAGAGGTCATATAGATGCCGGTTTCATGCGCCTGGGTCGTCATCTGGGTTTCACCACCCGCGACGACCTCAATGACCCCGTAAGAGATGTGAACAGTCTCGTCGACATGTTCGACGAAAGGTGCCCAGTTCAACCCGTTGGCGTGGTCACCGTATTTCGGGTGCGGTGACAATGTCTTGGGATCAAAGGTGCCGATTTTGTGCATGTGGTCCTCCCGACGACAAACACGGGATGCGCCTAGTCGTCCGGGCGCAACCGGTCCGCGATTGCCTTTCGCACGTCTCCGGGTTGGGCCTGAATGGCCTCGCCCAGTTGGCGCAACTGGTTACGAAGACCATACACCTGATCGACCAGCGAAAGAACGGTTGGTATACCGTCTTCTGCAATCGCAAGATCGCGTCGCATCTCGATCACAAGCTGCACCCGCGCGACATCGATTTCCCGAAACCAAAACTCACCGTCTCGGCGTTCAGGGACAACCCAGCCTTTTTCCACCCAGCGCCGCAATTCGACACGCCGCACATTGGAAACAGTTTTCAGAAGTTCGGATTCGCGCATGATCAGACCTCCATATCCACGCGGGGATCATAGGAATGCGCTTCGGCCCAGCTTTGCAGAAAGGCTTCGAGTTCAGCATCGGGTTCTTCGGGCAACACGACCCGCAAGCTGATGTGCTGATCACCGCGCTTGTCGCCCTTGCCGACGGCAAAACCCTTCCCCTTCAGACGCAGCCGGTCGCCGCTGTTCGTGTTCTTGGGCACCGTCATGGTGACTGGTCCATCGATGGTCGGGACACGCACTTTCCCGCCAAGCACGGCCTCATGCAACGCAATGGGCAACTCCACATGAACATCGTTGCCCTCACGACGGAACAGCTTGTGCGCCTTCACATGAACGGTGATGAGCGCATCGCCATTGGGCCCACCGCCAACACCGGGCATACCTTTGGACTTGAGGCGCAGAACCTGTCCATCACGCAAACTGGCGGGAACCGTGAGATCAAGTTCTCGCCCATCGGGCATGGTGATGCGGCGCTTGGCACCACGCGCAGCATCCATGAAATCAACCTCGAAGGTGTAGCGGACATCGCTGCCGCGCATACGCATGTTTTGCCCGCCCCCCGGGCCACCGCGGCGGGCCTGGCCGAACAGGTCGGAAAAGACATCGCCCATGTCGCCAAAATCAGCGTAACCGTCAGCCGAGTGGTATGGGTGGTCAGCCCCTGCATCGGCATAGTGACGGTAGGATTGTTGCGTGGGGCGCTCCTGCCCGTCAGCATCGATCTCACCCTTGTCGAAACGCGCGCGTTTGTCGGCGTCGCCCACAATATCGTAAGCGGCCTGCGCTTCCTTGAAACGCTCTTCGGCATCCCGGTCACCGGGATTCAAGTCTGGATGGAGTTGCTTGGCGAGCTTGTGATAGGCCTTACGGATATCACCCGCGGAGGCCGACTTCGCAACACCAAGAACCGTATACGGATCACTGGTCACATTACTGCCCCTAAATTACATCGTTCCTATGTTATTTGGGGTGTGACCACCAAGATTGAAAGGTGCACGCCATGCGAACTCCAAATTTCACCCGCATAGCCTTAACTGCGGTTTTGATGGCGCTTGGCATGGTTCCGTCATCCGCACTTGCCAATGACTGCGACCGGAGTGATCCCACGAACGGTGTCACGGGCGGGAACTACTGCATCGCCGTCGAGACGGTGACCACAAACCCAGGCGCACCTCTTGTTGTCGTCCTGCACGGCGACATGTCGAGCGGCAAACCACCGAGCTACGCCACCCGGTTCGCCAAACGCATCACGGAACGAAACCCCGACATCACAATCGTTTCCATGCTCCGCCCCGGCTATGACAACGGCGACGGCAAGAAATCACAAGGCAGCACCAACGGGCGACGCGATCACTATACCGGCGTCAATGTGGATGCTGTTGGCGACGCTATCCGGAACCTTGCGGCCCATCACAAGGCCCCACGCACGATTGTCGTGGGACATTCCGGCGGAGCCGCGACAGCGGCGTTGATCGCAGGACGCCAGCCCGAAGTTCTGGATGGCATGGTTCTGATCTCCTGCCCCTGTGACATCACGCGCTGGCGTCTGGAGCGCAATGGGAGCGCCTGGCCGTCATCTCTGTCGCCGAGCGACTATGTCGATCAGGTCCGTCCGGACCTGCAGATCACAGCCGTGACAGGTCGCAACGACGACAACACCCAACCTGGACTGGCGAAGTCCTACGTGGCCGAAATTCGTGAGCGCGGCGGGATCGCAAATTTTTTGGAAATCCCGGGTGAGCGTCATTTCCTTTCGACAAAACTGGCGGATCAAGTCCTGCCCATGATCTCGGAAATGGTAGATAGCCCAAGGCGATCTCGCTAAACAACAAAAGCCGGTCCAAGAGACCGACTTTTCGAGAAAAATGGTAGCGGAGGAGGGATTTGAACCCCCGACACGAGGATTATGATTCCCCTGCTCTAACCAACTGAGCTACTCCGCCCCGAGATGCGGCAGCGATATAGGCGGCCCCCTCCCCACCTGTCAAGATGGTGTGCGAAGCATAGGAAAAATGACCTGCAACAACCGTCTGTTCAGGAAGGTTTCATCGGTTCAGGAACCGGACTTTGTTTGCGCTTTCCGCGCCCGAGCATCACCACGCCGATGACGACAAGAGCGAATGCGAAAAGGTGAAACGCCTCGGGTTCCTCACTCAGGATCAGAATCGCGAGTACGGCGGTTATCACCGCCCTGATGTAGTTGCCCATCACAGCTTTGTTCGCACCAATCGTGAGCACGACTGTGTTGGTAAACCCGACAGCAACAATGGCAACCGCGATCCCCACCCAGGCCATCACGGCGGCAGATTCCCATGTGACCGGCATCGGCTGATAGAAAATCGTTTCAAGAACATAGATCGGCAGCATCACCACCATCGCGAACAACTGGATGGTGAGCAAAATCTCGGCGGTGGAGAAATCGCCCGGAACACGTCGCAACAGCACATTGTGAACCGCAAAGCCGAACATCGCAGCCAGCAGGATCAAATCACCAATATTGGGTTCGAGCGCCGCCAGAACCGCAATGTCACCGCTGGAGACAATCACCAGAACGCCAAGCGTGGCGATCACCACGCCGACCCACTGGCTGCGTGTGATGCCGTCCTTGAACAACAGGATACTCAGCAGCACTGTCGCGACAGGTTGTGCGGTCGAAACCACGCCCCCGTTGATTGCTGTCGTAAAATGGTACGCGACATAGACGGCCGCGTTGCCAAATGGGCCCAGCGCCACGCCCATCACCAGAAACAGCTTCCAGTGACGACGTAACACGGAACGCTTTTGCCAAAGTGAGGCCCCCACAAAAGGCAACAGAACCACGGTGGCAATAGCGAGACGCCAGAACCCGATTCCCATCGGCGGCATCTCGCCCTGTACCCAGCGACCAATAATATGGTTCGAGGCCAGAATGGTCGCAGCTGCCAGCATCAGGGCGTAGGGCCACAGCCCCTGCCGATACCGGCTCTGGTTGAGGTCGCTCATCCAAGCGGCCTTTGGCCGGGCGCTTGCCTACTCGGGCTTGGCCGCGATGGTTTCCATTTCAACCTTCCATTTCGGATTGGCGAGCTGGCTGATCACGACCCAGGTCGAGGCCGGTACGTGTCCGGGTGCGAGATACTTCTCCCGATGGGCCTTCAGGTATTGCAGACCATCAGGATCCGTCGAATAGACATTCAGGCGCACGATATGTTCCGGGCCGAAACCCGCATCTTCGAGAATCTTGATGGTGTTCTGCCAGATCAGGTCATGCTGGGCCTCAAAGCCCTCGGGCACTTCGCCTTCGGGCGTGATGCCTACCTGACCGGCAGTCACCAGCCAGCGCGCGTTCGGGGGCACTTCAACCGAATGGCTGTACATGGCGGCCGGCGGGGCAATATTGGCTGGGTTGCGTGTTTTCAGCATAAATTCTCTCCTGATAGGTTTTGGTCAGATTTGTTGATCAGTCGGCCAATGCCAGCAAGTGCGCGGCAAGATCTTCGGGAGCCGAATAAAATGGGGAATGGTCAGTGTCGATGGTGAACACCTTATCGCAAGGCTGGGCCTCAATCATGGCACGCTGCATCGCGATGGGGATGGCGTTGTCACGCAGGCACTCGATATAGGCGCGCTTCACGCTGCCGAACTTCTCCGGCGTTGTCGTCACCGTGCTCATGATCGGGTTGGTCGCCTGCGGCACCAGACGTGCCATGGCATTGGCAACATCTTCATCCGAACATTCATCATAGAACGTCACAGGGATGATCTCGGCTGGCATGGTCGCGGAGAGGCCATCCTCGGCAATAACCCGCTTGGCTGTCATCGGTTCAGGATTGTCATACCGGGCCAATTCAGAACGCTCCTGACCGCTCTTGAGCATCATCGCAGTCAAGTAGACCACCCAAGCGATATTGCCGGGCATCCGCTCGCAAACTGAGGAGATCGTCAGCCCGCCCAGACTATGTCCGACAAGCACAACAGGCTCGTCCTGCGCTTCGATGATCGTGCAGACGTGATCCACATATCCCGCAAGGGTCACATCACCGACCGGTATGCGGTTGTCACCATGACCGGGGAGATCAACGGCAATTGCTGTGTGCCCCTGCGCCTCCAGCAAGGGGACGATCTTCTCGTAACACCAGCCGCCGTGATAGGCGCCGTGCACCAGAACAAAGGTCGTCATGCTGCTTCACTCCGTGTTTCGTCCCGCATGATCCAGCCGCCACCGAGAACCCTGCTGCCATCATAGAAGACAGCGGCCTGCCCCGGCGAGACACCGAACTCCGGTGTCGTCAGTTCAACTTCTGCCAACCCAGCTCCCGTTCCGAAGACACGGCCGGGTACCGGTTCCATGGTTGAGCGGATACGCACCATGACATCCAGCCCATCGGCGGGCGGTCCGTCGCCAGCGCCAAGCCAGTTCAGATTGCTAACACGCACGCGGGACGTCGCAAGAGCCGCACGGGGGCCCACCACAACACGACGGTCCTCCGGCTCGATCCGGATGACGTAGAGAACTTCCTCATTCTCCGAAGCCCCCTTGCGACCGCCAATCCCCAGTCCACGGCGCTGGCCGATCGTGAAATGCATGATTCCCTTGTGCAGACCGAGCACCGAGCCATCGAGATGTACAATCTCTCCCGGCTCGCCCGCTTCCGGGCGCAGGCGTTCGACCACTGAAGCGTATTTGCCATCCGGCACGAAACAAATGTCCTGACTGTCGGGCTTCTCGGAAATCTCCAGACCCAAACGACGCGCGTGGTCGCGAACATCGTCTTTGGGCATGTCGCCCAGCGGAAACCGCAAATACGCCAGCTGTTCGGCCGTGGTCGCAAACAGGAAATAGCTTTGATCCCGGGCCGCATCGACGGCGCGGTGTAATTCGGGACCATCAGGACCATCAACCCGGCGAATGTAATGACCGGTTGCCAATGATTCAGCCCCCAGATCTTTCGCGGTGGCTACCAGATCACGGAACTTAACGGTCTGGTTGCAGGTCACGCACGGGATCGGCGTCTCGCCGCGCACATAGGCATCGGCAAAATTCTCAATGACGTCTTCCCGGAAACGGGATTCGTAGTCCAGCACGTAATGGGGAAACCCGACCGCATCGGCAACCCGATGGGCGTCATAGATATCCTGTCCCGCACAACAGGCCTTGGAGCGCGCTGTGGCCGCCCCATGGTCATAAAGCTGGAGCGTGATACCGACCACATCATAGCCCTGCTCATGGAGCAGTGCCGCGGTCACGGAGCTATCCACGCCACCCGACATCGCCACGACGATTTTCGTCTCTGCCACCGAAGGGGTCGATTCCCGATTGTTTGTTTGCACATTCATACCGGCAATATAGGCGCGCAGCGGCAATCAGCAAACTGGTCACAATCACATAGCGACCTTGATCGAAGGCCCTAAAGTCCCCATCCTTTGGGGATGATCAATATTCAGACCAATTCACGCTCAAAAGGCGCAGCGCGCCTGACCCTTCTGGCACCGCTTCTCGCGCTTCTTGGTGTGGCGGTGAGCCCATCTGCGCATGCCGATATTCGTTCCGATGTTGCCCAATGTGCAGCAATTTCCGACGACGCTGCGCGGCTTGCCTGTTTTGATAAAGCCGCCACGGACATGCAGAGCGAACGCAGTGTTGCGGCAAGCAATGCGGTCGCCGCTCTCGCACAGGAATTCCGGTTCGATCGGCACACGCTCAAGGGACCGCTCGCCCTGACGCTTGAGGTCAGCGGCAATCTGCAACTCAGTCGAGAAACCTTTGCCGCCCGTGAAGTCGAAAAAGCAATGCGCCGGACCACCAAGGCACTCGGTGAAATCCAAGACTGGTCTCTCGCCATCACCGTGCATGGCGGCAAGGTTTCGCTCAGTCGTGGAAGCCCTTATTCGGGCCAGGAACTACTTATTCAGGCGCAGAGCGGCGCGGAACGAAGCGGCTTGCCGATAGATCGCTATACGATCACGCGCGGCGCCGATGCCGAGCCCCTACTCTGGGATGACGGGCGTGTACGGAGTGCCAACGAACACATCAGTATTGTCGTCACCGGCCTTGGAGCCGCGGCCACGCGCTAGTTCTGGGGGGCATCGAGCCCCATTTGCCAGAAATCAACCTCCAGCCGCGTCGCCTGCTCGAAGTTGCGCTTCAGGGCATCCAGGCGCTCTCCACCGGCACGAGACTGCCAGAGGCGGTCCAATGCCTCACCATGAGCCCTGGCCACCCCCTGATACTCGTCACCGGCATACATTTCGATCCAGCTCGCATAGGGGTTTCCCTCACGGCGTGTCTTGGATTCTGCCGACAAACGCGCGCCAATCTCTCCATAACCGATCACACAGGGTGCCAGCGCCACATAGAGGTCGAGCAAATCACCCTGTCCGCCCTTCTCCAGAACATACCGGGTATAAGCCATGGTGGCTGTTGCTTCAGGCAAAGCTTCCATCGACCCCTCATTGAGTCCCCACGCCCCGCAATAGGCGACGTGAAGTGCCATTTCGGTGTCGACGATCGCGCTCATCCCCGCGGCGGCATCTCGTATTTCAGTTAAAGATTCTGCCTTGTAAGCAGCCAGCGCATAGGCCCGCGCGAAATGAATCAGGAACAGGTAATCCTGTCCGAGATAATGACGAAACGCAGTTTCAGGCAAAGTGCCGTCCGCCACGCCTGACACAAATTCATGTTCGACATAGTCGGACCACGCCTGCGAACCCGCCTCCCGAAGATGCGGAAACAGCTTCAGGTCGTCGAGATAGGACATCAGGCGAGGAGCAGGTTTCGGGCGGAATCCGGCAGATGCACAACAAGGCCATCCATAGCCTCGGTGATGATGATCTGGCAGCCCAGCCGCGACGTGGCCTTCAAGCCGGGGGCGAGATCGAGCATATCTTCCTCATCCTCGGTCGGCGCATCGAGACGATCATTCCAGGACGGGTCGACAATGACATGGCAGGTCGAACAGGCCATCGCGCCTTCACAGGCGCCTTCCATGTCCAACCCATTGTCCCAGGCAATCTGTAGCAGAGAATGACCAAGCGGGGCATCGACCTCGCGCGGGTTTCCATCTGCATCAATGAAAGTCATACGCGGCATGAACTGTCCTGACCGCAGTTGTGCACTAGACGTGGAAGGATTCGCCGCAGCCGCATGTGCCCTTGGCGTTGGGGTTTTCGAACACGAACCCGGACTCAAACTTACCTTCGCGGTAGTCCATCGTCGCGCCAATCAGGAACATGGTCGCGGCAGGGTCAACAAACACTCTCACACCCTTGTCCTCGATCACTTCCTCGAATTGCTTGGCTTCCTCGGCATACTCCACAACATAGGAAAGACCAGAGCAGCCCCGGGTCGATAGCCCCACGCGAACGCCGGAGACGGTCTCCTCTGCCTTGTCCATGAGCGAACGCACACGGTCAGCTGCAGCATCGGTCAGATTGATAATCGGGTCGGCCATAAAAAAACTCCTTAAACCAGAATATAGGTCAACCGAAGTCGAGCGCCAGCTTTGCATCTTCAGACATACGGTCAGGCGACCACGGCGGATCCCAAACCAAATTCACTTCAACCTCGCCAACACCCTCGACCTCGGCAACAGCATTGGCCACCCAAAAGGGAATTTCACCCGCCACCGGACATGCCGGCGCTGTCAGGGACATATCCACACGCACCGAGCCCACACTGTGGACCTCGATCTCGTAGATCAGGCCCAGATCATAAATATTTACCGGAATTTCCGGGTCGTGCACCGTCCGGAGTGCCGCAATCACGGCTGCCTCGCTGGCTACCGGTGTTCCCGCAGCCAGGGGTTCTCCCGCACGCGCAGTGATCTCTTCACCCGGCGGGGTCGGGGCAAACATTCCCAGCGGGGAACCCATTCCATGATCGAATGACATATCGCTTTCCTATTCCGTCGAGATTTCGTTTTCGCCCGAAAGAGCGGCAACCATTGTGTGCCATGGCAAGGTGGCGCATTTCACCCGGGTGGGGAACTCACGAACGCCTGAGAGCACTTTCAGCTTCTCGACATCCTCTTCCAGTTCCACATCATCGCCTTCACCCGTGCACATATGATGAAAGGCATCGAACATATGCTTGGCCTCTTCTCCGCTGCGTCCCTTGAGCAGGTCCGTCATCATGGAGGCCGATGCCATACAAATCGCACAACCCTTGCCCAGGAATGACGCATCCTCGACATTGCCGTCGGCGTCCAGCTTCAGATAAATCACCAGCTGATCGCCACAGAGCGGGTTGTTGCCGCGTGCCTCATTGGTCGCGCCGTCACTCTCATGGAAATTTCGCGGGTTCTTCCCGTGGTCCAGGATAACCTCCTGGTACAATTCTCGAAGATCATCACTCATCAGCCAAAAAACTCCTGTACTTCGCCCAGGGCGCGGACGAGCGCGTCAATATCGGCGCGATTGTTATAAAGGCCGAGCGAAGCACGCGTCGTCGCAGGAACATCCATGCGCTGCATCAGCGGTTGTGCACAGTGATGCCCGGCCCGCACCGCAACACCGGCGCGATCAATGATCGTCGCGATATCGTGGGGATGGGCATAGTCCAGCATGAAGGAGATCACACTCGCCTTGTTCGGTGCCGTCCCGATGATCCGCAACCCATCGACACTCGAGAGTTGCTGGGTCGCATAGTTCAGCAGGTCTTGCTCATGTGCCCCGATGGCGTCCAGACCAAGTCCGTTCACATACTCTATCGCCGCCCCCAGCCCGATGGCCTGCGCGATGGCCGGGGTTCCGGCCTCGAATTTATGCGGCAGCTTGGCCCAGGTCGACTTCTCGAAGGTGACGGATGAAATCATGTCGCCACCACCCATGAAGGGCGGCATCGCGTTCAGCAGTTCCTCGCGCCCATACAGCACGCCAATCCCGCTGGGCCCATAGAGCTTGTGGCCCGAGAATACATAAAAATCACAGCCCAGCGCCTGCACATCAACCGGGAAATGCGTCACCGCCTGACAACCATCGATCAACACTTTGGCACCGACAGCGTGGGCGCGATGGATAATGTCTTCAATTGGCAGGATCGTGCCCAAAACATTCGACATCTGAGCCACCGCCACGAGCTTTGTCTTCGGCCCGAGCAGGTCCTCAAAGGCCGACATAATCAGCTCGCCATCATCGGTGATCGGCGCCACCTTCAGGACAATGCCCTTTTCATCGCGCAGCATCTGCCAGGGAACGATATTGGCGTGATGCTCGAGTTCGGTGATCACCACCTCGTCGCCTTCCTTCAGAAAATTCCGACCGAAGCTGTAAGCGATCAGGTTGATCGATTCCGTTGCGTTGCGTGTGAAGATGATTTCGTGGCTATGGGCGGCACCGATGAAATCGCGAATGATGTCACGCGTGCCTTCATAACGCGCGGTGACCGCTTCACTAATCTGGTAGAGACCGCGATGCACATTGGCGTATTCGCGTTCGTACACATCGCTCACGGCATCGATTACCTGACGCGGTTTCTGCGCAGAGGCCGCGCTGTCGAGAAACGCCAGCGGCTTGTCATGCATGGCCCGCGAAAGGATCGGGAAATCAGCCCGGACGGCCTCAACGTCATACATGCCAGTGCCAATCTCGGCGGGGTTAGACGACGTCATGTGGCGTCCTGCCCGGCATGCGCATCAACATTATCCACCAACCACTGCCGCACATGGGTCGTGAAATCTTCGGCCACCTGCTCCAGCGGTATTTCAGCTATCGCTTCCGAGAGAAAAGCCTCAATCAACATGCGACGTGCCTGCTCACGCGGAATGCCGCGGCTGAGCAGGTAGAACATCAGATCCTCATCCAGCTCACCGGCGGTCGCGCCGTGGCTGCATTTCACATCGTCAGCATAAATTTCCAATTCCGGGCGGGCGTCAATCTCTGCCCGCGGTGACAACAACAAGGCTCGGCTGAGCTGATGCCCATCAGTCTTCTGGGCATCGCGCATCACATGCACCTTGCCCTGAAACACCCCACGGGACTGGCCATCGAGCACACCCTTATAGACCTGCCGCGAACGGCACTCCGGTGCGGCATGTTCCACAAACGTGGTGTTGTCGACGACCTGTTTGTCGGTGGCAAGATAAACGCCATCGAGCCGACAATCGCTACCGGGGCCATTCATGTATGCCCGAATTTCGCTCCGCCCGATCGCCGCGCCACTTTGCAACACAAAGCTGTCATAGGTGGTCTTTGCCGCCATCGCGACGGCCGTGCCCGAAAGATGCACGGTTGTTTTGGACTCTTCCTGAAACACAAAATGGTTGAGGTTTGCACCCTCATCGAGATGAAGTTCGGAAACAATATTGTTGAAGCTCGACCCACCCTCGGTGGTGATATGGGTCTCGATAAGTGTCGCCGTCGTGTCTTTCCCCATCACCACGAGATGGCGCGGCTGCACCATCATCGCATCCGCGCCCGGGGCGGTAATCGATATCAAATGCACCGGCTTGTCGAGAACAATACCGTCGCCCACAAACATCACCATGCCATCGTTCAGGAACGCCGTGTTGAGAGCCGCCATGGGCATGTCATTCAGGCGAATGATCTTCCCCAGATACGGCTCCAAACGTGCCGGCGCCGCTGTAAGCATGTCTTCAAGTCCGGACACAAGAACATCGTCAGGCAACTCACCCAGCGCGCACAGGTCGGGACGCAGACGTCCGTTCACAACGACCACGCGATAGGTTGCCAACTCCGCCACCAGTTTATGCGGGAGCGACGGCAAGCCGATCGCAGGCGCACCATCGGACAAACGGAATTGTTCATCGGCCAGCGCATTGAGGTTGGTGTAACGCCAATACTCATCACGGCGCTTTGGCAGGCCATGGAGGCCATAGGCATGCGCACCATCGCGACGCAACGCATCAACCCAGCCGGTTCCTGCACCCGCAAAAGAGCCCGAACCTTCAAGTGCCTGATCGAGATAAGGCTGCATATGTCCACTACCGTCTGGCATCAGGCTGCGTCCTCAAGGAATTCGGCATAACCGCTTTCTTCCAGCTCAAGCGCGAGTTCCTTGCCACCCGACTTCACGATCCGGCCCTTCGCCAGCACATGCACATGGTCCGGTACGATGTAATCGAGCAGTCGCTGATAATGAGTGATGACGAGCAGGCCACGTTCTTTGGTCCGCATCGCGTTAACACCATCAGCAACGACCTTCAGCGCATCGATATCAAGACCGGAATCCGTCTCGTCGAGAATCGCCAGTTTGGGGTCCAGCGCGGCCATCTGCAGGATTTCCATGCGCTTCTTCTCGCCGCCGGAAAAGCCGGTGTTTACGGCACGCTTGAGCATGTCATCAGACACGTTCAGGCCGGCGGCTTTCTCGCGCACGAACTTCACGAAATCCATCGCATCAAACGGTGCTTCGCCATGATGCTGACGTACCGCATTTACAGCGGTCCGCAGAAACGTAATACCCGTCACGCCAGGAATTTCAACGGGATACTGAAACGCCAGGAACACGCCTTCACGCGCGCGCTCATCGGCTTCCATCTCCAGCAAATTCTTACCGTCGAACAGCACTTCACCTTCCGTGACTTCATAGCCAGCACGACCCGACAGCACATAGGACAACGTACTTTTCCCTGAACCGTTGGGTCCCATGATCGCGTGGACTTCCCCGCCACCAATGGTCAGATCAAGGCCGTTGATAATCGGCTTGTCGTCGACCGTTGCGTGCAGGTTTCTGATTTCTAGCAATGCCATTTCAAATACTCTCCGTTAACCGACGCTGCCTTCGAGGCTGATGCCGACCAATTTCTGTGCTTCAACTGCAAATTCCATGGGAAGGGTCTGCAGAACTTCCTTGCAAAACCCGTTCACAATCAGCGCAACTGCTTCTTCTTCATCCATCCCGCGCTGCAGACAATAAAACAGCTGGTCATCACCGATGCTGCTCGTTGTCGCTTCATGCTCCACCTGAGCAGACGGGTTCTGGCTTTCGATATAAGGCACTGTGTGCGCACCACATTTGTCGCCAATCAAAAGACTGTCGCACTGGGTGTAATTACGTGCGCCGCTGGCGCCGCGTTGTATACGCACCAGCCCACGATAGGTCTGATCCGCATTCCCCGCTGAGATACCCTTGGAGATGATCCGTGAGCGGGTGTTCTTCCCGATATGGATCATCTTGGTGCCGGTATCAGCAAGCTGAGCGTTGTTGGTGATCGCGACCGAATAGAACTCACCGACCGAGTTATCACCCTGCAGAATACAACTCGGATACTTCCAGGTGATCGCCGAACCGGTTTCGACCTGCGTCCACGAAACCTTGGAATTCTTGCCACGGCAAGCCGCGCGCTTGGTGACGAAATTGTAGATGCCGCCCTTGCCGTTCTCGTCGCCCGGATACCAGTTTTGGACCGTCGAGTATTTGATCTCTGCATCATCCAGTGTCACGAGCTCAACCACAGCGGCATGCAGCTGATTTTCATCACGCTGGGGCGCCGTACAGCCTTCGAGATAGCTCACATATGAGCCTTCATCGGCAATAATCAGCGTGCGTTCAAACTGCCCGGTGTTCTCGGCGTTGATCCGAAAATACGTCGACAGTTCCATTGGGCAGCGGGTGCCCTTGGGGATGTAGACAAACGAACCATCGGTGAAGACTGCAGAGTTCAGTGTCGCGAAATAATTATCTGAATACGGCACGACCGAACCCAGATACTGTTTGACCAGTTCGGGGTGTTCGCGCACGGCCTCAGAAATCGAACAGAAGATGATCCCCTGCTCTTCGAGCTTTTTCTTATAGGTCGTGGCAACAGAAACACTGTCGAACACGGCATCCACAGCTACCATAGGCGCACCTTCGACGCCGGCCAAAACTTCCTGCTCGCGCAACGGAATTCCAAGCTTCTCATAGGTCTCGAGCAGCTTGGGGTCGACCTCATCGAGTGACTTAGGTTTGTCGCCGGATTTTGGTGCCGCGTAGTAATAGGAATCCTGATAGTCGATCGCCGGATACTGAGGTTTCTGCCACTTCGGCTCCTCCATGGTCAGCCAATGGCGATAGGCCTTGAGCCGCCACTCGAGCATCCACTCGGGCTCTTCCTTTTTTTCGGAGATCAGGCGAACGATATCCTCGTTCAAGCCCTTGGGGGCGAACTCGATCTCGATATCTGTGACAAAGCCGTACTTGTACTGCTCGCCAATCGATTTGACCTGTTCAACTGCTTCTGCGTCCGCTGCCATAACGTCCTTCCAGCTTCGCTTATTCCGCGGCGCGGGCAGAATTGCCCGACCGTTGATTTTCAACTGCTTCTACGATCATTTCCGCCGCAGCGTTCACTTCGCCCGGCGTTGTATAGCGTCCAAAGCCGATCCGAACGGACGCACCGGCATCCGCATCGCTCAAGCCCAACGCCTTCAACACATAAGAAGGTTCGACAGATGCCGAAGTACAGGCCGAACCCGTTGAAATTGCCAGCTCCGGCAACTCCGTCATCAAGGCTTCAGCATCCACGCCGGCAAATCCGACATTCAGATTTCCGGGAACGCGATTGTCCATACTACCGTTCACAATGACTTCGCCCAATCTGCTGCGCAGTTGGGCGAGCATATCCGCGCGCAAGCTCGACAGACGCACACCTTCTGCAGCGAGTTCGCTTTGGGCAATCTCTGCTGCATCCCCGAGGGCAACTGTGAGCGCCACCGGCAATGTCCCGGACCGGAACCCGCGTTCTTGTCCGCCGCCGCTCATTTCGGCCAACAGCCGTGCGCGCGGGCGGCGTCTGACATAAAGCGCTCCAATGCCTTTGGGTGCGTACATCTTGTGGCCTGAGACACTCAGCAGATCGATCATCATCGCATTGACATCGAGATCGATTTTTCCGGCGGCTTGCGCGGCATCGGTGTGCAGCAGAACACCACGCGCCCGACAGATTTCTCCAATTCTGGCAAGCGGCTGAATAACACCAATTTCGTTGTTCACAGCCATCACAGATACGAGGACAGTATCCTCACGAATGGCGCTCTCAACCGCGACGGGATCAACAAAACCTTCATGATCCACGCTCAGGTAAGTGACTTCGGCACCGTCCTCAACCAGAGCTTCGCAAGATTCCAAAACACATTTGTGCTCGGTCACGACTGTCACAACATGCTTGCCCCGACCATGGCGCATCGCGAACCGAACCGCGCCCTTGATCGCCAGGTTGTTGGATTCCGTCGCACCTGACGTAAACACAATTTCTCGCGCCTCAGCTGCGATCAGGGACGCCACCTTTTCTCGAGCAAGTTCTACGGCGTCAGCGGCCTGTCGGCCCCAGATATGTTGCTCGGAATGAGCATTGCCAAAGGTCTCGCTGAACCAAGGCAGCATCGTATCAAGCACACGCGGGTCAACCGGTGTGGTGGCCTGATGATCAAGATAGACAGCTGTCGGGGCGCCGCTCATGCCACCGACCTCCGCTTCTCATTGTTTAAAGAACGGCGACCGGCCATGTCAGACCAGACATCGACAAATCGATCAATCTCTTCAGCGCGCGTATCTGCACCAAGTGAAACCCTGATCGCACTCTTGGCGGTCTCATCATCCGCACCCATCGCCAACAACACGTGGCTCGGTGTGACCTTTCCGCTTGAACAGGCAGACCCAGCACTTACGGCCACGCCCGCCAGATCAAGTGTCATCACCTGAATCTCGCCGGTCATGCCTGGCAGACCGACACAGCTCGTATTGGCCAGCCGTTCCCTGCTCGCGCCATGAAATATGGCATCAGGTGCCGCGTCAGACAGACGGTGTTCCATGTGATCGCGAAGGGCAGCAATGCTTGCAAACTCCGATAGCCTATCTGCGGCAAGAGTTGCAGCCACACCAAAGCCTGCAATACCCGAAACGTTCTCCGAACCGGCGCGCCGTCGACGCTCCTGTCCGCCACCGCGCAGCAATGGTTCAAGATCCAGCCCGTTGCGAACAACCAACGCGCCCACGCCCTGTGGGCCGCCAATTTTGTGCGCCGAAAGCGACAGCAGATCGACACCCAGTTCGCGCATCGATACCGAAAGCTTTCCGGCAGCCTGAATCGCATCGCAATGGACCAATGCACCATGCTTTTTCGCGAGAGAAACAATTTCGGCGATCGGCTGGATAACGCCGGTTTCGTTGTTCGCATACATGACGGAAACAACAACCTGCTCATCCCGCCCAACAAGCATTTCTCGAAGCTGGTCGAGATCAACAACACCCTTGTGATCGACCGGGATCTTGCTGGCATCAGCGCGTGCCGCAAGCACAGAATCATGCTCCACCGCGGACACAACGGCCTGACCAGAAAACCCGCACAGCGCCAGATTGTTGGCCTCGGTGCCGCCTGAAGTGAACACAACATTCGCAGCGGAGGATTCGACCAGTTGGGCAACAGCCTC
>Ga0115567_10001094_pt1 | contig 27248 bp, 17 predicted proteins | sample COGITO_mtgs_1204_2_FD_88679 | JGI IMG/M metagenome (GOLD analysis project Ga0115567, IMG submission 88679) | Pelagic marine microbial communities from North Sea - COGITO_mtgs_120412 | ecosystem: Environmental > Aquatic > Marine > Epipelagic | place: Germany:Helgoland, sampling site Kabeltonne... | reverse complement strand
CTGGTGACGGGCAAGATCCTGCTCGACCAGCCGCCAGCCGGAGCGCGCACAACACGGGGCAAGAAGATGCACACGGAGCGCTTCAGGCTGCCGTGCATTTTCCCGGTGGGCGGCTGCAACGGGGGGTTGGAGACACATCTGGAGGAGATGGTCCGCGGGCGGCAGGGGAAGGGGGCGGCCGGGGATAGCATGCTGCAGCGCGAGGTGGAGCAGGTGCTGCGGACGGGGCGGACGGAGGTGGGGTCGGTGCTGCGGCTGTACTGCGGCGGGGACGAGGCGATCGAACGGGTGCTGCTATCGCTGGAGCGGCACAAGACGCGGATGATGCAGGGGCCGTTCGACGCGCACCAGGTGGACCTCTCGGCGGAGGACGTGCAGGCGGCGCGCGTGGGCTTCCGCTCGGCGATGGCGCGCGGCGAGGAGGCGCTGGCGCGCTTCGGGCAGGTGCTGGCGGACCGGCTCTTCCGGAGCGCCGAGGCGGAGGAGTCGCGCTTCACGGCACACCTGCAGGTCACGGGCGAGTACGAGTGCGCGGAGGGCCAGCGTGAGAGCTTCACGTTTGTCGAGACGCTCAAGGGGGACCAGGAGGGGCCGTGGCAGCTCGCAGCACCGGGGCAGGGCCTGGGCGCGGAGATGCTGTCGCACATGCGGGTGCTGCCGGTACACCTCTACTACGCGCGCCTGCACGCGGCGGACGCGGCGGGGCGCGCGACGGGAGTGGCGCCCTTCGACGCGCGGCGCGAGCTGCTCGAGGAGGGGCTGCACTCCTGCGAGGATGAGGGGGCGCGCGCGGCGGCCGACCCGGCGGGGGCCGAGGCCTTTGGGGGCGCGGGGGAGGGCGGGTACAGGCGCTCGAAGCGGTCGGGGTGGGTGGAGCCGCGGGAGGTGTCGCACGACATAGTGTACGAGGCGCGGGACTCGGCGGGCGCGGGCGCGGGGGTGGTGCGCATCTATGCGCACAAGAAAAACGACGACGAGATCTTCGACCTAATGGCAGACAAGCTGACGGGCGTGGACGCGCTCACGCTCTCCTCCTCGGAGCGCGGACACTCGGTGCTCGACGCGATCCACAATGTCCTCGTCGTCAAAGTGGTGGTCGAGTCCGCCGCGCGCGCGCGCTCCCTCCTCGCCGAGCTCCGCGCCCTCGAGTTCTCTGAGGCGCAGCTCGCGGCGTACGGGGTGCCGTACCAGGCGCGGGGCGAGGCGGAGAGCACGGCGGGGATCGAAATCCTCGAGGTGCAGGACCACCTGGACGAGCAGCACTACCTCGAGCACCTCCTCAAGTACGGCGAGTGGAAGGCGCTCGCCGTCACGGTGCGCTGGTGGGGCGTCCCGATCATGCTCGTCCTCAAGCCGGTCGACACGCAGTACGTCGAGCAGGAGCGCTGCCGCGCCGAGAGCTACGCCGGGCACAAGGAGCAGCAACGGCGGCTGCGCGCGGCGCTCGCGCACAAGTGGCCCATCTACCGCTTCCTCCGCTCGCTCTCGCAGTGGGTGCTCGCGGGCGACCAGCCCGCCTCGGACGGCGCCGACGCCGTCCGCCCGCCCGCCGGCGCGCGCGCGCAGCGCGTGACGAGGGAAGAGCCTCCCGGGCGCACGGGCGCGCCCTTCCGCGTGCCCGCGTCGCTCCCGCGCGTGCGCGTGCGCGTGCACTCGTCGCCAGACTGGGCCGACCAGGCGGGCGGCTCCAGCTGGAGCGAGGCCGTCGCGCCCCTTCCCGCCCGCTTCCTCCCTGACCGCAGCTAGGCTCACCGCTCCCGGCTAGTCCACCCCCGCCCGCGCGGCGCGGGCCGCGGGGACGAGAGAGAGAGAGAGAGAGAGAGAGAGAGAGAGAGAATAGAGATTCTGTAAATAATTGAGGCACTCACTAGCACACCGCTCGTCTGGCCCGCGCGCGCGCTGGCCCGTTGCTCCGAGCCGCTTTACTCAATTGCGGGGGAGTATCTGAGAGCCCTCAGAGACCAAGGGAGGCCTCTCACCCTGAAGCTGCCGCGTCGACCCGTGAGGGACCTGCGCGGCGGCCCGTGCCGCGGGGGGGCGGCGGCACGCATCTAGATGCCCCGGGCTAAATTCGGGCCGGGGACGGGGGCGCGACGCGGGTGCGGGAGGAGGAGAGCGAGACGCGTCCGCGCTGCTCCAGCGAGACCGAGGTGTCCCACTCGGGCGGCGAGTTCTCGCGGGAGCCGCGCTCGCGCGCCGCGGACTCCGCCTCCTTGCGGCGCTTCTGCGACGACGCGATCTTGCGCACGTAGGCCGGAGCGTCGTGGATGGCCGGGCGGAAGGTGCACTCGCGCATCTCCTCGGCGCGCATCTCGTGCGCCACCTTGACCTGCAGGCGCTGCGCCATGCGCGCCTCGTGCTCGACCCGCGCAAGGTAGTTGTCAGGGTCCGACGCCACCTTGAGCCGCGACTGCACCCCGGGCACCTCGTTCAGCTTGGGCTTGAACGTGAAAGTCGCCTTGTGCTCCTGTTCCCGGTCGCGCTTGAGCGCCTCCAGCGCCTCCGCGTGCTTGCGCTGGTCGCCGTGCGAGAGCTCGGCCCACGATCGCCCGCGCATGTACTTGCTCGCGTCATTGATGGTCGGCTTGAAGGGCAGGGCCTGCTCCGCAGCCTCCTCGCGCGCGCGCCGCCGCGCCTCCTTCTCCTGCAGCGTGCGCTGCACCCGCTCCAGAAAGTCCTTGGCCTTGTCGCCGCGCGACTCCAGCTTCTCCCATATGCGCTGCGAGCGCGCGTTGGTGCGCGGGCCCTTGTGGTGCGCGGCCGCGCCCTGCTTCTCCGCCAGGTTCAGCTCCACCTTGGCCACAAAGTCCTCCTGCCGCGCCAGAAAGTCCGCGAAGCTCTCCGACACCTCCCCCTCCCGCGCGCAGGGCGCGCCGCGCTGCGGCGTCCCGCCCCCGAGCGAGGTGAGCGCCGACTGGGGGCGCTGCGGCGCGGGCGAGGCCGGGCGCGCGCGCCCCCAGGCGTTGACCGACGCGTCGGACGGCTGCGGCGAGACGGGTCGCGGGCGCGAGAGGCGGAGCCAGGCCGGCTCGGCCAGGTACAACTTGGCCACCTCCATGGACTTCTTGGGCTGGTTGACTTGCGGCTGAAACGTGCACTCGGCGAGCTCGCGCGCCTCCCGCGCCGCGTCCGACGTCTGCGCGCCCAAGGCCTCGCGGGGCGCGGGCGCGTCGCGGTAGCGGCTCTTGACGGGCGTGGGGTCGCGGCGGTGGCCGTGCGGGTTCACGTCCGGCTTGAAGGTGCAGATGCGGTCCATTTCCTCCTCCAGCTTCGTTCGCAGCTCCGCTTGCACCTGCCGCCGGTGATCGAGCCCGTGCTGGTACAGCCGCTCCGACACCTCCTCCGCACGCACCTTGCGCGCCGGCGAGGGCGCGCGGGGCGGGGCGTCGCGCGCCGGGGTGCCGAACTCGCGGGCCTTCATGGGGTGGAAGGTGCAGCCGTCGAGGCAGCCACGCTCCTGCTCCGCGCGCCGCCGCGCCACCTCCTCCTCCTTGTGCCTTTTCCACGCCAGCTGCCGCTCGTAGAGGTCGGTGCCGCCGGCGCGCGGGGGGTCGCGGCGCAGGTAGTCCGGGCCCGAGGCCTTGGTGATGGTCGGCTTGAAGGTGCAGAGCTGCTCGCGTTCCGCCTCGATGCTCCGCATCCGCGACGCCGCCCGCGAGTCCACCCCGCGCCGCGCCGTCGCAAAGTCAAACGCCTTGGGCTCCGTCACGCGCCGCCGGCTGCCCGCCGCCGGCGACGCCGAGCGCGGGCGCTGCACGCGGCCCGCAGAGCCTGCAGCCCGCGTAGCGCCGGCGAGGCTGTTGCGCGCGGAGCGCGGGCGCGTGTGCGGGTGCGGCTCGGGCGAGGGCGAGAACACAAAGCTCACGTCGGGCGAGCCTCCGAGCGCGTCGCCCGTCCCGCGCACCGCGCCGTACTGCGCCGCGCCATACTGCTGGCGCGCGCGCTCAATGAGCGAGCGCTCGTTTGGGGATCGCGCGTCGGGCGAGCCCCACGAATCCTCCAGGGGCGCCGCCACCGCCCCGCCGCCGCCGCTCACCATGTTGAGCCGGCCGGGGCCAGCGTCTCCCGCGGGGTACGACGCCCGCATCATGTTATCCCCGTGCCCAGATGCTGCGCTGAGCCCTGACGAAGAGTGGTCTGCCGAGTGCCGCGCGTGCTGCGCCTGGTGCGTGCCGTGCGAGTGCGCGTGAGAGGCGCCCGCCGCCGACGTCTGCGGGGTCCCGACAGACTTTTTGGCCTTCTGGATGTTGGAGAGCTGCTCGAAGAGCTCCTCCTTGGACATCTTGCCTGCCTTCAGCTGCTGCACCAGCGACACGACGCTTGTACCCGCGTCGCCACTGCCAGCCTCCTGCCCGGCGTCGAGCGAGGTGAGGTCCACCATCTGATCGGCTCAGGCACTGCCCGCGCAGCACGGCACACGCAACCCGCGTTGCAAGCTGAGTGCGGGACCGCATGATCGGGCGAGTGCGAGCAACTTGCCCATGCCCAGGCTTCATGCCACAGACACTGGCACCCAGACCCCCGTGGGCGCCATGGCAGGCATGCGGCGCGGCGCGATATGAAATGCTGGGCCAGGATCGGGCGGACGGGGTGAACTTACCGACGACATCGTGGAAAGGTTCCAAGTGACACGGCCTGCGCGGTTGCTGCGGCAAACCCCGTCCTATCGTTGGCGCCGAGGCCGCTCGACCAAGGGGCTGGTTGAACGGCCCACAGGTGGTCCCGACTTCAGACCTTGGTTGCGCGTGCACCAACCCAGCAACCTGGGAGGTGCCGACTCAGCAGGTGGAGACGAGAGATAGCAGGGCTCTGACGCGTGCCAGGGAGCACAGCCTCCGCCCCTCGCCCCTTGCGCCCGGGCCCGCCGAGGATCAACGTTGGCGGACCTTGAATTTTCAAGCTGGCGAGTCCTGGGAATTCGGGTCGGTTGACTGATCCAAAATTGACTTGCATTAATAATGATTAAATGAAGTTGCGACCCGGATCTCTCACACAGCGGCCTGTGCGGTACCGGTGCCACGAAGCGAAGCCCAGCAAAGAGCAAGCGAGTACGTCCAGGGCATACTCTGAGACTGCGCTCTGCTCTATTGGAACGCGAGGAGCCGTTTGGCTAGTGTGGGTGTGGGGCCGTAGCCGATTCAACCGGTGGGGCCGTTCGCCGTGCTTCTGCGCACAACATTCTCCGGAGCTGGGGTGATCTGTTTCACACGGCAGAGGGATCTGTCGTGAACCAATGGTCAAGTCAAGTAGTGGGCCGGGAAGACGAGTGACGAGAGGTGATCGTGAGCGAACGGAGGAGCGCCGTGTAGATGCGGCTCGACGGGCTGCTGCGCAACCGCTGAACCGCAAGACAAAACGCAAGCGCTACGCAACGAGCATCGACTATGCAGAGCTTTCGCGGTCCGGCTTTGGTGCAGACGGTGCAGACGGGCCACGCGCAAGAAAAGCAGCAGCAGTTGACTATAGGGCAATGTTGATGGGCAAGACCCTTTCGACAGGTCCTGAGGATCCTGACGTGGGGACTGCTCGTTCAGAGCCAGCATCGAAGAGCGGACGAAGCTCGAAACCGCTGTCGGGTCAGGTAGGCTCAGATGCGAGGCGGATCAGAATCTCATCGCGTGCAGACGGGAAAGCTCGAGAAGGGGGCGAGAAGAAACGGGGCCGAGGAACAGGAATCCCGGGAGGGGGTAGCAGCGGGGAGGAGGCACTTCGGTTGCGCAACAAAATCCGCGGCAAGCTTGGGACAGTGAGGTTCCTTGAAACGATGCGTGATGCGTACACGCAAGACGCTTGGAGTGGCTGGACGTCTCGGCGGGTGAGGCCGGAGGGTGAGCTCGAAAAGGGCGCCCAACGCCTCCGCGACGCAAAAGTGGCTGTTCGGGAGCTTCTCCGCCGTCTTGACCCTGCCCAGGGACTCCTTTCGGCACGGGAAAAGCGCTACCGGGCGTCAGACGTGGATGCGGACGGGATGCCGGCCGAGCGGATCATCTGCTCCGCTTGTGGGGGCGGCGACACGCCGCACGGCAACGATGTTCTCGTCTGCGACTTTGCTGGCTGCCGGAGGTGCTTTCACCAGCGGTGCCATTTCCCGCCGGTACAAGACGATGAGGTGGGTTCTGAGAACGAAGACTGGGTATGCACACACTGCACGGCCTACGTGGACGCCCTCGAAGACGCGAACTTCACGTTTGGAACGCATCACGCCTCTTGGGAGGCATTCTTCTCCGAGCTCTGTAAGCGCAACGGTCGCGAGGCATTGCAGGTAAAGCATGTGGATCCGGACGGCTACAACTCACGGGAGGACGAGGACTACTCGCCCGAGCGCGCGGCGAGCACCTCGTCCTCTGCCTCGTCAGCCGGCGACTCAAGCAGCGACTCGAGCAGCGACGACGCGAGCGAAGGCGAGGAAGGAGGGGTGGCGTCCGGGGGAAAGCAAGGCGTTGCCGGCGGAGTGCTCGCGCGCCTTTTAGCTCTCGCGTCGCCGCCTGCCTCTCCCCGTTCCCATACCGGCGGGGGAGGGCGCAAGCCAAAGTGGGGGGCGGGCTCAGGCGCAGCGAGAGGCAGAAGAGGGAAGGTCAAAGCTCCCCGGTCCCAAGGTGAAAGCGCCACGTCGTGGTACACAATGCTCATGGACGCAGAGACCGGAGTGTCGAGCGACGACGGTGACTACGGTGAGTCGAGGGCCGTGCGCCCTCATTGCCACGCACGCAACTATGCTCGCCCCGTGTCCTGCTGAGCAACACCCTGGAAACGCGCAGATCCAGCCGGCTCTTCGGACGACGGTGAGCGGGACGAGCGTGGTGGCGGTCCTGTCAAGCAGGGCGGGAGCCCCAGGAGCGGCCGGGCATCAAGGGGCACAAGAGTGCAGCGGGCGAGCGTTAGAAAGGCGATCGAGTACTTTAAGACGCTTGCTGATTAGATGACATCGGCACAGAAATGTCAAAAGTTTTGGGCAGATGAGTGACAGAATGGTCGCATGCGCAGCCAGATTCAGTAGGTCGTTCAACACAGTGTATAACGCAGCCCTCACGTGAACCGTTCGCAAAACGATCTTTCACAACGTAGAGTCTTACAGGCGAAAAAGCACCACCCAGGGTACCACGCTCTCGTTTTCCGATACCCTCGACACGCCGAGTGCAGCAATCCGAAGCAATCGGCAGCCGCTGATAGGCCGTGACGTGATTCCCAAGCAGTGCCTCGAGATATTACTTGTACGTCAGGGCGATGGGACTGGTGCAGAAAGCGAGACTGGAAGGCTTTGCCTACGCCGCTGTTGCTCCTTTCTTTTGGCATTGAGGCGTTGCTTTTCAGCGAGGGAGAAGGTCTGGATCCCCGTGTCGTACCCACTGTTGAAAGTGTTGGAACAGCCCTGTCGCAGCTTTGTGGTAAGTTTCGGCTCTGCATAAGAGGTTACGATTGAGCTCCTGCGGCGAGAACGCTTGCCATCCGGAAGAGTCCCTGGGTCCTCCAGATCGCGCTTCACCAGAGCGGAACGTGATGAACCTTTGGGCCGCACAGGCGAGGTGTGGAGTAGCGCATCCATCTCCACGTCTGCATCTGACGATGAACTTGTGGTGGGGGGATGCTTTGCCTCGTGCGGGGCGGGTGCGTCCTTGCGTCCATCTTCACACTCAGCGCAAAATGCCACCAAGCTTCTCGCGATGGCATCAGTCTGTTGTCCTCGATTGTCCTGGTGCAGCAGCGGTGACATCACCTCTCCTTGCGGTTCGAAAGTTTCGGGAACTGCTCCCGAGACGTCGTCGAAATGAATAGGCTCTGGCGAGGAAATGTGTGCGCAAGCAGCAAAGCCATGCAATGCGTCCGCGGTGTCCTCATCACCCTCGGCGCTTGTCCCTTCCGACTGCGCGTCTTCTTCAATAGTCTCGAGCTGCTTTGGACCATGGGTTCTGCTCCCTGCCTTTGGCGAACGATTCGGTGAAGAGCCGCCTGTTTCCTCAAGCATGGACACGTCGACATTTGAAAGTCGAGAATCATTTTCACCCACACCCGCAAATCCTGCTGTGCCCTTCCCAGATGCCTCTACCGAAGGAACGCTTCGAACAGCTGCATGAGTATTCGCATGCGTAGAGGAGCTTTTTGGAGAACTCGGAGAAGAAAGGCCGGTCTCCTTGACGCGTGCAGCGTGCAGCTGAAACCGAGGCCACAAATTGTTTTCAGGGGCTGAAGCGAAAACACCGCACAATGCTACAAACGGAAATAAGCACAGTGTGGCGAGTCAATTCCACCCATCACTTTCAGTGCGGATCAGAGACAGACCTTGATGATTTGTTTTAGTCCCTGGTTCTCAATCTGCTGGTGCTTGTAGAGATCGTACGACTTGCGGCACTCGAGCCTGAATGGGAGAGCTCCCGTCAGAGTAGCAAACCAGCATAGAATGCAGTGAATCAGATGCCGATGGTCAGATCCGTGAAAACTTTGGTCATCTGAAAGGATGGATAAGGCGTCGAAGTTACCGGAGGGTATTGTTGGCCTTGACGAGCTCGTTGTTCTTGCTTGTGAAAATTGCAAAGGCGCGCGACATCTCAGCGGCATGGGTCTGCTTCAGCGCCTTGAGCTCGCGCTCGTACTGGTTGGTCACCTCCTGAAGCCGCATGCGCAGTGTGATCACAGTGTCTCCTCCCGCGTCGGTACGCTCAGGCTGCCCTGCGCGCTTCTCCGGGGCGTGTGCCTTGAGCCGCGCGTTCACACTCGCCCCATCCATCCTCGCGCTGGACGCTGATTTCTTCAGGCTCTTTGTTGGCGATCGAGACTGCGACGAGCTCATTGCGCTAGCCTTCGCCGCTTGCGAGCTGCGCGTTTGTGCAGCCGCGCGGAGCAAGAACTGGGAAATGGCCTGCTGACAGGAGCCGCAACTGCCACAAACGCGATCAAGTTCGCTAATCCCCTCGCGCTGAGCTTGTTGGAACCAGCCCGTGGCACCAAAATGAACACAGAGAAATCTCGTTCCGGTAGTGCGTTCCGGCGGTGCGTGGGGGCGCGGCGGGAGGCTTGCAGGGGCAGCTCAGTTCGCAGCTCGACTTGTTGAGGATTTGAGGGGTTCTGCTCGGGGACTCCTTGAGAACGAAGTAGTAGTAGTAGTAGTGAGAACGAAAATGCCTGTCTAGTAAGCTTTTCAGCTGAAAACCAGAGTCCCTCGCGAAACGTCGCGGGTGAGCATCGTTTCGATTGGGTTGCAACTGCGAGGGGGAAGGTGTCAACGCGCTCCTGTACATCAGGAATTCTGATCTGACGGCGCGCGGTGCTGAATCCGCTGGAAGCGATACGGTCCCGTGATGAACAGGAGGATGAGGAACCCGCACGGAAGCGGGTTCCGCGAGGGCCGTCTTGGGATGATGTCAAGATCCAGGGCGCCAGCAAGGAGACGAGGCCAGGCGCGAAAGGAGCACCCTGTGATCACGTTGCAGAAAGCATGGCGTATCAAGGTTTTGCTAAGCAAGACTGCTTCAGATAACCGTGCGGCCGGGGCCCGAACAACACGACACGTGCTTACTTCGAGACGGAGAAGGAAAAACGAGTCACGCTGCAATCAATTCAGAAGCAGCGCTGGGTGATCGTGAGCAGACAGTCGGGCTGAATACTGTGCACGTCACGAGGGAACGAACGTGGGAGACTTGGTGAATGTGGTGTAGCTTACTAGTTGATGAATGACTTAGAATGAGCTAGCAGCATGGGAACGTATTGGATGCCACTGACTCGTGGGCTTGAGGAGAGAAACATGGGAGCTAGCCAGCCACGTCCTCTGACTGCTCTCACGGAGCGATTCGAACCTCCACAGGGCTCGCAACTCGTGGGCGCGTGTCCTGGCGCTGCCATGCGTGCGCTGGGCAAGCATTAAGCACTTGCCTATTGCCATCGGTAAACAAATTAAGACGCCAATGACGCCATAATGTCATGTCCAAGACGGATCGCTGCAACTTGTACAACTCATTGCACCACAAAAATGTGTTCATTCGGGAAGAGTGTTTTGTTGGATTATGCGATGACTGAGAAGCATCTAATATATTAGTGCTGCTAGGTCATAAGAGCTTCATGTGAACCGTCTCCACATTCGTGGAAGTGGTCCCACGCGTGCCTCTTCGTTTCGCTCGTGGGTTCATTCATCTTTCCTGTGACTCAATACAAGCACAAGCTTTTGGTCGCCCAGCTTCTTGGCTGCCTCTCAGGATAAAGCCCAACGTTTTCACGTCATACTTCGCCCACCACTACCCCAACCTCCGCCCTTCATGACTGACGCCACTGTCGCGTCTTTTCGGCATGAAACTAAGTTCTCTGTCTCTTGCCGCTCCTGGCAAAAAAAACAAAAGGGATCTGGTGCCGGATGATTTGACGCTACGCCAATCACATTGAGAAACGACACTGACCATCGATTGGATTGTAAATGAACGGTTCAAGAAGGCAAGCAAGTCAGGCGTCTTTGGGGACGCACACACAGAGATGATGATGATGATGGTGGCGACGATTAATTTATTACTTCATGAAAGGGCGCGACTCTTTATTGAGCGCAGCACGCAGAACGCGTAATTATGAAGATAAAACACAAAAAAAACGGAGGCGTCCTCACGGGGCAGGCTGGAGTCGCCGCCGGACCGGCGTGGAGGCGGCTGCAGCCGCTGCCTCGTGGAACGCCACACTGTGGCTCGGCTCTGGGGATGCAGATGCCCGGCCGCGCTGGCCGCGCTGGCCGCGCCTCAGATGGAACGGTGGGTGCTCATCGGGACTCGCACGTTCCGCGGAGACAGCGCGCCCGGCCTCGAGGCGCGGCGCCCTGGACTGACACCGCTCGAGCTCGGCGGACGCGGATCGTCGCGCGAGCCTTCCAGCAACTGGCGGATCGAAGGAACCGAAGCGAGATGGCGCGGACTCTTCTGACCTTTTGCGAAGGATGCCCGGTAGGGGTCGCTCCGACGATGGTGCGCACGGGACGCTGAGCGCGCCGTCCTCACTCTCGATGGAGGAGCGCCGAGAGGATAGTGAGGACATTTCCGAGGATTTGTCTGAGAAGATTGCGCAGCCTGCCCGCGCCTCTTCGTTAATTGGCATGTTCTTGCGGCGTTTCTCGAGGTTACATGCGGAAGTACGGAGCATCTTGAGCTGCTTTCGCAAGGCCGTCACACCTTCTGAATCATTGTTGTGGCGTGCTTTTGAAAGATCAACACCGGTAGCGGCGATTTTGGCCGCGAGGGCCGCATCGCGCTTCTCGAGCGATTCGCGCTCGAGTCTGGCTCCTTTGAGATGATTCTTTCTGCTGGCACACGCATCGTCGGCGCGCTTCTTCTCGATGATGGTGATATCATTCTTATGTACAAGAACGCCCTCGTTGGGCGACGCAAGGGCACGTCTTGGGATGACTGCCCGTTGGCCGCAGTCCAGGCCGTTGTTCTCTGTCGTCCCGTCTTCGAAATGCGCTTGGATGGTCTGGAAAAACTTCATCCCCCACCCACTGATGTTTCTCCAGGTCTCATCCATTGTGCTCTGATCCTGTAGAGCCTTTGCACCGTCTTTCACACTTCGTGCCACCGAGACGTCTCGGAACGGTAGGCGTGTGCTGAGGCGGAAGCGGTAGTCAGACACACCGCTGTGCTCATTTGTCTCGACAAAAAAGACCAAACAGGTGACCTCCCCTCGGCCCCAGGTGTAAACGAGTGTTTCCAAGACGTTCATCGGTCCAAAATGGATCGATAAACGTGGCTCTTGAGACCGATAACAAACAGTCGCAAATCGTGACGTCCATCTGTTCGTGAGGTCACGAATCGATCACGAATCGATCACGTCATCGGTTGCGATGACGGGAATCACGACCGACCCGGCTCCTGTCAGATTTTGACCATGGCGATTTCGCAGCTTGCGGCGCGCGCGTCGTCACCGCTTCAGGAGGGAACGTTCTGGCCAAGGTGTGGGACGCCGAGACAGGCGCCTGTCTCCGCACCCTCCGGGGCCACACAGACTTTACGCGCGTCGTCACCGGTGTATCATGTCGGAGGACGGCTCACTGGAAAATGTGGACTCAGGATGCGATGGACGCGTTTGGGCATTACCATGAGGACGCAAGACAGGTCCGACAACAACAAGAAATGGAACACCGGCAATTCGTGGTGTGGGACGCTGAAACAGGCGCCGATCTCCACGCGTTAGGTTTTTTGGACAAAAAATCGAGGTTTTGTCCTCACAGATCATCATCCCTGATGACCTTTGGCTTCCACCATCCGAATCCGCCTTTCATAGAGACTTGCAAACGGTGGGAACGTTGGCAGTATCGCCGGACGGCACGCATTTCGTCACTGGTTACGAAGGAATATTTCAAAACGCCCGGGTAAAGGTGTGGGACGCTGAGACAGGAGCCTGTCTTTGCACTCTCCAGCTTCGAAGTCCACAGGGACTGGCCGTTGTCGTGTCGGCGGACGGTGGGCGTGTCGCCACTGTCGGCTTCGGCTTCAACCTTGAAGCAGTTTCAACGTATCTGAGGAGCTGACGATGTGGAACGCGCCGCGCTACCCACGGCACGCTCTCGCGTTTGCGATGGCGCTACACCCCCGCCTCGGCGCCGGCCGCCCCGCCAGGGAGCTCGACCCGAAGATCGTGCGCCAGATCGGGCAACAGTTTGTCGGCCCGTGCTGGGGCACGGTGGAGGGCTACGACGACCACGGCAACGACGATTGTGGGAGTATGAGGAATTTTGCAGAGCGGATCCGTGCACAAGGGTGTGGTCCACCCTGACACAAACCCTGTGGGCATGTGTCCGTGCGCAGTAGTCCGCCTAGCGGCCCGCCGGCGGCGCAGAGCGGGCGCGGGAATGGAGGCGCCCCCTCTGCCTCGTGCATCTATTATTCAAAGACCCACTTGAGCCATTACTCAAGCTGAACCAGCGTGCGACGAGGTAGATGGCCGACTTACTCCACCCGCATGTTCAGAAGTCGAGTGCAGCTGCCCCTCCTCGTGTGGGGGCTTTGGGCGCGACGCTCTCCGGGGGCGGTCCGGCCGTGTGCATGGGCTCTACGAGAAGCGTCTGCGGGCGAGCGCGCGAGGAGGTCAGTGCAGGCGAGGTGAAGCGGCCTCCAAGGCATTCACGCGGCGGCGAGCATCGCGGCTCGGGTTGCCGGGGAAGAGGGGACCTTGCGGCGGATGCGCACGAGGAGATTCACGGCGTCCTTGGGCGCAAAGTAGGTGAGTCCCGCGAGGCGGAGCGGCTTCACGAGCTGGAGGAAGGCGGTGTAGTCCTTGAACTGGGCCCGCACGTGCGGGGACGCGGACTCGACCGAGTCGAGCCGCACCACGCTGTCCGCGACGCGGAGGAGGCGCGCGCCGTCCGCGGAGTGCGCGAGCCACCCGGGGAGAGAGAAGACGAGCACGACCGGGAGGCGCCGAACAAGCCCTTTGAGTGCGAGCAGGAGGCCCAGCAGCTGCCGCTTCGCGCCCTCCCCCTCCCCGCCGCAGAGGCTGTGCGACGCCCCCAGCGACGGCAGCACCACCCGGAGCACGCGCCCCTCCTGCGCGCAGCGCCTCGCCTCCGCCGCCACCTCCCGCGAGAACGCCGCGAGGCCTCCCGCGGGCGCGGAGGGGAAGTCGAGCCGCGTCACCGTCCCGAGACTCTCCCCGTCCCGCGGGGCGAACGCCAGCACGCGCGCGCACCCCTCTGACGCCCCGGGGGGCGCCGCGTCGCCCGGCGCCGCGCCCGGCGCGAGGGGCTGGAGGGGCCGGGAGAGGTCGAAGCGGTGCACGAAGTCGTCACCCGCACGGCGCAGAGCGGGCGCGCGCTGCAGCGACTGCTTGTAGCGCCACGCGATCCGCAGCTCCTCGTCCCCCCCCGCCCCGCCCCGCGCCGGCTGCATCGACCGCGCGGGCTCCTCGCGCTCCTCCAGCGGCGAGGGCAGCCCCTCCAGCAGCCCCGCGCTCCCCTCGGCCCCGCACACCACCACCGCCTGCCCGTGAGCCACTCCCTAGCGCCCCCCCTCCCGTTAGTCCCCTGCCGCTCAGCGCCCCGGGGCTGGAGGCACCTCCAGCTGGTGGGACTTGCACTGCGCGCAGGCGGCGATGGGAGGGGACCTGCGAAATGACGTGCTGGAGAAGAACATTGTGCACAGCAGAAGGGGAGTCCTCCACGACGCAGACCATGGTGCCGAGCGCAAGTCCGCCTGAGACGAGATCCAAGTCACCAACATGCCACTTGACCTCGCGAGAGACATTTTTTCGTTCCTTGCCTGAGGTTCGTTCCCCTCGTGCAAGAGGGGGGCTTCCCATTCAGGTGAGACCAGCCCTAACAGATGAATCTTAGAAGGCGACGGACGGCACCTCCAAGGGACGAATCCAGGACGGCTATGCCCGAAGACGTTACCGTCTGTCTGTTGAAAATCGAAGACTTTGTGCCTCGCAAATTTGCACCTCCGAGCGGTGCAGCCATGGCGGAAGGCCTTTGCGCCGCCGCATCTGCTTACTCCCACGATCAGCGAGTCAACATGCAGCCAGCCCGAAGGGCCTTGGGATGACATTTCCGCCTCAATCAAGCAAATTCGTGGGCAGCAAGCGCCCCGCCGTTGCACGCATGCAGGTGAGGATCCCGCCTTGTGGGATTGGCAACCTGTCGTGCTTGGCCCTCCCGATGCTGGTTCTATAAATGTCCCGGGCGGAGCACGCCGGAACACGCTCTTGTGTGGTTCGGCCATCCCTGCCTTTCTGCAGGATCTCTTAGACCGGGCCCGCCTCGGCGACCAGTCTCCTTCGTTCCGCAAACGAGTGCGAACGGGTAGGGCAGGTGCACGGGAGCTGTGATTTTGGCTCAGGATCAAGGTGGAGGAAGGCATGAACGGTGCAGGCGCAGCAGAATATGGCCTTGATGATTCTCCCCAACATTCGCGGCACATCGGAGCCATGTGAACCAAAAATCCCCATCCCCTCAATCACCTTTGAGGTCGTGACATTTTTCAAATTCTGCGACCTCGCAGAGCTGCGGAGCTGGCGTGCACCACCGATTGCTCAGTCCAGGCGCTCGAGCGGAGCATTCTGCGCATTCTCAATGGCTCTGACCACCGCAACGGGATATCGAGCGCACCGGTAAAGCGGGGAGCTCCGCGAATCAGCAAGTCGCGTCCTGAGCGGGCAAATGCATTTGCATCGCTCGAGAACACGACAGGCGTGCCGGTCGATCATGTAGTCGACAAGCTAGTAGAAGTCGGCCAATTCGATCAGGCGCAAGGGTACTCGCGTCCTTCCAGTAATCGCTGTAGCGAAAGTCCTCACCCAGACACAGACATTAACCGAAATTGTTTCGCAGGGTGGGCCGTGGGCAGCTGCTGGAGGCGATCCAGGCGCCAACTGGATGGCAGAGGGGGGGCGGAGGTTATACCGGTAATGATGCACGCTCGTTCCGGGTGGAGGAGGATTTGCCCCCGCATCAGAAAGAGGCACTGTTCGACAAGGAGGAGTTCGCATGGTCGCATCCCGACTTTGTTGCTGCTTCGATTGTGACATCAGGGAAGGCGCGCGGAGAAATGGATAGAATGAGCAGGCTGGTGGAAGATGCGCGGAGCGAGGCGGGGGCACAGCGCGAGGCGGCGGAACAGGCGCGCAGAGAGTTGGATAGAATGAGCAGGCTGGTGGAAGACGCGCGGAGCGAGGCGGGGGCACAGCGCGAGGCGGCGGACCAGGCGCGCAGAGAGGTGGATAGAATGAGCAGGCTGGTGGAAGACTCGCGGAGCGAGGCGGGGGCACAGCGCGAGGCGGGGGCACAGGCGCAAGAGAATGCACGCCTCGAGTTCAGAAACGCTGGGTCAGCGCGGACAGCGCAGGACGCTGGGTCAGCGCGGACAGCGCAGGTTTCGGTGGAGGATGAGGTGGGAGAGGTGGCAGAGCTGGCTCGGGACGTTGCCGCAGGACTGCTCCGATTTCAGATGCACGCGAGTGAGCGCTTCGCCGCCCTCGAGTCACTTATTGGCGCCCGACCTGGCGCGGCCGATGCGCCCCCCAGGGCGAGGCCACATCCCGCGAGCCTGCCAGAAAGCCAGGCGCACACCCTCTCGTCTGCACACGAGATGGGGTCTGGGAGCCAAAGCAGGCGCTGCGGAGGGGTCGACGTGGTGGGGGCGACGCGCAGAACTCTCTCGTGCGACGGTTCCAGCCAGAAGGGAGACACCGAGGCGGGCCCTGCATCGAAAGTCAACAACAACGCACCCCGCACTTGTTTTTCCACGAGAGCCCCGGCAGAGGAGGATCGAACGGGCCCGCCAGAGGGTCGCGAGGGAAGCAGACAATTGCGCAGAGAGGCAGATAAGTTGGCAAGGCAGCGCTCGGTGCGGATCTGGGCGCGTGATCCTCACGCCGAGGCCTCTTTTCTTCGCGTGCGCTGCTTCACTGCAGACGCATGAGGCAGTTCATGCTTTGCTGTCGGTCTCCAGGGGTCTCAGTTTTCTGTTCTGGGTCTCGAGTGCGCGTTCAGACCTTGGAGATTGTGATTGGTGCATCCATCTTTTGAGCTCCGCCCTTTTATTAGGCAAAACGTGGCCGAGGCCTCGCATGCAATGGACGCACTTGTGCAAAGTCATACATGAGTACTTGGGTACAGCCCACGCGCCAGATGGGCAGCGTGTGCTGGGGGCCTGGTTTTTGGCTGCGAAGCGTGGCCCACTCACGCCGCGGCCGCAATGTGGCACCAGTTAGGACCCTTTGCGAGGAGCATTTGCTTGCCTGCGATACACAGCGTGACGGTAAGAATGAGTGCCTGCGGCAGCCTGCGGCGCCCAAGGCTTGGGGCGATGGCTGGGAAGAGGGACGGGCGCGGGCGGTACCGAACTTCTCGTAGATTGTGTGAACGACAGCCGAGAGCGGTCCGAGGTAGAGGCAGCGGGGAGTGACGCCCTTCATAAGCGCGCCCGGGCCCTCCTCGCCCGAGACCTTGAGCAGGCACTGCAGAATACCAGCGTACGGCAGCACGCCCTGCGCGTCCGGCTTCTGCGTCATGAGGCGCGTCTTGACGACATCCACCGGCGTCATGATGATCGCTGCCAGCGCGCCTCCAGTCGCACCGATCGCCATCATGTCGCCAGCACTCGGCGCCTTGCGGAGGAATCCCTCGTAGCTTGTCTTGAGGATGTTGACGAACAGGAAAGAGAGCGCGTTCCACGGCACGTCGCGCATGAGGGTCGCCGCCATGCCAGTGTAGAAACCGCCAAGTCCACCGTTCTTGTACGTTGCCGCGATCGCAACCCACATGTTGGGGTACATATCTGCCTGGACAGGCTGCTTCATCCGCTCCTGCGGCACGCGTACGATAGATGCCGCGCATGCGCCTGCGGCTGACGCGCACAGCTCGACGAGATGCGGCTTGAACCCCCCCTGAATAATTCATGTTTTTTCAGCAGCTCAACACAGAACGCACCATCCGCAGCAAATATCGCCCACAAATATATCTAATCTCTGGCATACGCATAGAGAAGGTAGAGGCGTGACCGGACTCACCAGGGTGTGGTTGGTGAGCGCAACGTTGAGTTTCGCCTTGGTCTTTTCCATGACCACGAATTGCAGCGCTCCCGCAGGCATCGCAAGCGCCATCTGACCAGCGCCACACAGTATGAGGAATGAAGCAACTCGACCGCATTCAAGCACCGCGTATGCCAGAAGTCGGCCGGAAATGCCAAAGGCAGCTGCTGGTGACCTGGGGCAGAAGACCCTTCATGAGGTCCATGCCGCTGGTCGGGAGACCCCCACGGACCTGCTCACATCACTCTGGGCGTCAGGTTCCAAGTCACGGACGCCGCCAGGGTCATAGGGGCTCGCGACTGCACATCGGGCGTGCCGGAAGCCCGTGGTGGTCGGGTTGTGTGCGCGACCTGGCGACGGGTGCGCATGGTATCGAGCGGGTGCAGGGCTGTCTGGGCGACGAGGCGGGCGAGAGAGCCGCCGATGATTTGTTCCTTCACAGACAGGTACTTCTTGAAGTTACCTGTGAACTTGCACTCCTGCCAATGTGCGACACCGCCCAGCTCAGCACCGTACACCGCCGCGGTGCCAACAGCTGAAGCTTGTCAAGCAGCGCGGGAAGGAGAATCATACCTCCTGCTTTCCGCGGGACGCCTTCGGCTTTGCAGAACGGGGCTTTGAAGTGGGAGGAGCGACAGGCGGCGGAGCTGCTTCTGCTTCCTCGGCCTCGACCGAATCTGTCGACGGCAGTGCATCCCGGCGTCACCATCCGGTGCGCGATGCTAACCATGTTGGAAACCAGCATACCACGCATTGCAGCAGGGGATAGGGGTCCTGAGGAGACAGGAATGCAACGCCAATACAAAGAGAAAACAGCCCCACGCAAGAGAGCCTCTGGTCGCTGGAGGGGGCAATCCCGAATTCGAGAGCACGAGGGAACGAGCTTTGACTGGATTAGCACCTCTGGCAGCGTCGGCGTCGGCGGGGGGCTCAGAGTCATCCTGCGCAAACGTGGGAATAGCAAGTGCAAGGCACACGCCAAGGAAGAGTGCCAAGGCTAGGCGCGCTGGCCGGGATGTCCGCCCCATCTCGGCTCTGGATCCGAGGGAGGCCGAACAAGTAAGATCCGTTCCCGATTATGGAGCTCCAAGTCAACAACTTTGACTTTGGTTTTACTCTACTTCTCAAAAGTTGCCTCGATTACTTACTGCGCTGCTCGCGTCAAAGTCTTGCGCCACTTTGACAGCGCGCGCTGTCAACAGCGCGCGCGCGGGTCTGCGGAGAAAGGGCGGGGTCAAACTCCTCGCACAAGCAGGTTCAGTGCAGCAGTGTCGCGTGGAGCTGTGTGGGTAAGGATCTCCGGTAGAGGCGACTGTTCGTGAGGTTGGGGAAGCGCGGGGAGGATACCTGCCGCGGAGTGGATCCGTCAGCTGCGTGTCAGGCCAGAGGACAACGACGTCCTAATCGAGCGTACTGCCATGGAGCTCTTCCCTCTGCAGTCGCTCACTGACCAGTACCTCGCGGACCTCGACGATCTCGATGACTCTGAGGGCGACGATGTCCCAGGCGCGCCCAGAGAGCTCACCCTGCCGCAGAGCGTGCTCCCCGGCTCTCTTTGCAGCGCGTGGCCTGTGCGCACTCAAGCTGTTCCATCTAATGCTCTCGTTCGCTTAACCCCTTCTCTTGCGCAGAGGCGACCAAGGACGAGGACGAAATGGAAGAGGACAAGGAGTTCGATGAGGAATCTGCAGAGGAGACCGGGGCGAAGGAGCTGTCGCAACTGACCCGGCTCCATGGTACCGAGAAGCTGAAGAAGCACATCGAGCTTATGAACATCAGTCGGCAGCGCCCAGCGCCAGCGCCGTACACGAAGGAACACAAAGAAGACTACGACCTCGTGTGCGAGAGCAACGACCTGGCGTACGAGCTCGAGCAGGAGACCATGGCGCTCACGACGTGGGTTCGCCAGAACTATTCGCCTCGCTTCCCCGAACTGGAGGCGCTCATCCAGAACCACATGGACTATGTCCGCACTGTCCGACGGCTCGGTCCGACCCCGAGCTGCTCCCCGCGCCGCGTGTGCCTCGCCACCACACCAGCGCGGCAGCACACCCTGCCCGGGTGGGTCCACTCGCGAGGACAATGACACCGGGCGCTTTCCCCCTCACGACAGGAAACGAGCTCGACCTGACGACGGTGGACCTTTCGGGTGTACTTCCTAGCGCAACAGTGATGGTCGTGACCGTCACAGCGACAACGACGACAGGCAAAGAGCTGCCTGCGGCACAGCTGGAGAAGGTCCTTGCGGCGTGCGAAATGACACTGGACCTGGATAGCTCGCGGCTTGACGTGCTTGACTTCATCGAGTCCCGCATGAACATCCTTGCCCCAAACCTCACCGCTATTGTCTCGTCAAAGGCTCGAGCCCAGCCACAGTGCTTGCGCCAGGCTCATCCCGCGCCTTGAGGGTGCCGAAAGGGCGATGCGTGTGCCCTTACAGTATGCGGCTGCAGGTGGCGGCGCAGATGATGGCGATGGCAGGCGGCCTACAGGAGCTTTCACGAATGCCCGCGTGCAACGTGCAGATGATGGGAGCCAAGCGGAAGGTGCAGAACGGCATGTCGACAGCTGCTCTGGGAGTGCGCGGAGGCGTGGTGAGCCAGTCTCCGATTGTGACTGCGGCGCCTGGGGACTTCAAGAAGAAGGCTGTGAAGCTGGTGTCGGCCAAGTGTACGCTGGCAGCGCGCTGCGATGCTGCCAACGAGAGCCCGTTCGGAGACGTTGGGCAGCACTTCAAGGAGGCGATCGAGGAGCGCCTCGCCAAGGACATGGAGCCGCCCCCGCAGAAAAAGGCCAAGGCCTTGCCTGCGCCGGACATGACGAGCAAGAAGAAGCGCGGGGGCAAGCGCGCGCGGGCGATGAAGGAGAAGTATGCGCAGACGGAGATGCAGAAGCAGGCGGCGCGCATGCAGTTTGGCGTGCAGGAGGAGGAGATGTACATCGGCGACGAGACGCGCGGGCTCGGCTCGCTCGGCAAGAATGTGCACGGCGGGAAACTCAAGGTGGCCAAGAAGGAGGTGAAGCTGCTGAACCGCCAGGCGAAAGAGCGCAATGGGCTGACATCGGCGGTCAAGGGGCAGCACCATGGCCTCATCTCGTCGGTCGTGATGAACTCGACCTCCGGCATGGTCTTCGAGGCCATGGCCTCCGACGGCACCGGCACGGTTACGCCCATGCGCACGTCCGCGGCGGTCCTGAACAAGCCGGCGAGCAAGTACTTTGAGGGGCAGAGCTTCATGAAGAAGCCCGAGGACGCCAAGAAGCCCGCTGTGCCCGCTGTGCCAAAGTTCCAATGAAGCGAATTCAGGTTCCCCCGCGCGCGTGCAGAAAATGGCGCGGGTGTCGCGGAAGACGCGCGCCCGGCAGCGAGGCAGGGCAATATGAGACAGGGCAACATGATGGAAGCCATCATGTTGCCGCGGGACACGCGAGACGTTTCACTGAAAGTGGCAGCGTTCCAGGCCCCCGGTCCCCTGAGCTGCGAAGCGCGGGCGACGCCTGGGCCATGCATGCCGCCCAACCACGACGCCTAGGCCATGAAGCGCTGGAGCTGCTGGAGCACGTCGGGGTCTGCGGCCTCGAGCACCTGAGCGTACACGGCCGGGCCGTTGAGCGCCGCACACTCCGCCAGCCGCGCGCGCGCCACCTCGGTGAGTGCGGTGCCCTCGAGCGTCGCCGCCGGCTCCACGACGCGCAGCCGCACCGACTCCGCCTCCTGTTCCAATGGCTCCAGCGCCGTGCAGTCGTACTCCCCCAGCTCCCGCGACAGCACCTGCGTCCCCAACGAGGGTCAGAGGGGCCCCACCCTGCCTGACCCACGCCCCTGCCGGGGCGACGGGCAGCGCGGAGGAGGGGGGTGCGGTGATGGTGGGGCGCAACCTCGGAGAAGTCGCGGTCGGCGGCGGCGGCGGCGGCGGCGGAGGGGAGGATGGTCTCCTTGCGCTCCTGGTGGAGCACCTCGACCACCACGTTGACGATGGCGGGCACGCGCTGCAGCAGCGCGGCGTCGCGCGTCGCCACGAGCGCGAGCAGCCCCGCGCACACGAGGCGGCGCTTGCGCGGCAGCATGAGGTGGTCCACGTTGTCGATGCAGCAGTCCACCCACACCGCCGCCGGCGGGACGTCGGCGTGGTCCTGCCGGCGCGGCAACCCGCGCGCGGCCGCCTGCTCGAGCGTCGCGAGGAAGCGCGGAGGGTCGTGGAAGCAAAGCCGCGCGAGGAGCGCGAGCAGCGCGGCCGAGACCAGGTGGCTCTCCTCACCGCTCAGCGCCATGCTGAGCGCCTTGTGCCCGAGCGGCGTCGCCGCGAGCAGCTGCGCCGCGCCCTCCGGGCAGACCACGAGCATGGTGTCGAGCACCTGGACGGCCATGAGCGCGCCCGCGTCCTTGACGTTGCCGAGCACCGAGTGCAGCATCGCCGCCACCGCCTGGCCGTGCACGGCGAGCAGCTCCGCGGGGTAGAGGAGGAGGTACGACTCGAGGATGTGAAGGCACGCCTGGAGGGAGGGAGTTAGCGTACAGTAGGGACACGGGTAGGGGCAACAGTAGGGGAGGGGGGGGGGCGCCTGGAGGCGCTCGAAGTCGCGCTCGAGCACGGGCACGAGCAGGGGGAGCAGCGCGAGCAGCGCGGGCGTCGGCGCAGGCGAGTTGCGCAGCACGGCGAGCCAGAGGTCGAGCCCGTCCTCGAGCGTGTACAGCTCGTGCTCCTGCGTCACGTCCGCTGAGTACTGGATCACGCCCACGACAAAGGACTCAATGCCGGTCACGGCCGGCCCGAGCGCCTGCACGAGGCGCGTGATGGTCACGAGGACCGCGCCCTTCATGAGGTGCTCGTGCTGCGCCTCCTCCCAGAGGCGCGGGACCATCTGCAGGATGCCGTTCACCACCGGGCGGATGTGCTCCGGCATGTTGGCCATGAGGATCGACAGCGCGTTCAGCACGCGCAGCTTCGTGTCCACCTCCACGGCGGCCGCGAAGAGGTCGAAGAGCGCGGTGACGGCCGGGACGAGGTGCGGGGCGAAGGGCTCGGCGTGGAAGCCGAGGTCGTCGACGAGCTTGAGCAGGCCCTCGCAAGCGTTCACGCGTACTGCCATATCCGCGTCGCGCAACAGCTCCAGCAGCACTGCGTACGCCTCCACCCGCACGCCCTGGTCTGCGAACGCGTCGGACCACGCGCCGATGAGCATCGCCACGCGTCGCCGCATCACTCGCTGCAGCGGGTGCCCGCCGTGCAGCTCGTGCACGAGCCGCGAGCGGAACCACGAACCAAACGAAAAGTGATCCTGCAGCTCGTATGCGCAGAGCCCGACCGCGTTGTAAAGTGCGTCCCGTTGCAGCACGGCCTGCGCGGGGAGCGCGGCGTCGAGCGGCATCGCGACCGTGTGGTTGAGCGCGTCGAGTGTGACCTGGCATGCCACCTCCGTGCGCTGCTGCATGAGCGTGCAGTACACCGTCTCGGCCGTCTGCCGCAGGCGCAGGTTCTCCTCCTCCAGCTCCTGGTGCGCAAAGGCCTCGGGGTCGCCCTCCCACTCAGCGAGGTCCGAGGCCTGCATGGGAAACAAGGCCGAGAGGAGGATGGAGGTGAGGTGTGCCACGGCCGTGGGCGAGAGGATCTCACGCAGGCTCGCGTCCACGCTCTCGGGAGACGGCGGTGGCGGCCGCGGCGAGCCTCCGCCGTGGTCGGGCGAGCCGCCGGCGGGGGACGCCGCGCCGCGCGGCTTGTGCCCCGCGCGGTACTGGGAGCAGAGGAGCGTGGCGTTGACGAGCAGCAGCGCGCGCGTCGTCAGCCGCTCCTCGTGCTCCGCCAGCTCGCCGCCGCCGGAGAGCGTGGCGGCGGCTTGTTCGACCGAGGCGAGGGCGTTGCGAAGGAAGGCCGGGAGGAAGGCGGCGAAGGGCAGCGGCTGCTGGTGCTGCGCCTCGTTCACCAGCACGCTCATCTGCACCACCCAGAGCAAGCACCCAGAGCCCTCCCCGCTGTCAGCGCCTGCTCTTGCCACCACCGCCCGCCGCCGTTTCCCACCGCCGCCATGGCTCGCGCGCGGCGCGCAGGCACGTGCAACGCAGCGGGGCCGGCGCGCGCCTTGTTGAGGCTCTTGATCTCCAGCGCCCGGCACTCCTGGCTCCCTTGCGCCTCCGCAGCAGCCAGCGCGGCCGCCCGCCCGTCCAGCCGCGCCAGCACAGCCTGCCTCGGAAGCAGCATGAGCACGCGCCTACACCGGACCGGTGCCCGAGATCGGCGCAGCGGCGGCGCGGGGGAGGTGGCGGCGCAGCACCTGCAGCATGGTCGCCACGTCCGGGGAGCAGTCGATCCGCGCGACGCCGAAACACGTGAGCTTACGCAGCACCTTGAGCGTGAGCAGCGACACGTGTGCTGCCTCGGGCGAGTGCGCATGCGCGGCCGCGGCCGAGGACTGTGTCCAGAGCTCGAGTAGAAACGGAAACATCTGCGGCGTGGCTTCCTGAAGGTGCCGTCGCGTAGGGCCCACGACCTGCCCCCCGCCTCCCCGCCCGGCCCTGTGAGCCCCCAGACAAGGCTGTCTAGGGGTTCACAGCTGCAGCCGCTACCAGGGATACCAGGGATGATGCTCAGAGAAACACGGGTCGCGCAGGCGTGGGCGCGGGCCTTGGCGCTGATCTCCTTGACTGCGGCGTAGAGAAAGAGCAGGGCGTGCGTGCGAGCGGTCCCCTCCGTCGCCCGGACCGTAGAGAGCAGGTCGGGGAAGAGCGCTGGCCACGCGTCCGGCCAGTCGTTGCGGGCGATCTTGGCGACCGTCATGGCCTGCTGCTTGGTGATCTGGAGGTGCGTGAGCATCTCGAGACGCGTCACCAGCCCCGCGCGCAGCACCGTTTTCTCCTCCTCGCTCACACCCCCCGCCGCTCGCCGCTTCCACCACCGCGTCACACAATTCTTGAGGCAGACTGCACCCCACACACGCGCCAACAGCACGATCAGTTGTAGGAGAGCGGTGCGGACGTGCAGCGCACTAACCGGCCGCTCAGCCGCGGGTTTCCAGTCGACGGAAAAGAACAGCCACTTACCGGCCGCGAGAAAGCGCGCGTTGTCATCGACAACCCCTCCCGATTCACGCACCACGCTGTGCAGACTCGTCAGATAATTGGGCAGAGGCTCCCATGCCTGCGCGGGCGGAGGCAATCCGTAAGGCCATATCAGAACAGTGCAAGTTTCCCGCAAAACAGCTACTTGACGCAAGTGCGGCGTAAGAGGTAGAAAATATTGCTGGACCGCGCCGTTTGACAGGGTGAGGGGATGGGCGCTCTCCTGCAACACGGCCTCTGCTGGTTGGCGTCGCTCCGGGTTCTGATCGAGTGCTGCCTGAAGTACCTGGATTTACCGTGTGCCATCAGCGCAGGCCCATGCAGCGGTTCATGGGAGACTGCGGCTGCAATTCCTGTGCATATGCCACTGGCACTGAGACAGTTGCGCACAGGGAAAGGTGCACGAAACCGCAGAACGCACGCGTTGGTGAGGGCTCTACTTGTACAAGGGTACCCATCTCGAGTGGAGGAGCGGCAGGGTTATGGCTCGCAGGCGCAGGAGGTGGCGGTGGCGCCATGACTGCGATAAACAGCAGTCCCGCGGGGGAATAATGCGAGAAGAGCTTCAGGAGTGATGCGCTCACTTCCTGTGCAATCCTCTCCCCCCCCTTGCGAACTCTCGTTTCACCGAAGAATACGTGCTTTACAAAGGGTATTTTCTTCAGGACATCGAATCCTGAACCAGTGGAGATGCGCTCTCGCTTCGGGGTCAGCAGGACGCGATCGCTGTCTGCATGTATTCTTGAAGGTTGTCTCAGAGGGCGTCTTTCGGCTGTCCCTGCGGTTTGGCCCGGGATCATAGCCACGCGCCCTCTTCGTGCCGTATGCTGGCCCGGCCCAGGGACACGGCGTGGTGTTGCATCCACTGTTGCACCTGGCAGCTTTGTGCTTTCGGCGGAGGTGATCCACCCTCCTAAACAACACCAGCACTCTGTACCCCCTAGCTGCGGATGCATCACGCCTTGTGCAAACAGCTCGGCGGCTTTGGCGAATTTGCAGGTTGCAGGCGCTCTGGCTGCGCAGAGCAGAGCTCAAGGCAAGCCCGTGGTCGCGCTAGAGAGCACAATCATTTCCCACGGGATGCCGTTTCCCCAGAACCTTGAGACAGCGCGTGCCGTCGAAGCTGTGGTACGTATCGCTTTACGATAGCTTGCGCTTCTGGCGTGCGCAAGCTGCGCGCGCCTTGTGGCTGATCGCCAACATGCTCCTTTCGCGCCGGACGAGGTCGATGACTCAGTAAAACTGCGAGCGTAGGTGCGGGATGCTGGAGCTGTGCCTGCCACCATCGCAATTCTTGACGGGCGGGTCCACATCGGGTGCCCTCCCGGGAAGTGAAAGGGTGCTGCTGCACCGAACTGCTCGCAGAGCCAAGCCCCTTTCTTCCTGATGCCGCACCAGCGGGCTTTGCCCTTACACGCGGGTGCGGGCGGCAGATGCAGCGACGCGGACCTGGAGCAGATCGCGCGCCTCGGGGGGGCAGCGCGGAAGACCGGGGCGCGCGACCTGCCGCTGGTGCTCGCGCGCGGCGGCAACGGGGCGACCACGGTGTCGGGCACCATGTGGCTCGCGCGCATGGCCGGCATCCGCGTGTTCGTCACGGGCGGCATCGGAGGAGTGCACAGGTGCCGCCCCCCCGCTCTCAGCCCCTCATCCGCCCCTCATCCCTCATCAGAGGCGTGCACAGGTGCTGCGCCTGCCCGTGCGCCGTCGAGCGCGCGGCGGCGACGAGGCGGGGCGCGTGACGAGCGCGGGCGCAGGGGCGCGGAGGAGAGCTGGGATGTGAGCGCGGACCTGACGGAGCTGGCGCGGACGCCGGTGACGGTCGTGTGCGCCGGCGTGAAGAGCATCCTCGACATCCCGCGCACCCTCGAGTTTCTCGAGACCCACTCCGTCGCGGCGCTGGCCTTCAAGGCTGACGCCTTCCCCGCCTTCTTCACCGCCGACTCCGGCTGCCCCCCGCAGGCCCCGCCCGCACGCTTCCCGCCCCGCACGCTCTGCCCAGGCTGACGGCTGCAGCGCGCGCCCCTGCTGCAGCGCGCGGGCGCTGCGTCCGCGCTCAAAGACCGGCGCTCAAAGGCCGGCGGGCGTGGGCCTTTGCTTGTTGGCAGGCGCGGGTGGAGAGCGCGGAGGAGGTGGCGGGCGTGATCAGGGCGCGCGAGGCGCTGGGGCTGCCGGGGGGCGCGGTGGTAGGGGTGCCGATTCCCGCAGAGCAGGCGGCGGCGGGCGAGCGGGTGGAAGAAGCCATCCGGCAGGCGGTCGCGGAGGCGGGCGCGCAGGGCGTGCGGGGCGCGGCGGTCACGCCGTTTGTGCTCGCGCGCGTGAACGCGCTCACGCAGGGGCTGTCGCTCCAGGCCAACATCGCCCTGGTTCCGCCCCGCGCCCGCGCCCGCCGGCCCTGCCACTCGCGCGAGCGATGCTGCCCCACCTCCCACGGCCTCACCCCGACCCCGACCCGGTCCCGCAGATCAAGAACAACGCCGCAGTGGGCGCGGAGATCGCCGCGGCGCTGCAGCGCGCGGACTGCGGCGTCCCCGGTGGGGGAGCGAGCCCCGCAGGCGCGGCGCCCTCGCCCGCGGGGGGCGCGGCCGCGGAGGAGGCGCGGGGCGGCCCGCGGGTGGTGGTGGTGGGCGGGTGCTGCGAGGACGTGGAGGGCGTGAGCACTGGCTCGCTCCTCCCGGGGACCTCGAGCCCGGGGCGCGCCCGCGCG